>Ga0209977_10000210_pt1 | contig 22789 bp, 25 predicted proteins | sample SumtaG_2_FD_183113 | JGI IMG/M metagenome (GOLD analysis project Ga0209977, IMG submission 183113) | Deep subsurface microbial communities from Indian Ocean to uncover new lineages of life (NeLLi) - Sumatra_00607 metaG (SPAdes) (version 2) | ecosystem: Environmental > Aquatic > Marine > Oceanic...
TATTCTAATAATTGAACAGAACCATAAGAATCATAAGCATAGGGAACAGAAAGATAGTAAATAATATCTCCAGATTCATTTTTTATATAAACCTCATTTGATGTTGTTATGTCGGTTTTCTTATCCCATTCCGCACCTTCTATAATAATATGATTTGAATCAGTTTCTAAAACAAAATCTAAATTTAGAGTTATATTTCCTTGGTCTATCATATATTGCGGAGGCGAAGGCAAATCAGATAACTGACTAATAATTAAATTTTCTTTTAAAAGTTCATTATAATAAGAATATTGCAAATCTATTCCATCTCCATAAGCATTTTTATATAAAAATATACTTCTATTTGGAGACCCAACAACATCTTGTATCATTGATATTTCTTCTAATCCCCCATAATATCCTTCATATAGTAAACCCATTGGTTGAAAAGTTATTTCGACGTCATTTTTTATAAATTTAACAACTGGTCCCCATGTAGGGTCTGATTTAAAATAAGCTTGATAAACACCTTCTATTACTTCATAATCAAATAATAGGTCAGAAGATTCAACTATTGTTGTGTTTATGGGCATAAACTCAGAGCCATTATAATAATTAACATATCCCAAATAACTTGTTTGCGCAAATGAATTATTTCCTAAATCAAGCGTATTTGTACTATAACTGGTATAGGTAAGATTTTCAATAACTTCTGATTCTCCTTCTGCTTGTACAACTACAAAAATCCCAATTACAATAACTAATGCCAAACTAATAAATAAAATTAATTTCTTTTTCATTTTGGTGTTCTTTTGAAAATATGGGTTAGTCTCAGGAAAAATAATTCAAACTTTCCAACTGGAATCCATTTCTTTCCGTCACTTCTCAAAGCATTTATTATTTTCATTTTAATATACCACGCAAATTGTTCCTATTGTTGTTCCACCTGCAGCTGGACAAGCCGAATCTGAATAAACAACATTTGATAATAAGGCCGTGGTTCCTGCTCCGTGGTCTGGCGCTACTGATGCGGTCAGAGTATTAGACACATCGCTGTCTCCAATACAACTACTACAAACTAAATTCCCGCTGGTATCAAAATATGTACCAGTTACTCCAAGATAAGTTGTGTCTAAAAAATAATTATTTCCATTTTCTGAATAAATATTATATGAACTTCCATCTCCTAAAATATATAATCCACTAGCTCTACTTACAGTTATCGAACGTGTTGGAGTTTTATAAAATATAGTAAGACCCGTATCAATCGTTACACCTGTGTTTACAGTAATTGTGCCCGCAATTCTATCAATTGTTGTATCAGACGAATATGCTGAACCTCCTGCTAATACAAGTGCCCCTGCAGAATTCTTTACATATAAAGGACTACGAGGTAAATTTGTTCCGATGCCAATTCCATTAGCACTCCCGTCTAAGAAAAACATATTTTCATTAGTATCACTTTCCATTCTGAAATCAATAGCCGCATGGGCATCATTCCAAACATCTGCTTCATCGCTTCTTAAGAAACTACCAGAATCTATTGTATCTAATGTATCAGCGTCTCCAACCTTACTTGCAACATTTAAAGTATCTCCTGTCCAACTAATATAATTTCCTGCTGTTATCACATCAGAAGGATTACCTGTTAAATCACCATAAGCAACAGAGGTTAAATATAAAGTATCAGCATAAGTCTTGTTAAATAAAGCAAAAGTTGCATTCCAATATTTGTCTGGATTACTTTTTAAATAAACTAAGGATTGGTTAGCTGACCATAATGGTTCTGAAATTAGAGAATAAAGTGTTGTAGCCAAGGACTGATTCCATGTTGAGTTATCACCTAATGTTGCAGAACTTATACAACTACCATTACCCAAGAATACTTCATCAGTCGAACAATTTATGTCAGCAGAGGTATCAATTGTATGAGCCAAGTCTGTTACTTGAGATTCTGTTATTGTAACATTTGACCAATCTAAAGCAAATATCTTATTTATATTCGTAATATTGTTTTCACTTAAATTCAAGTTTCCATTCCAAGTTAATTCCCCAATATATGCTGTTCCTGTTACATTCAGGGTTGTAGCTTCTAACCAATTTATTCCTGTTATATTATAATTATTTGCATTTGCATTTTGACTCCATTCTTCATAAGTCATAAATCCAGATAAATCAGGAGAAGCACCAAACCCTTCTCTACCCATTCTTATATCAACCCAACCATCTGTCCAAGCAGTATCATCCCTTTTACCACAATAAAAAGCTAATGGAACTGCAACACCCTCAGTAATTGCTGGAAGTGTGTAAGATAACTCATACTTTTCTGTGTTTAAACAATTCGCAAGATTAGTATAAACATCTCCATCTAAAGGTGCAAGTTGATGAAGTCTTGTATGAGTCCCCCACCCAATATTAAAAATTATATATCTTCTGTATTGGTTGGTTGGACAAGCATTACAAGCCCCTCCATCATCACATTTGTCTATATCTATTTCTGTTTCTGCTGTATGACTTCCATCAGATTCACAAACAAGATGAATTCCATCTGGATTACTATCTCTTTGTTCTGAAGGTACAATGGTATGAACATACTCAAAATGTCCAGAACTTAAATTTAATTCAGGAAAAGTATCACTTCTTGAGGCTCTTAATCCATCACAAACATCTAAATGTCCTGACCCACCACAATTAACATTGGCAAACTTAGTTCTTCTATCTGTTAATCCAATCACACTTGCTCCCTTTATGATTTCAATATCTCCATCAACAGCATAAACATCAAATATTCTTGCCCAATCTGCTGGGTCTCTATCTTGTGCAAAGTAATTAGCCCAAGTCATTGTCTGGACTGTACAAGCATTATCAATATAATAGACAGTATGGGCATCATCAGGAACAGTCGGAGATGCACTCGGAATATCACAATAAATAGTTGTCCCATCCAAATCCCAAATTCTCACCTTTAAATTAGGATATGTAACATCCAATACTCCATCATCTGTAACATTAATACAACCACAAGGCAAATTCCTTGAAGAATTTAAAATTCCAGAACCTATTGAGCCATCTATTGGTTGTCCTGAATAATATCCATCAATAGACATATTCCCAACTCCAATATAATTTCCTGTGGTAGTTAAATTAATCATAACATTATCACTTGCCGAATTATCATAAATAGTTATTCCTTCATTATCTATTTTAGTAATCAAATAAGGAAGTGCTCTTGACTTTCTTACGGTAAAGGTAGCACTTGTAATTGTATTTCCATCATTATCAAAAGTTCCTGCTGTATAAATATCCCCTCCAATTGTTATGTTTAATCTTACAGAACCACCAGGAGCAGTCCTGACAATAAATCCTTCAGGACTCATAAATATCTCACTTCCTAAAGACAAGTTTCCTGACAGATTAATCCCCCCTACAAACAAATCATTTAAAACATCTATATAATCTATTGATAAATTTGTTCCATAAATATTTCCCCATCTATTTGCTCCAGACCCTATATCAAAAGTAAGGGTGGTCATAGGCATTAATGTTCCATTAAAAGATGAATTTCCTAATACCTTCAAATTTTCAGATAAGTTAAGATTACGAGCAAAAATTGTATTAAAAATTATATCTGAATAGGAGTGGTTTTTTCTTAAGGTTCCATCTTTGTATTCACAAAGTGAAGTAGGAACTTGTGAAAGGTTGCTTATGTTTACAGAAACATATCCAAAACCCCTTGAATTTATTTCAACGACTTCTGTGTGATTTAATATTATGTTTGCTGCTAAGCAATTTGTAGAATTTGAAAAATTAAAAGAATAGAGAATTGAATTTCCAGCCTCTGAAAGTCCTGGATTAGGGAAAATGGAGAGGTTCCCAGAGGAGATTAAAGGAATAATTGAAAGTAGTATAAATACTCCTAAACCTATTTTAGTTTTCATTTAATTTTTTACCCCAATTAGTTGTTTATTTTCATTAAAAATTAAGATATTCTCTGGATTAAAGATTTCTTTAATCAATATCTTCATTTGGAAATATCTTTTCCAATGTGTTCTATTATAATTCGTTTTGATATGACATTTCAAACACAAAGAAATGAAATTCAAAGAAGAATTATTTTGTTTATTATAATCAATATGGTGTATTTGTAATTTTCTTTTTAATTCTTTTTGGGTTTTTCCACATTCTTGACAAACATGATTATCTCTTTTTCTTATTTTTTCTTTTAATTCTTTATTAAATTCTATTCCATAGGGTTCAAAAGAAATGCCCCCTTGCCAATTAGGTTGCTTAATTGATTGTAGCCCTTTATTCCAAGGAATATGACCCTTCATTGGGTTAATGTATCCTTCTTGATATTTCTTTTTCATTATCTCGCTATGTCTCTTCTTCCAAATAATATTATGTTGTTTTCCATAAAAATAATTCGATTTGCCAGCTTGATTAATCCTCCCTAATTCAAATAATTTTTTCTTTCTCTCACCCATTAATTTTTTAGTTTTAGAAGTATGCTTTTTTCCATAAAAAAGATTTCTCTTTCCATTCATTTCTCCTTTCTTAAATCTCCCTCTATTATCTCTTATTGGATTATTGGGTTTTTTGATTCTCATCATTTTGGGTTTTTGGAATAAGCCTCTTCAGGGATAGGGTAACCCCAAAGAAGGCCTTAATTATAACATAATTTAATAGTTTTTAAATTCTTCTATAAAGTTCTTCTAAGATGGGCTCTTTTCTTTTTGTCTCCTCTAATAGGATAAGTTGCTGGAACTCGTCCCATAATCTGGCCACTATATGGTCCTTTCTTTACTCTTATTGGTCTTGTTTTATCCCCTGGACTTCTAGTTTTCTTTCTCCCAATCATTTTTCCAGTTTCAGGGTCCCTTATACCTATTGTACGACTTGATTTTTCTACATATATATATGCCTTGGGAATTCTTCTTTTTCTTTTCTTTTTTGTCATATTATTAAGCCTTTTTGCCTTTAAAATTCAAAGGTTATATTATTTAATTACTTTTCTATTACCACCCTTCTTCAAGTTTTTTCCTTTCTATCCTTTTTTGCTCTGCTTTTTCCCTCCAATTAGCCAATTTTTCTGCTCCCTTGTATTTCCAGTAACAAAAACCAGCAATTACAATCCCTATTAATATAATCATTAATCCGCCTGCTGGATTATCTTCCCATATTTTGTCCCCTATTGAAAAAAACACACCTGGTTTTTCTTCTGTTTTATTGCTTAAGGTTATATTTAAATGACCCTCTGTATATACTGCTTCCCTTGTTCCTTCGTGTATCCCACCAACCCCGACCCATAGACTAATATTCGTTTGATTAAATTGTCTCAAATTTTCTATATCTATCACTTGTGAAATCCAAAGGGTTTTTTGTTGCTTTATGCGAAGCATTTCAATGATAATGTTTTTAGGCAGGGCTTTCTTAAATGCTATTGGATACGAATCACCTATAGTTAAATTTAATATTCGGTATCTCTCATTAGAATTCTTTCCAATTATCTCAAATGAAATTGCACTATATTGAATTTCAGGCGTAGGGATTATCTCCCGGCCATCTTTAAAAAAATGGGGTTTGAGGGAAATTTCTAAGTCTTTTGCTAAGATTGTTGGCATTAATAAGAACAACATAATTAAAATTAAGGAAAATCTTCCTATCTTCATCGCCATTTTCTCTTTTTTCTACCTTTGACTTTTAATTGTAAATATCTATAAGGGTTCACTTTTTCTCTTCTTCCTGAAACTCTCACTCTTACAAATGTAAGGGCAAATGCTGTTGACCCCCCTAAAAAGAGTACAAAAAATGCGAAATTGCTCTTCCAAAAACATGGAGTCGTGGGGTCTGCATCTACACAATTAGAAAATAATGTCTTTCCACTTAATCTTTCACAAATTTCACCAATACAAACTTGTCCATCCTTATAAACGGTCTTATCTTTTACTATTTCCTCACCCATACCAGGAACTGTAGCAAATAATTGGTCTGTGAAAAAGCAAATTGTTGATGGGTCTCCATCAAAACAGTATTTTGTGAAAGAATATATTAAGGCATCAAAATCAAATCCAGGACAATCAATAGGACAATTCCAGAAATCTTCCATAACATCATAATCATTTGGTGTTTGACATATCCCATCACCACAGAAACTCCTTGGAACTTCTTCTTCCTCTTCTTCTACTATTGGTTCCCCATTACCACCACCAGGACCACCACCGCTAAAATATGTTATAAATGTTAAATTAGCATCATCTAAATTTCCCGCATAATCTTCTCCCCAAAATTGAACTACAAATGTTCCATACCATAATGTTGATATGCTCCTTGATGTTGATGCACAGTTTAATGATGTGTTTTCCGGATAATTGTGAACAAGCCCCCCCGTGGTTCTTAAGGTAAAATAACAACTATCTATATTTATATCCGAAATATTATAATCTATGGTAATTGACAAAGTATCTGTAACTTGTGTGTTATTTGCTGTTGTAATAGTCACATTTGGAATTGTCTCATCTACTGTAAATGTGAAATTGTATATTGACCAACCACCAGTATCTAAAGTGTCATTACACCATACACCCCATTTAAATCTTCCTTCAGAAATATTTTGGGTTGTGTAGTTTTGAGCCCCTGATGTTGGACCAACCCAGGTATAATTCTTATGCCAAGTTCCAGTCCAATTTCCCCACAATTGGCAGGTATCTAATCCATCTACATCTGTTGCTGTAAAGTTGAAGTATGTATTATTTCCATTGCTTAAATTTTGATAGTTTGTTGGGGCATCTAAATTAATCGCTGGATGAAGGGTTCTTACACCAAATTCTACAATGCTCGAATTTACATTGTTTAAACTATCATTTGAATAAAGGGTTAAATTATAATCAATGTCCCCTCCTGGAAGAGCAAAGGTTGTGTTTATGCAATTTGCTATAGTTGTATTTGCTATTACTTCATCTCCTGTTGAATTATAAACATCATACCAACAAGAATCAATTCCTACGAGTGGGTCTGTTACTGTGTAATTTAAAGGAATTGATTCATTATTCGAATAACTCACACCAGGTTGGGGATGTACTATTGTTACTATCGGTGATGTTGAATCTAAAGTGATTGTCCTTGTAAGTGTGGTATTTGAATTCCCATCGTAATCATATACTGTTACATTATAAGTATACCTATCATCACTTAATCCAGTCCAATTTATTGTTCTTGTCCCATCTGTAAAGGTCGTTGAATTTGCTTGGGCTGTTTGGTTATGTAGCAAGAAAGTTATGTTTTTCTCATTTGCTTCAGTTACAGTTACATTAGTAAAAATATGTGACACTGTAACATTTGAATTATTGATTTCTATATTTGCCCCATAAGAAATTAAGGGGTTAGTTGTATCTGCCATATTAAATTGTTGTAACAGATTTTCTGTAATATTAATTTTTTCACTATCAGTATCCCATCCTATAAGAGAAGCATTTATAGTATAATTAGTATAATATGCTGTTGTGCTTGTATTTATATATTGAATTAATTGCTGTTGAGTTATGCTCCCATCAGCAGCACTTAAAACCGAAAAGTGTAAGTCGCCTGTAGTATTATAAGCACTAACATTTGTACCTTGGGCTGCTGAAGAATTGTGAGTATAATTTACCTGGGCATCAAAATACCATTTTCTGATTAATTGTCCTCCTACAGCCACATTTTCTTTTGCAGAATAAGAAACATTTAAGAAAGTGTTATTTGTTGAACTTCCGATAAATGTAACAATTTTGGTTTGGTTTGTTATTAAATTCCCATGTTGAATTAAATTATCAGAAGAAGAATTAATAATAACTGACCCATCATTTCCAGTGTCTGTATCAGTATCAATTTTTATATTAGTTATTGTATTGTTATGGCTATTATTAAATATAATCGAATAATTGGTAGCATTATAAATTTTATTGTTTGTTATATTATTATGGTTAGAATTTAACAAGTAAATTCCAATCATTACACTTGGTTCCGTTATTGTATTATTAAAAATAGTTAAATAATCTACATCTGATGCTTTTAATGCTGTAGGGGGATTATAACTAGCTATGGTATTACTAATAATAGTGGAGTTGTCTGCTCCGCTCTCTAAATTAATCATGGCATTGATAACTGTACCACCACTAGATATGACCGCGGGAAAATTTTTTATTGTGGTGTTAAATTGGCTGGAATTAACTATTTGGTTAACACTTACTCCCATACTAAGTGTTATGAAGACGGAGGCACCACCACCGTCAAAAGTTATATTCTCAGCAACAATATCAAAACAAGTATTCCTACTGGAACCGATACTAAAACCTGATGCTAGCGTATATGTGGCCCCTGCTGTGGATAAGGCCCCACAATTAGTAATATCCGGGTCTAATAACCAATTTAATGGTTTATAGGTAATATTATAAGACGCTTCTTCATATTGTGGGAATTCAAACTCAAACTTAATTCCTAATATCTCATCTGATTGTAAATTTTTTGTGGAACCATCTAAGGGTTTCCAATCATTAAACCCCACTTTTGATACATTATATAATTCTCCAGAAGTCAAATTATTTCTTTCTTCTTTAGAGATTTCATAATCAATAGAATAAGATAAACCTAAACTGCCTTCTTTATAAGGTTCTGTTATGGCAAAACCAAAATTCTCCTCGACCATATCTAAACTGATAGAACTGTCACCCCTATTCCAAATTATTAATTCTGAAGAACATTCCTTATACCCATCATTCCGGTAATCTGGCTTATATGTACAAAGGGGGCTTTTTTCTGCTGCTAAAATTACATCATCATATCTTACAACTTTATAATCTTCGAAATAATAATCTCCTACTTCCGAATCAATCACATTAGCTAACACAAAATAAGAAGTAAGGGAAAAAATTAAGACAAAAGAAACTATTAAGGTTACAATAAGTGGGGCTTTGGAATTCTTGAACATTTTGGGTTTTTGGGAACTGTCAATAAGAGGAAATTCTAATTTAAAAATATTTGCTTTTTCAAGTTTTTTTTTAATACCATCAGAATTTCTCCTTTAAAATTTTAACATATATAAAAGTTATTACAAAACCAATCATTACACTAACTAATAAAGAAATATTCGTTACTGTTACATATCCTAAGCTTGTACTTACAAACTTAATGAAAGGATTGCTCATTAACCAAGGAAGAGTTTCAGGGATTGGAATTTTTTGGAAAATAAAATATGCAATATCCGCGAGTCCTCCAAAATACATAATCATACTAGCCCCAAATATTCCAAGAACCTCACTTTTATCTTTGTGAACTAAAAAATAATATGAAACCGGGACTGCTAAAAATAGGATTATGACAAATCTATAAAATAAATTCCACCATCCGGCAGCATAATTCCCTAATGTATAATCAGTTACAGAACCAAATAGGCCTGAATTCATACTCCAGATATCCCATATAGCCACTACCAGAACAACAAATATTGCAATACCGACGGCAATTTTATATTTTCCTATACTAAGTTTTTTCACTAGATATCTCCCATTTTGTCCAAGAAGATTTAATCCTAAAATAATGAAAACCGCCCCTAATAATATACTAAATATAGTATAATCAAGAAAATGGGTTCCTATATTATTTACATTAACATCAACTCCTTTCCACATGGAAAAAAGAGAAAACCCGATAGTATCAAAGAAATCTGGGATTGGGGAAACTAGTATAATCCCAATTAGTAATATAATTCCTCCAAAAATCTTTTTTTGTTTTTTGGTTAACATTTTAAATTAAAACATTCAAATTTGTATTTCTAGCTCCTGCTGTCCTTGTATACCCAGCACCATTAGTCCTTCCTTGTAAGATAATTGAATAGGAAGCATCTCCTTGAAGATTAATATTTTCTCCCCACGAAAAACTATCATAAGAACCACTTCCATAAGTTGCCCTTATTTCAGAACTAACCCATGTATCCCCAGTATTATCTCCTACTATCTTGAACCTATAAATAGGCCCTACAGTTTGTCCAGAAGTCAACAATTCTGTGTTAACAATCAATGAATCCGCTTTATATAGAGTTGATGGCATTGTTATTGCCCCATAATCATGAATCTCAACCCACTGATTTCCATAGACGGAAGTTGTAAACCCTTCAGAATCAAAAAGTGAAAATGAATCTCCCACATCAATTAAATATAAAACATTCAAATTTGTATTTCTAGCTCCTGCTGTCCTTGTATACCCAGCACCATTAGTCTTTCCTTGTAAGATAATTGAATAGGAAGTGTCTCCAACAATATCAACAACACCTTCATTCCACGAAAAACTATCATAAGAACCACTACCATAGGTCGCCCTTATTTCAGAACTAAACCATATATCCCCTGTATTGTCTCCTACTATCTTGAACCTATAAATTGGCCCTACAGTTTTTCCAGAAGTCAACAATTCTGTGTTAACAATCAATGAATCCACTTTAGACAGAGTTGATGGTGTTGTTATTGCCCCATAATCATGAATCTCAACCCACAGATTTCCATAGACGGAAGTTGTAAACCCTTCAGAATCAAAAAGTGAAAATGTTTCTAAAGTTCTCTCACCAATAATAGTTAAATCAATATATCCTCCAACATATTCTATTGCTTCTGTATAATCATTAACTGCTGAAATATTCACAAAAAATCCTACTGGTTGAGATATTGATTCAAACTGAATAGTATCCATAAAATCAGATATCCATAATGTTTTTGTTTCTTGTATTGCTAAAGTCTGGGGTGTAGCTCCTACCAAAGCATCTTTAAATGCTTGAGGAGAAGCATCAACAACTTGTATATTCTCATATGGAATATCTTGATTTGTAGCAGATATATCAAAGGCGATTTGGTCAAAAGTACCACCGGGGGGTGTTACAACACTGAATCCTAAAAATCCTTTCTTAGGAATAACTTCAACACCATCTTTATAATAATGAACATTTAACCCAATCATTCCTCCTTCTTTGGGGGCTTGAAGATTTGGGAGAATTAGAAATACAACAATCGCAATTCCTATAATCCAAAATATTGTGTTATCGTTTTTCATCTTCTTCTACTCCCAATTAATAATAACAATAATAGTAATCCACCAAGAATAAGAATCAGCACTTTATAATCTTCCCATATACTCTTTAAATCAAATTCCGGGATTGTTGGGATTGTTGGTCTTGCTTTCAAATCTTCAATTAATTTGCTCTGTTCTTGTATTGTCAATCTCAATTTAGATATTAATTCTTCTTCCTGCGCTAAACTTAATTCTAATTGTGCGATTATAGCTAATTGCTCTTCTATCGTTAATCCTAATTGATTTATTAATTCGGCATTTTCCTGAATTGTCAAATCCATTGCAACCACTAAATCAGCCAATTCCCCCTGTGTTAATTCCAGCTCGGAAATTAATGCTGCTTGTTCTTCAACTGTACCATAAAGATTTAATATTATTTCTGCATCATCCCCAATTAAATTTTCCAAGGCCATAATTATTTCTGCTTGTTCTTGGAAACTTAATTCCATCCCTGCTATTAACGCTGCTTGGGCTTCATTTTCAACTTCTAATTGTTGGATTAATGCTGCTTTTTGGGCAAGATTTGTTTCCATTTGTTGAATTAATTGGGCTTGTTCTTGAATAGTTAAATCAAGTTCTGATATTATGATAGCCTGCTGAGCAACATTTAATTCCATTTCTGTAATTAGTGTGGCTTGTTCTTGAAGGGTTAATCCTAATTGTATAATTATTTGTGCTTTTTCTTCTATAAGAGCCTCTAATTCTGTTATCATTATTATTTGCCCTTCTAATGTTGTCGTCAAGTCTTGTATTATTGCTTGTTTTTCTTCTACAGTTAATTCTAATAAGTTAATTGTTTCCATTAATGCTCTTTGTTCTGCATCTGAAAGTTCCAATATATCCAATATTTTTATCCATTCAGTATTCCTGCAAATGTAATAATCTACTCCAAACTGTTTTATTTCATTTTCTGTACAGATTACCTCTTCAACTAATTCAATTACAATGTATGGCGAATTAGAACCTTCTTTAGAACTAATGAATATATAATCATCTAAATCAACTTCTGTTTGTTCGAATGCAACACTAACTTTATTATCTCCTTCTCTAAGCTCTCTTTCAAAATAATCTATTAACGGAGAAAATTTAAGATAGGTATCTTCATCAGAAGGACTTACCTCCCTCGCTATTATAAGCGACCCTGTACTTGGTTTATTTCTCCAATTAACACTTCCTTCATTCCACGAATCTCCCACCTCATAAATACCAATATTAGTAGGGCCGAGTGAATTATCAAGATAAACATATAATTCAACCTTGCTTAAATTTGCTCCAGCCTTCACTAAATCAGCCATTTCCTGTGGAACTTCAAATTTCATATATCCTATATATTCATAATCCTGAGTGGTTCTTGCATCCCACCCAATTTTTATATCATCATTAAAACCAAGATAATCTGTATCCTCTTTTGAATTTGTTTCAACATCATCTGTTGGAAAAATAGCATTTGGTGGAAAAATAACAAATAATCCTAAATTTGCTCCAAGTAATAAAAGTCCTACTAATAAACCAAGAATAATTAATATCGTGTTATCATTTTTTCCCATGTCATTTCCGTATATAATGCCTTTTTAATATATTTGTCATGTTATATTTATCCATCAAAAGTGCAATTGGAAAACCTAACCAAATTCCTACAACTGCTGTGGAAGAAAAGAAACCAAAACCGGATATTGCTTCTATTGTTACTAACCCGAATATAATTGACATAAGTATAGATATGATTGCTGATATTATCAAAGCCATAAAGAAATTCACTTTTGGAAAGCCCTTGTCCCCATTATAAAAAAGAGATACCCAAATCACCGTAATTATAAACCCTATAGATGCATTTATATTAATCGGCTCTGTTCTAAGAACAAAAAACAATAAGATTGCTGAAAAAGCACCTACTGCGGCTTGTATTCCATCTTTTAATCTATATTTCATTTTTTAACTCCTAACCACCATGCAAAGAAAACAAGAACAAGACCAATCGCATATTGATGTTGTATCCCATATGCCACTAAAAGAGATTCCCTTGCAGGAATTACAATTGTCCAAACACCAATTGCTCCAATTATGCCAGCTATAAATTCTTTCATCTTTTTCTCCTTAATTTATTCATTTTATATTTCATTTTAATCCGTCATATATAATATTGTCTTATCATTTTTCATTTTTTCTTCGTAAAGTATAAATAACCGAGTATTAAAAGCAGGACTATTACTAAATGGACTAATGTAACTTTAAATCCAGCTATTTCAAATATTTCTTTGCTTAATTTATCTCCGAATGTTTCTGGTGGTGCTGTATATGGTGTAGTTATTGTTGGTTCTTCTGCTGGAGTTAAACTATCTTCACATAATGTTTGGCTGCTGAAATCTGTGATTAATATATCTTCACAATAAAACCTCTTTTCACACACACTTCCGACAACATAAAATCCGGAGGTTGTTTCCCATGTGTAATCACAATTAGGGAAGAAAGTCCCAGAATAATTCAAACATCCTGTTGTTGCTGGTGTGACTTGTTCTGTGGCATAATCCTTACATGTTACATTTTCTCTGTATGATGTTGTGACACATATTTTTCTTCCTGTTCCATTATTGTATATGATAAGCATGGTTTCTACACTCAAATCAGTAAATGTCCCTACCTCATCAACAGAACCATTAAGCCCTAATCCAAAATTAGACCCTATTAGAAGGATTTGTCTTGTGTTGTCTAATACTCCATTAACATAGTTAGTTCCATTTAGATTTGCTACGAAATAATAATCAGTATCTCCTAAATCATAATCCTTAATCCACATTACTTTGAAGTCTTCTTCTGAAACAGGTAAATCTATAAAATTAGTTCCGTTAAATTCTATTGTATTCCCTATCTTTCCTGCTATAAGACCTTCATAACCAGAATCAAAATCATAATAAGAAACAGAATTGTCTATACAGGTTGTTTTGGTAATAATCGCAAACCAAGGAGTGGTTGGAAGGCTAGTAACAACTATCAAAAATATCGCTATTCCGATAATCCACAATATTGTGTTGTTGTCTTTTGCCATTTTTCATTTTTAATCAAGTACTTCACAAATGTAAGCCTCTACACTCCAAGTATATTCAATCGGACAGTTAACTTTACTATTTCTTACTTCAAACTTCCAGGGAGCATCAGGATGATATACAACTGGGCACACTTCATCTGTTATTGATATTGGAACGGAATCATAAACTTGCCATGCTATTCCGTTTGAATCATAAAAAGTAAACTCCATAACTTCAGGGAATGGTCCATAACAATCTGGTTTTTGCGGGTCAACATACCACCAATCTCTATGAATTCTTGCTCCTAATATATAAGGTCCTCCAGTGTCCCATCCTTCTAAAGTAATAGTGGACATCTCTGCTTCTCCCCATAATATACTTCCAGAACCTGAAGAGCCCCCTACAACATCTCCTACACTATATCCCTCTGTTACACATACTCCTTCAACACAAACATATCCTGTTGGGCAAGCCTGTGCTCTCCATTCACATATATTATCTTCATTACAAAAGTATTCTTGAACTAATCCCCCATTACATACATCCATAAATCCCATTGAATGATATGAATCTTCACAATGCCCCCAAGTATAAATATCAAACCCGTCCGAATCAGAACAGGTATATCCATCTGGTAGTGTACTTCCACAGCAACAACTTAATAATGGTGGTTGTCCCTCATATCCATAGGTAAGGAAAGACTCACCTGCCTTGCAATCCGTTATACTATTTGCACTATATCCAAAATCGTATGTCTTTGCTATGCATAATTCTGTACAACTTCCATAAATACTTACCTCGTCCTCACTAATTATAAAGTCCGGCCTTTCTTCCCCATTTCCAAATATATTAATTACTCCTTGTTGATTTAATAAAATTAATAGAAGTAAAACTATGACTATCCATGCCCAAATTGGAAATCCTTGTTTTTTTGCCATTTTATAAATACATCAAATTTAGGAAAATGCTAATCGAAATGATTAAGGTCCATATAATATATGGTAAATTAAAGGGACGAGTTGTAAACTTCTTTATTATAAAATGTCCTAGCCACAAACTTGCTAAAAGGAAGATTATTGAAACTGCCAAATCAGGATTTAAAGGCAACCAACCAGCCACCTTTGTAAGGATATCTCTAACAAATTCTAATCCCTGCTGTATATAACCAAGTCCTTGGTCTAAGAGACCTATTCCAATTTCCATTTTAAATTCTGTTTTTATAGATTGCAATCGCTACAACAACCATCCAAATACCAAAAATTACCCCTGGTGTAATTCCTGTGTTAAGGATGTTTGTGTCTGGAACCAAGTCAATCACTTTTAAGATTCCTAAAAGCAGGGCTCCTGTTAATGCTGTTCCTCCTACTCCGATTGCCTTCCACATTCTTGTGCTTAACATTTATCTTTTTCTCCTTCTTAATTTACTTATGCTTGTAATGGAACCACTATTTTTATAGACCGCCAAGTTCACCTAAACTTATTGTAAATCCTTCAGTCGTTGGGTCGGGATATACCGTCAAAACCACACTTGATGTTTGGCTTCCTGTGGTTGGAATTCTTATTCCGGTATATTGATTAACTGCATGGGCTCCTACTATAAATGTGGTTGGTGTTCCTGTCTCATATGTTGATAAAGACATATCAGTAGAAACGAAATCATATTTTTCTCCCTGCTCTAAAATCACACTTGTTCCTATCTTACCTATATAAGCTGTATTAAACGCCGTACTTGCTGGACTTGTTACTGCTGAATCAAAAAATACCTCTAGGATTGCTTCTCCAACATTAGCAACTTCTGTGTGTTGTGCAAAGGCAGTAATTTGTTTATAACTACATTTATCCGCATAGCAAGTTATGTGTGTATCACAGAAGGTATCTCCTACAGGACATCTTGCTCTACAAAAAGTATCTGTAGTACAAGCTACTGCAGTTGCTCCTCTAATTATGGCAAATCCACCTGAAGTTATTTCATAAAATTCTTCACCCATATATCCTCTATCTCCTTCTTCACCAATTAACTCTAACTTAAGACCTCCTGCTTCTGAATCATCGTCTCCAAACTCTATTGGTGCTGGTTCTTGCTTTGTTAAACCACCACCGAATAAATAAATTCCTGCTATCACTGCTACTGCTATGATTACAAACACAAGTAACTTATCTGTTTTTCCTTGTTTGTTTTTCATTTGTTTTCCTTTTTATTTAATTTAATTGAGTATTATATAACTCCGGTCCCTACTTCTGCGATGGTTCCTATAATTTCACGGAGGAATTCTTTTATTTCTAAACTTTGAATTGAAAATATTTGGGGAATGTATTTTGGAAGGAAAATAAATGCTGCTATAATTGCTCCAAAGACCAAAAGGATAAATATTCCATCTCTCTTCATACTTAAATCCCCTAATTTTCTACCTAAAACAAAAAGACTAACTAACCCAATAATTACAAGGAAAAGTAGCAACATTGGTCCTCCTTTTAGAAGAGGATAACCTATAAACTCTGATAATAACCAACTTCCAATTTGAATTGCAATAAATGACACAAGCAAAGCTGTGAAAAACTTCTGCGTATTGAAACCAAATCTCGATTTAAGAGCCATTTTCTTCTATATTTATGGATTTATTTACATTCAATAAAAAAGAAAGGGAAGAAAATAATGTCTCCCCACTATCTTTTCTTTTTTCTTCTTTTGACTGTTCTTTTCTTCCTAGCTTTTTTCCTTTTTGCCATATTTTTTCTCCTTAGCGATTTAATTGAGTTTTATTTCCTACCACTTATCTACAATATATCCTATGACTGCAAATAATACTACAATATATATTTGGGGGGTTATATTTCCAAATAAAAACCATTCCTTTGGCATGTTATTCGCGATAAGATTAAAAATTCTTGCTCCGAATACAACTGCTAATCCCATTAAACTACCAACTACAAGCCCATTTTTTACTTTATCTCGCGCACTACTTTTCCAAAATGTCATTTTATTTTTTTCCTCCTGGTTTATTTTTTATCATTTTTTCTTTGATAGCCACAATATAAGTAATATTATTAAAAATATCCAAACCACTGATGGAATTGAACTTAAAGCAAGACCGCTAACAAAGAATCCTACAAAAAATAAAAAGACTCCTACCCCAATCAGACTACTTGCTCCAAATGCAGCACCAATTAATGCAAGTACTGCTCCCATTAATCCTAATATTCCTATAGCTACCATTTTTATTTATTTATTTTCCCATATTTTTAATATTTGAGCTTCCACATTCTGGACATCTAATTATTTTCATTTTCTTCTCTTAGGTAACATTAATAATAAAACTAATATTATAAATCCTATCCAAACCGCTGTTGGAATTGATTTAATAAATTGATTTATTTTCCAAGTAGTTATTAATCCCCCACCTATTCCTAATAAGGCTAATGCTATGACAATTATCGTTACGGTTGTAAATACAAATGCTCCTTTCTTATTCATTTTATATTTCATATTTAATTTCTCCATAAATTCCCGCAAAGCGAGATATGATTAGGAATAAACCTATAATTAAGGCTGTTAAAATAATTGTGTTTGTTTGACAATTATCTGTATGAAGCAACGGATTTAATAGTTGATGAGCAACTTTTAAACAAAACCCTGCTTCCCCTTCTGGAACACATTTGTATACATCATAGGAAAAAGTCAGTTTTCTGCTTCCAATAATTCCAAATAATACACTAATAGGGGTTATCTCTTTTTCTTTTGAATCCTCCCAAATATATGTTAAATTCTCGCAACAAGCATCTATTTTCTCTTCAAAATATTTACCTGAAAATCCCGCAATATAAGAATCAATGATTTGTGGAGTAATTTCTTCTCTGATACTAATAAGCCAGGTTTTTAATTCTACCTTTCCTACTGCATTCGTAAAAAAGGTTTCTTGGTTGCTTCTGCATACTGGTTCTTCTCCTTCAGGCACTTCATCTTCATCATCCACCAACCCATACGCGTCCTTACATGCCTGTTCTGTTATATATTCCCCTATCTCTTCGCAACTTTTTGTTGTAATATATGAAGTCTGTCTACATTCTCCATAAGTATCTATATATTTCCAACACTCCCTTGTTATCCCTACATCAACTTCACAATCTGACTTAGAAGAATAATAACCACTATTTTCACAGGATGTTGTATAAATTGAAATTGAATTACATTGGTTGTCCTGAATTCTCCAACAAGTTTTTGGTGGTGTAGTACAGTGCATTGGAGCATTTTCTTCTTCATAACAAACTCCTGAAGTTCCTCCTACTTCTACTAAAATATAATTATTTTCATCTGGGTCTGGACACCAATTAATATCCCCTCTTGACACTTCTCCTATATAATCTTTACTTCCATCGCTACATTCATAAACCTTAGTTTCATGATAAGTAACTTCTTCTTGTTCACATACTCCAAAGGAAGGGAAAATATCACTTATTGCCGAAGTTTGTTTGTCACATTCTTCATCACTATCACAATCTGAATCTCTTTCACAAACCCCTTCGTCGCAACAATAAATTTCAACGTAACATTTATTATCCCAATATGCTCCCGCATCACATACTACATAAGAATTTAAATAAATATTACCCTGACCATCACCATCAGTGACATAAGCACTATTTGTGTCTTGCCTATAATAAATTTCCTTTAGGTATTGGTCATACCCACCTTCTCCCCTGAAATAATTCACAAAAAAGTCATCACTACCACAGATATTTTCTGTACTAAAATAATATTTTTCATCCTTTACAAAATTAACTACCCTATCTGGATAGATACTACAACTTAACTCTCTTCCATAAATTGTGAACATATCCTGTTTATGGAAAAAGTAGTTTATGCTAGAAATTATCCTATCTAACCAAGTGTCTCCTACATCTGTAGGGATTTCTTGTTCTTCCTGTGCATTCATAAATCCAATAGTCCCTACTAAGAGTAGGGAAACTATTCCTATTATAAATACTATTACATATTTCTCTTTCATTTTTAAGAATCTGAGAACCTAGCAAAAGGCCTGTTTCCCTAAATTCTCAAAAATTTAAAGGTTTTTGTCTTTGCAAGGGATACGATTACAATTGCGAGGATAAAGTAATTAATACCTAATCCAATAAGCAATGGAAGTGCTAGTGTAGATACTACACTAATCTTAGTAATCAATAGGAAGACCCAAAGCACTGCTGTTCCATAGAGCAATATTGCCCAAAGTCTTTGGTAAACGTTCTTTCCTTTCCATGGTGCCCATCTTTGGTCATATACCCAGTAACCAACAATCAAGATAATAAATGCTCCTAAGAACATTGCTATCCAGTTACTAAAATTCCCTAATTCAAAAGGAATTATTCCTGCTAAAAATCCAATTATCTTGTTTCCAATTGTTGGGGAAGTAATAGCTGTTTGTTGGGTTATTGAGAATAGCTGCTCTGTAGCTGCATTAAACAAAGGATAAATCCATTTGGATAATGCCATTTGTACTAATACAACTGCAATTGCCAGTATTCCTAAATCCTGCATTCGTTTTTGATTAAACAAAGCCATTTTGTTTTTTCATTTTATTTAATTGAGTATTATTTTTCATTTTGTCTCTACTACTTTCACTTCTACAAACATCTAGAAGAGCAAAAAATCAAACAATCAATTGCTCTTCTTTACTTCTTCTTCTTTCCAAATATAACCCAGAGTACTACTCCGAGGATTATCAATAACAACAAATTCTTTCCTTTGTCTACTGATGGTTCTCCTGCTTCCCAAATCTCTCCATCTCCATAAGTTGATTTGAAAGTCACAGTTTCTGTACATGTATTTCCAGGTCTGTCTGTTCCTAATAATGTAACTGTCCAGTCTCCGACATACTTTGTCTCTTGAGATGTTAGAGTCCTTGCATCATTAGCATCTGTATCAGTTAAATCAGCTCCATCTTCAGGTCTATCTATTGTAACTAATGTACTAACTAATTCAACAGCATCTGTATTTGTCCATGTAATTAACTGCGTATCCTTCCACTCAATTGTATCAGATAGCCTTACTAAACTACAAAGTGGGTCAGTGCTATCAATGGTTATTGTGGCCTTGGAAACTGTTGCATTCAAAGTGGTTAAATTACGTATTTGACATGAAATGTTGTAAGTTGCCAATTCTGTCAAACCAGTTATAACAATAGATGCATTTTCAAAAATTAGGTCGCTGTGAGAATCGTTTAAAATCTCAGCTAAAAAAGTAGTTGCTGGACCACCTGTTGCATTATAATGACAAGAAACATTTGTCATGTTATCCGCGCCATTAGTATCAACACTTACAGAGATATTCAAAGTCCCAGTATAATTTCCACCTGTTACTGGGCTATCCATTGTATTTGCCGCACTCATCATTGGAACCACTGCTAAAACAAACATCGCTAAAATTGTTGCTAACAAAATTTTATTTTGTTTCATTTTTTATTTATTTATTTAATTGAATATTTCATAATTGACGACCAGAGATTGCTAGGAAATAAGCAATAATTAGTAATAATATACCAAAAACAATCTTGGGAGTCCCGGACAAAATTATGTTATTAATAAAATTTATATTGAAAACCAAACCTAATCCGGCAATTCCCACAGCTATCCCTATAATTTTCTTTACTGGTCGCATTGTTCCTTTTTTTATCATTTTTTCTTTTTTATTTTTGTACCATACTTACGCTTCCATCTTTTGTACACTTTTGGTTTCTCTCTCCTAAGATAACTTCTCTGTTTTTTTGATTTAAATGGCATTTTGATTATATTTGGAGTATCCCTGTCGCGAAGAGCATGAGGTAACTCGCGACCGTGTTGGCGAATATATGCATGTAGGCTGCCTGTCTTATCTCTTCAAACCAAGCAACCATTAAAAGGCTTATTACCATCATCACAAAGACAATCGTTAAGGCGGGGGTGTTTACAATTCCTTTTGCTGTCAAGTGGAAAAACACAAATACCAAAGCGAGTATTATTATCAGTGCCATCAAAGCTGAAAATATTCTCCTCACTGATTTTCTGCTTATATCTATGTGGAATACATCAGCAAAAAACTCCAATAACCTTGCCCATAATACTGTTTCTACATATGCTATCGCCACTCCAAAGGTCAATAAATTGGCTATCTTACTGGTAGCCAATGCAGGGGCTGTTGCACCCATTAATCCTACCACCGCGCCAATGTTGGCATGTGCTGGCGATATAAATTTCAAAACAATCACTGAGGTTATTAAGAGGATTATCCATCCCCCAAACCCCAAGAGCATTGCTTTAAAATTTCCACCTGGACTTTTTTGCCAGGTTATGCTCAGTTTCTTATTGAATATTGTAATACCAATAATCAACAACACTAGGCTGCCCATTGCAAATTGAAGGTAAATGTTTCCAAGCGTGACATTTACATTCGTCGCAACGAAGAGCAACCACACAAAACAAATAATTGTCAATATTATCTCGGTTATGTATGGTTTTCGCATCGCCATTTTTCCTCAAAATGCTAAATCAGCATTTATCATGTTGTTTTCTTGACTAAATTGAATATTATCTTTGTATTCCATTTTGAATATAAGTTAAACTATAAAAAATAAAAGATGAAGGAAAATAAATTTTCCTCCTTTGTTTTTTAGCTAGATGGTACTTTAACAGTATGAGCTATTTCTAAAGACTAATGCTTGTCTGTTACTGTCGATTGCTCCAATATCTGTAATTGTTTCGTCTTCAGATGCTGTGATAAATCCCTCTGCCAGTGACAAGGTCTTATACGATGGGTCTTGGTATTTTGCCTGGTCTACAATTATACAACTCATGTTATTCGTCAAGGCATCACTAAATGTTGCGCTTGATGAGAATTGTATCTTTCCAGAAACCTTTACACCTGCATCTGTACTCTTAATCAGTTCTGGGTATTCAAATGTGTAATACATCATGCCTGTTGTTGGGCCAATTCTTGCTGGTCTCTTTGCACTAACTTCTGTTACTCCAGTCATTGTTAAATCTGTAATTGCCGTTGAATTAACCTGGCACAAAATTAATGGCTTATCGAATCCACTTGCTGACTCGTTGTTTGCAAAAGTAATTGTAAATCCACAAGTCTTTCCTTGTCCACCGCTAATATTTGTATTCCCTGTTGGGTCTGCACTTGAAACAATACTTGATATTCCTATTTCACCATACTGGTACAACTCAAGGTTGTGTGTATCAGTTGCGCCTGATGCATCAACTGTAACTGTTTGAGGATAGAATCCATGAGCAACTGTCTCATTAATAACTAGCATTGTATATTCCCTATCAACTCCACATTCTATATCAAAAGAAACTGTTCCTAAAGTTGTTGAACCTTCTTTAACCAATTTAGCATTGTCATAGATGTAATAATTTACTTCTGCATTAGTTGCACTTGAAGCCAAGGCTTCCTGTGTATTCAGAGTAACTTCAGTCAATCCAGAACTTGGGCATCTGCCAACCACTTCGTCGTCTACTGATGGTTTGAAAATATCTTGTACTGCTGGAATAAACATATATGCAGCAACCAAAGCAAGCACGATTAGAACCACTGTACCGCCAGTCATCGCTCCGATTTTATTTTTCATATTTTTTTGGGTTTTTGTTTAATTAGTTATATATTCAAACTTACAAACAGAAGGCTAATATCATCATATGATGGGTTTATCTAGAACTAATGG
>Ga0209977_10000211_pt1 | contig 22783 bp, 22 predicted proteins | sample SumtaG_2_FD_183113 | JGI IMG/M metagenome (GOLD analysis project Ga0209977, IMG submission 183113) | Deep subsurface microbial communities from Indian Ocean to uncover new lineages of life (NeLLi) - Sumatra_00607 metaG (SPAdes) (version 2) | ecosystem: Environmental > Aquatic > Marine > Oceanic...
TATTAAACGATATATTTTACAATTAAACATAATAATTAATAGATAATTTTTCTTAATAAAAACGAAATTTATATTTTTTATATTATTATCAAAGTTAGGATTATTATAAAATAATCATAATTTAGAAATTAAGAAATAAGAACAGAAAGGAGTTAAAAAACAATGTCCTTTGACATAAAGCTTGATATGGATGCATGTACTGGATGCGGTACATGTTATGAAGTGTGCCCTTCTGAAAACTTTGGCGAACCTGAGGGAGGTAAAGTAAATATTATTGAAGAAAACAGAGAAGACTGTGTAGGTTGTAGGGCTTGCGAAACTCAATGTCCTGAAGAGGCAATAGAGATAATTGAAATCTAATTTTTTAGTACAGGTAAAAAAAAAATTATTTTTTTTATTTTTTCTTTCTATTTTTGTTTAATGTTTATAAATCAGCGCATAGAAATATGATGATTTCCTTTATAAATTTTTTGATATCTTTTAATCTAATTGTTTCATTTACACCATGAGTGTTAGAACCTGCAGTAGCAACACCGCGAAGTATTATCTCTTGAGTTTTTAAAATTTGTGCTACAAAACCTACATCAAAAGTAAGTGTCATTCCAGTTTTGCGAATTTTTTCTTCAGGAATTTTATGTACTAACTGTATAACTTTACTAATCCTTTTGATTTCTGGGCTATTAATATCGACTTTTAATGGAGGATATGAATATCTAAACGAAATTTTTACATCTAATGCATTACTTTTTGTTTTACCTAATTCTATTGCGTCAATTATTTCTTTTGTTACTTCTTCAATAGTTTCATCCGGTATTATTCGTCGGTCTATTGTTAATTTACATATATCTGGGATAATATTAACTTTTTCACCAGATTTTATTATATCTAAATTAAACAAAGGAGATAAATTACATTTTTCTTTTGTTTTAGGATCTGGAAAACCTGGAATATCTTTACTTTGACGTGATTCCACAATTTTTTTCAATTTCATTAATTCTACTAAAATTGGAACCATTTCTTCTAGAGCATTGACACCTAAAAGACTGAGACCCGAATGTGAGCTCCTTCCAATTGTTTCAACTTCAATTTCTAATTCTCCTGCGGCACCCATTAATATAATTGGTTCAATAGAATAATCTATTGAAAATACAGTCCCTTGTACATATCCATGTTCCGTTAAATAACGAATTCCAGGATAAACACCAATTTCCTCATCAGTACAATTCAGAACTCTAATATTATATTTGGGTCTAAGATTTAATTTATCTATAATTTGAAGTGCTATAATTAAACAAACCATTGGTCCTTTATTATCACCTACTCCTCTACCATAGATCTTTCCACTTTTAATCATTGTAGCTTCAAAAGGGGGAAATTTCCATTTTTGACTTCCTTCGTTTGTGGCGGGAACAACATCCATATGACCACAAAAAGTAATATTTTTCTTTATTCCGAATTCTTTTGTAGCAACAAGATTAATTCTTGGGCCCTCTAATGGTAATAGAATTTGGTTAATAAGTTCTTCTGGAACAATAACTTCTTCGAGATCATATTTTAACTCTTTAAAATAAGGCGAAATTGTATCTATATACTTTCTGTATGAATTTCCTGGAGGTACTGAAGTGTCAATACTAATTAGAGATCTCATTAAATCCATAATTCTTTCTCTATCTAAATTATCAACTTCTTCATATATTTTATTGAGATCTACCATTTCTATCGACTCCTTATCATTTTTAATGATATCATGAATGTTTATTAGTAAAAGAAAGATAGTGTTAAAAAATTGTGTGAAAGATTACTATTAAACAATAAAAAAGAAAATTACCATAATAATATTCTGCTACAATTTTTACATATTCCTTCATTGATCTGGCTATTTATACAATTTTCATGGTATAAGGCTTTACATGATTGACAGGTATATATTTTTCCTGAATATTCTGTGAAATCATATCCACAATAAATGCAATTATTTGCAAATGAGAAATTGGAACTATTTACATCTACTTCAACTATTTGAGAAGTTTGCGTTAGCCCACTTCCTTCTGTTGTAGGAGTTAAGTAGTTAGTTTGCGGAGGCGGCGAAACCCATTGTTCTTCTAAAGGAGGTTGATAACTTTGTTGTTGAGGTTGTGACTGTTGCCAATCAGCAACATATCCGGGGGGTTGCTTTTTAGAAATACCCATTTTTTGGGATACTTTTTCATCTAAAATATTTGTTAATATTAAAGCTGATGCGTATTTTCCCTTGGCTCCACCTTTCTGTAAGTGAGTATGGCTAATCATATGAATTATTCTTCCTCCCTTTTTTCCATAATCAAATTCTACTAGTACTGGAGATTCTCCCCATTTATTTTGAATTTCCCATGAACCAATTAATACTCTAACTGCTTGATGGTTTACAATCTGTATTGGAAATGATCGTGTTTCTAACCACCAACGAAATTCACTTTTCTTTGTATTTTTTGCTGTTTGTTTTTGCCACTTACTTTGTTGAATTTCTGTTAAAACTCCATCTAAAAAAGGGTGATTTGGTTCAATAATTTGACAGGCGACAACAGCATCAGCCGTTTTGGCTTGATTCCAACGTATATATCCCGGAAAAATATTTTCAATGATACTTCGTAGAGCCCAATCAGTTGTGATTAACCATCCACCATTCATGACAAAATCCCTCACTTTTGGATGAGATGCATAAGGGATATCGCTACCAGGACAACCGATAAGTACTACATCATACTGAGACAAATCTTCTTTCATAATTTCTTTTTCTCTAATGACGTTCTTTAATGAAGCGTACATATGCTCAATTACTTTTTTTGGTTTTTCATATCTTCCATTTACAGCTAATATTTTTCCATGTTTTTCAACGGCTAGCACAACATCTTTTTTATCCAATGCTTCCATTTTACGTTTCTTCACTTCTGAATAAAGATCTTTCCAACTCATGTGATCAGCCTTTAAGTAAAGTTATAAAGAATTTAGTGTTATTTTATAATTATTATAAATGAATCAATATATATATTTTAATGAGAAGGGATAATATTGTTAAATTTAAAAGATTTAGGACAACCGTTTGAATTTTGGGAATATTTCGAAAAAGTGTCTAAAATTCCTAGATGTTCTGAGCAGGAAGAAAAGATAAGAATATTCATAAAGGAAGAAGCAGAGAAATTGGGGTATAAAAGTAAGATTGATTCTATTGGAAATCTTGTAGTAAAAATACCTGCCAAATCAAATCAAAAATTAACTGGAGTGCTACAATGCCATATGGACATGGTTTGCGAAAAAAATGAATCAATAATACATAATTTTTCAAAAGATCCATTGAAATTAAAAATTGAGGAAATTGAAAATGAGAAATGGCTTACGGCTGAAGGAACAACATTAGGCGCTGACAATGGTGTAGGCATATGTTATATGTTAACTCTAATGAATAAAATTCAGAAAGGAGAATTAAATTTTGATTCATTAGGGTTTGAATTATTATTTACTGTTGATGAAGAGCAAGGTCTTAGAGGTGCATTTAAAATTGAGAAAGATTTTTTAGAGGGAGATTTCTTAATAAATCTGGATTCAGAAGAAGATGATGCTGCAACAATAGGATGTGCTGGTGGGCTGGTTCACTTTATTGAAATTAAAAAGAGTACAATAGAATTAAATTTAAAAGATAATAATTTCCTACCAGTAAAGATCTTTATTTCTGGATTATTAGGAGGGCATTCAGGGGTAGATATTCATTTAGGAAGAGGGAATGCGTTAAAAATCATTGGTCAACTTCTTTGGAAATTAAATAAAGAATATCCAATTCATCTTTGTTCAATAGATGGGGGAAATAGAACTAATGCGATACCTAGAGAAGTGACTGCAATAATCTATATCGAAAAGGACAAATTTTCAGAAGTATTATTATTTACACAGAACCTATTTAATGATATAAAAATTATATTTGATGGTATCGAGCTCAATTTAGATATATTAATAGAGAAACTGGATGATTACACTGATAATAGGGTTTTGTCAGATAAGGTTCAGAACGACTTATTAAATATAATGTATCTAATACCGAATGGTCTTCTGTCGATGCATCCTCGAATTGATGGATTAGTATTTAATTCTTCTAATTTCGGGACAATCACAACTAGAGATGATGATATAGAAATCAAAATAAGCCAAAGAAGTTTGAGTGAATATTTTAAAACTGTAATTTGGGAAAAAACTAAAGCGTTATTGGACTTGAGTGATTTAGATATCAATATAATAAGAGATTCTGATTACCCTGGGTGGACACCAAATTTCCAATCCAAGCTTTTGACAAAATTTAAAGAATCATATAAGGCAATGTATAATGAAGATTTAAAAATTAAAGCTATTCATGCTGGTTTAGAATGTGGAATTCTTAAAAAAAAATTCCCGAATATGGAAATGATTTCAATTGGACCTACTAATGAAGGTGCACATTCGCCAGATGAACGCATATTAATTAAATCTGTTGAAAAAGTTTGGAATGTTCTAATTAGTCTACTAAAAAAATTAAATTAGATTATTAGAGTTATTTTATAACTCTTTGAAAAACTTAATAAATTTCGTTTAATAATTATTTCATAGCCTATGCAAAAAGAAACATCTAAAAAAGAGGAAATCATTGGTTCTGAAACTGTTTTTGAAAAAATTAAAAGCAGAACTCCTTGGATTTTTGGAAATTCATTAAGAAAGCCAAAAATTAATTATCCTAGATTAAAACTTCCTAGAATATCTTTTCCAATGCCCTCCCGATCTTTAAGCTTAATAATTATTTTAATAATTTTATTTGTTCTTCAAACTGGAGCAGTATATTTCCTAGTTAGAGGCCCTCCTGCGTTAGGGGCTAATAGCGCTGGAGAACCTATATTTATTTATAATAGTATTCATGAAAGTTTTATTATTGAAGGTATTGTAGCTTCTATTTTGATTTTTTTTTGTTCAATAGGATTTATAACATTGTTTCAAGCATCTAAATATGTATATAATAAAAAGATGGGAGTTTCGATTTTAATAATTGGGTTACTGATGATAATTATATCATTTATCCTATTGCAATATATTTTGTCTGTAAAAATGGGTGTAATATAGTCTTCATTTAGCAAAAAAAGAGATATTAAATTATAGATTCATAATTAATAATTTTCTATCAAATTATGTTTAAAATTCATTTTGGATCCATTATTAAGACTAAAATGAATTTATTAAATTTTTCTGGAGGTTTTGATAAAAATTAAAAAAAAGAAAAAGTTATTTAGAGAAATTAAATAAAAAATATTATTTATATTACCCAATAAAAGCGTTATATGCTCCTTCGTCTAATAAGTTTCCCTTTTCAGCATCCCAATTTGATGGCTCGATTTTAAATAGCCAAGCTGCAAAAGCATCTTCATTAATTTTTTCTGGTTCATCCATTAAATCAGAATTAACTTCAATAACATTACCACTTACAGGCGAATAAATATCGCCAACAGCTTTACTTGATTCAACTGTGCAATCAATTGGATCGCTTGATGGTTCATCTCCATCTAATTTTACTTGTTCAAGTGTAGCACCTTCAAGACCTTCCACATCAACAAAACTGATTTCTCCAAGTTGTTCTGCTGCGTAGGGTGTAAGTCCAACCATTTTCGTAGCATCATCAAACCATTGATGTGTTTTAGTAAACCATTTAGCCATTTTTACCTAACTCTTTTTTAATAAATTTATGAATTATAATAATATTGTATTAAATAGTATGTTTTTATTAATTAAGGTAATAATTTAAAATTTTATGATTGTTTTTTTCAAAGATATAATTTAGGAAGTATGGATTTTAATCTAAAGGATCAACTAAATTTTTATACCGAATTCAAAGATTGGTATAATCAGATAAAAAATGATTTCAAATTTGACTATCAAAAGGATTGTGAGGCTCGTGATTATTTATCGCTAATCTTCTCAAAGAAAAATAAAAATTGGGAAATAAATAATGTTTTAAAGTTGTTTAAAGAAAGGCTTTTAACAAAATCATCACTTCTAATATTTGGATGCGGTCCATCATTAGAAAAAACTATTGATATTATTGGGGGAAAAAAAGGGGCAAATTTTTTTAAAGATTACATCATTTTAGCAGCAGATGGTGCCTCAATCTTACTAAAGAAAAAAGGTATTCATATTGATGCTATTTTTTCAGATTTAGATGGGATTACAAAAAATGAACTTGAATATGCAAGATTCAACATAGTCCATGCCCATGGTGACAACATAAGGAAATTAAGGTTTTTTGAAGAAAATCTAATAAAATTTAAAAATGTTATAGGAACTACACAAGTAGACCCAATACAAAACATTATAAATCCAGGAGGGTTTACTGATGGAGATAGAATACTTTTTTTTTTACGAACTTTATTATCTTCATTTCATAGATTATTTCTAATAGGGATGGATTTTGGAAATATCATAGGGAAGTATTCCAAATTAGACATGAAAATAAATCAAGAGGCAAGTCCCACCAAGCTAAAAAAACTCTCTTATGCATTAGAACTAATAAAATGGTTGAAAAAAATGATAATAAATCCTATATATTTTGTTAATTCTGAGAATAGAATAAGTGATTTTGTTCATCTTTCAATAGAAGAATTTTTGAATTTCTGATACTAAAAAATTAAATTTTATAATCTTGAATTCCAGAAGAAGTTATTTTGTAAAGTAGTCTTTTTTCAGGAAGATTTATAGAATTTACTAATTGAACATATCTTTTATCTTGTTCTTTATAATCCAAATATACATATTCTGAAAAAAAGTGGTTTAAGATTGAGTTACCGACAGGAACCACTCTTAAGGGAGAATCTTTATTTAAATTTAAAGTTACTTGAGCTGTAGTTATGGTAATTAAACTATATTCTAAAGTGAGTTTATTTATTAAAGCTAAGATTCTCAAAAAAATCTCTTTAGCTTTATTAACGGAAATGCTTTTATTGGCTAAATCAGAATTATAGTAGTTATTTATTGAATCAATTATAAGTATGGTAATGGTATTTTTTTCTAAGAATTTTTCGAGTTCTTTTAATGAAAGTAAGAAGGCAGAATTACTCATAATTTTAGAAACTAAAATATTTTTAAGTATTTTATTGTAATTAACATCATACTTTAATATAAGTTCCTTTATTCTTTCAGGTCTGAATGTATTTTCCGTATCAAAATAAAATACAAATTGCTTATTCTTAATTTTAGAGTTATTAACAATTTTAGAGAATTGTATAAAAGCTTGAACACATAGTTGATGACATAACTGGGTTTTACCTGTTTTATTAGCTCCAAAAATCAAATATTTATTACCTTTGTAAAAACCACCTCCAATAGTATCATCAAAATTTTTTGCTCCTGAAGCTAAAATATATAGTTTATTTCTATTAATTTCGAGAGTATCACGTATATTTTGTAGTTTAATTACTTGATGCTTATCGATTCCTAATATTTGATTGATCATCATTGTTATTTAGTAATGAACTCTCTAGTTTAAATACAATTTAAAATTACTAATATAAAATTAGCCATAAATATATGTTAAATCTTAAAAAATCGTAAAATTAATTTTAAAATATTCATAAAGATTATATCATAGTTCTTATATTTTTATGATTTTAATTTAAACTTATCAAAATAACTCAAATCATTACAATGGCAAAAAAAAAAAGAGAAATTTGCCCTTATTGTGGTAAAGGGTTTGCTTATTTATCACGTCATAAATGTAAAATCAAAGAACGTGTTGAAGGCCCTTTAGAAGAAAAATCGGACGTTGAGAGAAGAATAGAAAGAATTGAAGAAAAAAGGAAAGAATTCAACCGAACATTAAGAAAAGATGAAAAAACAGTTCTAAATATAATAAATCACGAAAAAGATATACTATTTAACAGGTTAATGGAATTAAGTAATAAAAAACGTAATGATTTAGAAACTATCTTAGAATTATTATTATTACAATCAAAAATTAAAATGATCCGAGAATTAGTTGATGCCTCATGGACAAAACATATCTATGCACTTGAGGAAATTGATGTAAAAGTTAAAAATCTGAAAATTAATAAAAATGAAAATGATTTTATTTGGATTATGTTTTCTAGACAACCTTGTTTCATATGTCCCTTTCGAGATAAATGTAACGACACTAATCTTGATCAATTTAATCCACAACATTGCCCTTGGTTAACTGAATGGATTGAATTAGCTTCAGATGGAGAAGACTATAACATAAATTTTGATGAAATTGAGGCTAGATTGCAAGATATTTAATTTTTTTTTTGTAAACCAATAATAAAAATCTCATTACTTTTTTTTTTGGAAGACATAGGTTTATATGATTTTAAAATTTTAAATAAGGGATTCACTTCTTTGGTAAATTTAACAAAATCAGAACCTTGGAAAGCCTTAAGTACTAAATTACCTTTAAATTTTAAATTATTTCTTACAATTTCCATTATTTTATAACAAAGATCTAATTGTTTTAAATGGTCAGTGAATTTATTACCAGTCTTCTTTATTGAAGCATCTGATAAGATTAAATCTAATTTACTTTGAAAGAATAGATTAAATTTTGTTTGGATTTCTAGTTTCGTAATATCTGCTTTTACTATATTAACATTTTCAATATGTGATGTTTTCTTAATATCAACACCCATTATCTTATAATGATCTCGATGATAGTGTTGATCGCTGTATTTAACTAGATTCTCTTCGGCATACTTTTTTGCTACTTGTAACCATGACCCCGGAGCGCATCCTATATCTAATATATAAAATGCTCTTCTAAAAATGTTGAACCTTTTTTGAATATCAAATAATTTATAGGCAGATCTTGCGCGATAGCCATCTACTTTGGCTTGTTTGTAATAGGTTTCTTTTTTATGAAAATCTTTATGATTTGCCATTTTATACTATATAATCACTTTTGTGTATCGATTAGAATTTTTTTTAATAAGGATATATCCAAGTCACTTTTTATTGACAATAAATCAAAATGAGTCCTCGAAGCTTGGTAACCCTTTTGTTTAATTATATTGATGACATTTTTAATTTTTGGAACAGAAGTAAGTTTTAAAATTTGGCTGAGTTTATGAAGGTTGAAATAAGAAAGGGGCTTATTATTTTCTTCAATAGCGAAGGTTAAGAGTTTTTCTATCCTTTTTTTATAATTTATTTTAGAAATTTCATTTAATTTAAGCATTTTATTAATAAAATTAATTTCATGAATTCTACCTATCCATAAAGGGCCAGCATAATCAAGATTTTCTCTATTCCTGCATCCGGGACATTCTTTGGGTATTTTTAAAATACTATTATTAATAGAGGATCGATATCCACAATTTTTACAGTGAATAATATACCCAAAATTTTCAAAAGATTTTGAAATTTGCTTTTTATTTTTAAATGTTAAACAAAATACTCTGATAAAATGACCAGAGTAGAAGGTTAATAAGGGTATTATTCCCATCTTATTAATATTAGCTATTCGAGAAATGAAATATAATAAAATTCGTCCTCCAATTTCCTTAGAATATTCTGTATAAAGCGGTTTAGCCAAATATTTCCTAAAACATACATTGGGGCGTACTCCAAATAAAACCGCTGTATCTGTAGCGGTAATACACATTAAACCATTTATATTTTGTAATGCCTTGAAAGCAGAGTCAGTATAAAGATTTGGAGTACCAAAAGGATCAATTGAAATTACATTTGGTTTTTTTTCTGTTTCACTTGAATGTTTACCTTTATTAGTGGCAATTTCAGAAAAAAGGAGATTTGCATCTTTTTGGCTGATTTCTATTTGAATTGGGATTTTTTCAAGATTGTTTAATTTAATGTTTTTCTTTATTAGTTTAACAGCTTCAGGGTTAATATCATTAATAAAAATCTTTTTAATATTCTTGCATTCATTTATCATCCTAATTGAGCTAATCCCTGATGCTGCCATAGAATCAATAATGATAAGATTTTTTTGGTGATATAATTCATTATACGCATTAATGGCCAAAATTGAAATATCACGGTTAATCTCCATTCGCTTATTATAAAAGACATTCATTGACTTTGAGGGGACTGCTTCTTGATCAATATTATGGATGTAAAATTCTGTTAAACCTTCTTTAATTAAAATAAGATCTTTTTTTAACATAGTTCACTATTTAATAAATTATTTGAAAACAACCGAAATTGACTTATTAATATTATTCAAATCCTTTTTCTCTCAAATTTGAATTGAATTCAATTGATTGCTTTTCTAGAATATTGTTGAAAATGAATTTTCTCTCATTTAATTTGTTGGTCTTATTTATTTTTAAATTATATTTTACCCAGAATTCCATAACTTTTCCTCCACTTTGAACCTCGATTATTTGATTCTCTCTAGTTTTTCTGCTTATCTCATTAACTATCAATATTTCAATGCCATAACTTTCATTTAGATAAGTTAAGTTAGCCAAAATTTGATTTAGTTGATAATTTCGGTTATAATTCTTTTTTTTATTATCTTTATTTAATTCTAAATTATACAAATTCGTTATTGAATCTATTATAATAAAGTTCAATTTGGTCATTTTCTCATTCAAGAAGTTTAATACTAAAAATTCGAAATTAAAAATAACACGATATAATTCATCAAAATTTGTTATATGAACAAATATTATGTTATCTAAAATTTCTTTAGAGTCTTTCTTAATCAATTGGATTTTTTCCGAGGGGAAATTGGGTTTAGTATAGACATATATAACATTTTTTCCAATTTTAGCTGTATTTATTGCAGTTTGGAGCGCAAATGTAGTTTTTCCAACACCAAAATCCCCAAATACTGAAAAAATTCCTTTCAAATTTTTTATGGAATTAATCCATTTATTTAACTCTAAAGTGGGAAATTTCATGTAATTAGAAATTATTAATTTTATCTAATATTTATAATTATAATTTGAGAACTAATATATTTGTGTTAACGGAGGATTTAAATTTTTTTTATCGATTAAATAAGGAGTTAGAACGTCTACAAGTTAAATTTGAAGTGTTAAATATAGGAAACAAAATCCCAAATATTCCAAACTCTATTATTCTTTCAACTTTAAAAGAAATGAATAATTTTGAAAATGTAGATAAGATAAAAGGTAAGATCCTCCCTTATGCGAAAGAAGACAATTTTGAGCAATATATTGTAAAAGTTTTAGCGGGAAAAAAAATAGGGAAAAAAAATTATTCAGAATTAATTTTTTCAATTGACCCTGGCACAAAACATTTAGGGTTAGTTATTTTTCTAGATGATTATTATTTAAATTCTCATACGATTTATGATTATGATAAATTAATTAATATAATCCAGACATATTTTTTTGCACTTCAAGAAGGCAATCCAAATCCCTTAAAATTAATATTTAAATTTGGAAGAGGTATTATGCCTATAACTCAAAAACTAATTGAGGAAATATTTAAAAATTTTAATAAAGAAGGGTTGAGAGTATTATTAATCGATGAATCAAAAACTTCCAAATATAAAATTCGAGATGAATCTAAAAAAAAAATTCCAAAAGATGAAGCAGCTGCCTTGATTATTTCACTCAGAGACGGTTTTGAAATTACGTCTCAGAATTATCAAACGATTATAAAACAAAAAAGCCATAATAAGATGAAAACTGAAGAATTTCATGAGAATTCCGTGGATGATAATGAGGAAATTGACCAAAAACTAATTGAGATTGCTGAAAATGTCTTATTGGGCAATTTATCATTAAGTAAATCTATAAAATTAATAAAAATGGCAAAAAACAGTAATTATAACCAATTTAATTATATTTAATAAAAAGAGAAAAAAATGTGTTAACGATGAAGAGATTAAAAGCCATTGATATCTTTCGTGGTTTAAACTTGGCCATAATGGTGTGGGTACATTTAAGAGATTGGTGGATAATAAATGGCCCAAATTCAACTTTAAATATCATTACAAGTTCCTTTATAGATCGTTCTTCAGGTGGTATGTTCATGTTCATTTCTGGTATTAGCACTTTCATTTCATATGATAATAGAATTAAGAAAATATCAGAGACTTATACTTTACAAATGTTAAGAAATGAATATCTTTTTAGAGCCCTGTTAATCTTGGCAATAGCTTTAGTTTATAATATTTTTGTAGCAATTAGAGTAATGAATCCTTTAATAATATGGACATGGTTCATGTTATTATCAATAGCAGTTTCTCTTTTTATGGCATGGCCGTTATTGAAAAAATCAAAATCATTAAGGATTACATTGGCTATAATAATTTTCTTTCTAAACGATTTTATATTTTGGTTATTAGCTCAGTACAAAAATAAGCCAAATTTTTATGGAATATTATATTTTGTTTTATACAATACCATAGAATTAGATCCAATTTTAGCCGCTTTTCCTTTTTTCCTAATCGGTACAGTGATAGGAGATCTTATTTTAGAGATCTTTAATATGGAAGATCAAAAAGAAAAAAAGCAAGCTGTTAAGAAAAAAATATTATTCCCTTCATTGATAATAGGAATTGGTTTAATTGTTTTTACTATTATATTTATATTTCCTGAATTTTTTCAAGGTAAAAACTTTTATTGGATTTATTTTTCATTGGGAGTATGCTTAATTTTTATGTCAGTTTTGTTAACACTGGAAGCGTATGGAATATTTAGCACGAGTAAAAGTTATAAATTCTTGTTTTATTATTCATACTTTTCTTTAACCGTTTATTTAAGCCATAATGTTTTATATTTTCTTTTTTATGGTCAAATGAGTGAGGGTCAATTTTGGCTTTTTGTAACAGTCGCAATTATTCTGTATGTAATATTACTAAAGTTTTTATATAAAAAGTATGGCTCTTCTTTCTCACTAAAAATTCAAATTGGTAAATTGGCATTGGGTTATGCTATGAAAGTTGAAGAAAGATTACACAAAAGACATAATAAGATAAATATACAATGAAAAAGCGAATTGATTTCATATTAGTAGAAAAAAATTTAGTGGAAAGTAGAACTAAAGCGCAATGGTTAATAAAAAATGGTTTTGTCTTTATTAATGGAAAAAAAGTAATAAAACCTGGAAAATTAGTAGATATTAATCAAGAAATTCAATTAAAGAAGAATTTCCCATATGTTAGTCGTGGTGGAATAAAATTAGAAGCAGCATTAAATAAATTTTCAATTTCACCAAAAGGAAAGACATGTGCTGATATTGGCTCGTCTGTAGGTGGCTTTACAGATTGTTTATTAAAACATGGTGCATCTAGAGTATATGCAATCGATACTGCCATCGATTTGCTTCACCCATCACTAAAGAAAGAAAAGATTAAAGATAAAATTATATCTATATCTGACCTAGATGCTCGTAACTTAATACCCATTAAAGAAAAACTTGATATCTGTACGATAGATGTTACTTTTGCCTCATTAAGAACAATATTGCCAAATGTAAAGCGAGTCCTCAAAGAGGACGGAGATATTATTGCATTAGTAAAACCAATATTTGAAACAGAATTTCATAAAGAAGATAAGTTTGATGTTATACACGATCCTACTCAACTCTATCATATTCTTTATGATCTAGTTCAATGGAATATAGAAAATCATTTTTTTCCATATGGAATCATTAAATCACCAATTTTAGGTAAAGAAGGTTCAATAGAATTTTTAATTCATTTAAGACTAAAGAAATTTAATTTGAATTTCAATTATTATAAAATGATAAGAGATCTTTTGGAATAACAATTTTTGAAAGAATAATAATAAGATTTGCGTTTAACAGAATTGTCAATTATTAGGGTAATTACAAAACATTTTACCCCATTCTTTTTGAGAATCTTTTTTTTTGGATTATATCCATCGTCTATCATCGTCTTTATCACACCTTCAACTTGTCAAGGGGGACTGGAGCAGGTAGGAAAAAATTTTGACTATATCTAAGATTAAATTAAATGATTATTTTATGTCTTTTTTGGTAATATTTCTCATATTCCACCCACATTTTCATTAGTTTAGAATAATCCTCTAATACAGTCTTATGTGATGTTTTAATCGTCGATATCTGGGATTTTTTTGATATGATTATTTATTTTTAATTTTAATCTTTTAACATACTTACCAAATTAAAAATCGTAATTATTATTGATAAATTGTAGGTTTCTCTTACCATCTTATAAGAACTTCAATTATTAAGGAAATAAGATAGAGATAAAAAAAATCAGAACCTATAATAATAATCTTAGTATACCACTTGATAGTTTTTTCTTCAGTTAAGTCTGTTCTAAAATAATAAAAACTTCTAACCATTGCCACAATGGCTACTGTCGTTATGATTAATGAAAAAATTAATGAGAAATATTCAAAAATTACCAATAATATTATATAAGTATTATCTAAATAAGTAATAAATTTCCATAAAGATACATAAAAAATAAATACAGCAGAAAATAAAAAGAAGAAACCCCAAAACAATTCTCTATGTCTCATAATCCTTCAGTATATGTTTAATTAATGATTTAGGATAAACTTAATTGTTTGTTTTAACTTAATTTTTACTTCCTTTTGAAATTTTTTAATATGAAATGATGTTTTAATTATGAATATTTGAGATTTTTCCAATACCAATATTGGTTAAGGAAGGGTCAATAGAATTTTTTATGCATTTAAAATTTAAAAGATTAAACAAAAATCTTGACTACAATAAAATTATGCAAAGAATTTTAAAGTATTAAATCTATCTAAATCTTTGAAAGAAGGAATCATTATTCTTTAGGATAATTGTAGAATATTTTACCCCACTCTGTTTGAAAGAATTTTCTAATTTTTCTTTTCCCAATACTAGGGTACCATAACATATCATGGTAGATCATTGAAGCATAAGTAGGACCTAAAAAGAAGAGTTCACTTTTAAATAGAGGATATAAAAATTGTAAAGGACCTTTACGGACCATTTGATCTCCCCAAATAACTATACTGCGTTTAACATTAAAATTCCAATTTATTTGAGATACATCTTCACCAATAATATCAATTTGGTCGAAATCGCCACATCCCAAACCTTCATTGTGAGCTAATTTTATCGTAGGTAATTTTAAAGGTTCAAATCCCATCATTTTAGCAACAACTGTATCAACTGCAACTTGATCATACCCCGCAAGAATATAATTTTTTATACGAGGTATCATTGTTCTTGGTCCAGCTCCATCACCACATACAGTTCCATCAACAATAGCTAATATATTTGGATGAATTTGTTTTTGGACAATAAGTAGATCTACCAATACTTCAGACATATATTGATGGGAAAAATGTCTTCTTTTTGTTAATAATCCTCCAAAAGCATTTTTTATTGCACATGTTATTCCCCCATGTTTCATCTCTCTAGTAGTTCTTTTTAATGACCCTCCAACCGCTCCTGTATGTCCATGAGTTTTCATGGTTGGGAGATGTATAATTGGTTTCCCAACATAAATCTTGGGAATAAGAAAACCCTCTGGAAATATTTTGGAATCCAATACATACAAGTTTTTATTTTTTAGTGTAAGAAATTTGGATCTTAAAGATTCATAAGGAACAAAGGGGATTCGAGTTAAAGGAACAAACCACACTCCATATTTCTTGAAAATTGGTCCCCACTTGTTACCCTTTAATCCTTTTTCAATATTTGTAACCACAGTTCTATTTTCTGCAGTAAATAGTTTCTTAGGGTCATAGCCGTCGCCAATCATGGTTTTTAATACTCCTTCTACTTGCCAGGGGGGACTAGAACATGCGGGAAAGAACTTTGACCAACTAAGATTTAATTTAATAATAATTTTTTCATTTGTTTTAAAGAATTTTCTATAATCTGCCAGTTGCATTAATTTTGAATAATCATCAAGAACAGTTTTAGGTGAAGTTTTAAGTACAAAGACTTTAGAATTTTTTAGTGTCATTACGTTACAAAAATTATAATCCTTTAACTTAATTTCTAGATTTCAATATTTTAATTACTAGAGGTAAAATGAGTGTTTGAAAAATATAGAAATAAAAATTTTTGATATAAAAAGGGAATTAGTCAGAGACAAATTCCATTCCTTTATAAGATTTAGGTTCTTTCTTAAATGGTAAACACATCATGTAGTGTGTTCCACCGAGCGAGATCTTTCTGGGACTATCAATGCCACATCCCACATGTTCACCTATTTCCTGACATCTTGGATGAAAAGCACATCCAGAAGGAGGATTAATTGGACTTGGTACATCACCTTCTAGGATAATTCTATTTTGTTTTAAACTTGGGTCAAAGGTTGGGCGAGCGGATAATAGAGCTCTAGAGTAGGGATGGGTAGGATTATAAAATACATCATCAATCTTACCGCCTTCAACGAATTTCCCTAAATACATAACTTCAATCTCGTCTGCAATGTGTTGTATAACACTTAAATCGTGAGTAATAAAAAGATATGATAATCCAAACTTTTTCTGCAAATCTTTCAATAAATTTAATATTTGAGCTTGCACAGAAACATCTAAGGCTGATGTTGGTTCATCTAAAATTATAATTTCTGGATTGCATGCTAATGCCCTGGCTATTACAATTCTTTGTTTCTGACCGCCAGAGAATTCATGTGGATACCTATCTAAATGTTCTGCCTTCATAGATACCGTTTCTAATAATTCAAGAACTCGTTGTCGAATTCTTCTTCTCTTAGTCATCCCTTCTAAGATTCGAAGTGGTTCTCCTATAAGATTTACTATCTTCCAACGAGGATTTAATGAGGAATCTGGGTCTTGAAAAACCATTTGGATTTTCTTTCTTAAGACCGTATCAATACTAAAATCATCATAAATTAGTTTCCCTTTATGTATTGTCCTTAAATAAAATCTTCTCATCCATAATGGTGCTTTATCTATGAAGTTTTCAATTTTTCTTGATTTTTCTCTATAAATATTTGCTATTCCAGTGATGTATAATTTTTTAATTCGTTTTAGTAAATATTCCAATATTCCAGTGATTCTTCCAGGATCCACTCTTCTTTCTCGGTAGTAGATTTCACCTGCAGTGTTTGGGACAAGATTTAGTATAGTATTACCTATTGTTGTCTTACCACATCCACTCTCACCGACTAAGCCTAATGTTTTTTTTTTGTATAATTTAAATGAAACACCATCAACAGCTTTTACTACCCCTATTTTACGTTTTAATAGACCTCCCAAAATTGGGTAATAAGTTTTAAGATCTTTTACAGTTAGAATAACATCATCTTTAATGTCAGTAACATTTTTTTTTTCTAATTTAACATTTTTAATTTCTTCTTTTCCGAGTGTCATTTTTTTTATCTTTTCCTTATTCAAATTTTAATTCTAATAATTTAAATTTTGTAAGATTCACTACCTTCTTTTTTGTCCAATTCATATTTTGGTGTGTCTTTATATTCTGGATCAAAAAGATGACAAGCAACAAAATATTTTTCACTGATTTCTAATAGTCTTGGTTTAATTTTTTCACACACTTCTAATCTATAATCGCATCTTGGGTGGAATCTGCAACCAGAAGGAGGATATATTAAATTTGGGACCATCCCTCGTATAGTTTGTAATTTAGTATCTCTCGTTTCAATACTAGGAATAGCATTAATTAAACCTTTTGTGTATGGATGACGAGGATTTTTAAACAAGTCTATAGCTGTTGCATACTCGACAATATTTCCACTGTACATGACAGCAACTCTATCACATAAATCTGCAATAATTCCTAAATCGTGCGTAATCATTAAAATTGATGTTTTAAATTTTTTTTTTAAATCTTTCATTAAATCAAGAATCTGCGCTTGAATCGTAACATCTAAAGCAGTTGTTGGCTCATCAGCAATTAAAAGAGCTGGATTACATGAAAGCGCCATTGCAATCATAACACGTTGTCGCATACCACCACTTAACTCATGTGGATATCTTTTAAGAATACCCCTTTGATCTGCCATTCCTATTTCCTTAAGAATCGTTACCCCTTTATCTTCAAGAACATCATTTAATGTAGGTATATGTTTTGTTTCATTTTTAAGTTCTTTAATTATTGTTTTATAATTTTGAATTTCATCTAATGTTAAATCTAAGTTTTTGTCTTTAAGTTTATCTTGTAATTCTTTATATTCTTCTTTCTTTTTAGTTCTTTCTAATAAGCGATTGTCTTTAATTTCTTTAAGTAATTCGTCTTGATGTAATAAGAAAACTTCAGATATTTGCGTACCTACAGTTAGAACGGGATTAAGTGAATTTAAAGGATCTTGAAATATCATTGTTATTTTATTACCACGGTAATTCCTCATTTCTTTTTCGGTTAATTCTAGCAGATTAATACCATCGAAATTAATAGTACCATCCATTATTTTTCCGGGTGCTCGTACTAGTTGTAAGATAGAGAGTGCTGTAACGGATTTACCACATCCAGTTTCACCCACAAGTCCAAGTATTTCGTCCCTATATATTTTAAATGAGACACCATCTACTGCTTTAACGATACCTTCTTCAGTAAAAAAATGTGTATAAAGACCCTGTACTTCAATTAATACATCTGAACTAATTTCTTGGGATGATGCATCTATTTGAATTTTATTATTATCTTCCTTCATGTTATTATCTATCATTATTTGTGATTATTCATTTCTCTTTTTTTTTATATTGAAAATAAAATTAGTTAAAGATTAAATCATATATTTTTCAGTCTTGGATCTAAGGCATCTCTTAACCCATCACCAAACAACATAAAGCCTAAGACAGTAAAAACAATCATCATACCGGGCCAAAAGGATGCCCAAGGAGCAGGATATAAATGATCTCTTCCAGTTGCTATATCATTTCCCCATTCAATCAAAGTAGCATCGCCATAACCTAAAAAACTTAGACCAGCCAGACTTAAAATTATACCGCCAATATCAAATGTAAAAGCTATTATTATTGGTTGTATACAATTCGGAAGAATGTGTCTAAACATGATTCTCCAGTTTTTTGCACCTGACACTTTTGCTGCCTCTACATAGGGAAGTCCTCTAGACTGTAATACTGATCCCCTAATTAAACGTGAATATCCTGCAATACCTAAAATACCATAAGCTAATATAAAAAATTCCATCTTCGGACCAAAAATTGATATAAATACTAAAATTAGTATTAGACTTGGAAATGCTAGGAAAACATCCACAATCCTCATCAATGCTGTATCTATCCATCCTCCATAATAAGCCGCGATTACTCCAACTATTGTACCAAGAGACACAGCCATAAATAATGCGGGTAGAGCAATTGTCAGAGAAGATCTTGCTCCCCATATCATTCTTCCTAAAATATCACGTCCATCTTCTGTTTGGCCTAAAGGATGTGCAGGGGATGGTGGGAACCACGCGCCATGAGGATATGCAGTTAATTCTTCGAATGTATAATATGAAATCCATGGCGCAAACACTGCTAAGGTTACAATTAAAAAGATGATCACTATTCCTATTATAGTTAAAGTTGATTTAAACCTTGAAATAAATTTTCTTTTACTAATTTTCTTTTCATATTCAAAAGTCCGTTGTTCTAAATCCTCTGAAACATATCCTGGAATGAAAAGAAATTTGATATTAGTTGCTATCCAATAAAAAATATTTTTTAACGTATGCTTTTTCTTCTTTTCTTCTTCATACTCCTTTTCAAAAACTTGTTCCATCATTGTTATATTCACTAATTTCTTTATTTTAACTCCAATTAATATCTAATTCTTGGATCTAATATTCCATATAGAACATCCATAAATAAGTTGACAAGAATAAATATCAGTGCCATTACAAATACAACGGCATTTATCACATAAAAATCATATCTCGTGATAGCATTAAGTAGAAGTTCACCCATTCCATGCAAACTAAAAGTAGTTTCTGTTAACACGGCACCTCCTAATAAACCACCAAAATTTAATCCTATTATAGTTACTGTTGGAATTAACGCATTCTTAAGAGCATGTGTTTTTATAACATCCTTTTCCTCACATCCTTTTGCTCTAGCAGTTCTAATATAATCTTGTTGTAAAACTTCCAACATACTTGAGCGAGTTTGCCTTGTAATTGATGCCAATGTTATAAATGATAAACAAACTACAGGTAGGATAAGATGAACAAGATAATCTGTTGCTAAATAAATCTGGCCAGATAATAGTGAATCTATTGTTCTAAAACCTGTAACTAGTGGAGGATCAGGGTACCAACCTGTTTTAAATCCAATTGCGGGTAACCAACCTAATTGATAACTTACAAAATATTGAAATATCATTCCCATCCAAAATACTGGAATAGCGACACCTACTAAAGCCATCCCTCTTAATATTGTATCTTTAGGTTTATTTCTATGTTTAGCTGACATTACACCGGTTCTAATTCCTATGAATGAAGCAATAAGAACAGCAAAAATTGTGAGTTCCATGGTTCTTGGGAATCGTTGCCAAAGAAGACTCCAAACATCCTGACCAGGTGATATTCGCTGTGATACACCCCAATCTCCTGAAAATATATCCCCTATATATCTGAAATATTGCACTAATACGGGGTCATCTAATCCAAGCCAACGTCTTACCGCATTGTATTGTTCCGTGGTATATTGTTGCGGTAAATAAGCGAAAACTGGATCACCTGGTATAAATTTGGAGAGAATGAAAACAAAAGTTAAAGCTCCAAATAACACAGGTATTAGAGTTATAAATCTTTTTATTATATAGCTAATCATACTCATAGACGATTACTTCACCATTTATTTATTATTTCAAATATATTATAACTTAAATTTCAATAATTTTTTTAAAATATTCCTCATATTTCTTTTTGGCAAAAGCTCCTGCAATTGCAGCTGCTAAATTTATACCTAATAATGATAGGATTGTTATATAACTTTCATATCTGGTAAAATATAAAGGTATTATCATTATATTGAATTCAACGATAAAAAAATACCAAATCCAAGATTCAATAATTATTATGAGGACTAACCATATACTATTTTTAATTCCATATTCATAAAAATTTTCTCTAAAGACCATAATAAAAACTACGAAAAAAAGAATTAAAGCTGAAATAAAGGACATGGAATTAAACATTACTTGATATAGAAATAATATATTTTCTCCAATCGATTTATAATAGACATTACAAATGTATCCAAAAAAGACAAAATGTATTAATAAACTTGCGAGAATGAAATTGCCTTGTCTACCGATGTCAATCTTTTTTAACAAGAGATCTTTTCTCAATTTAAATTTTTTTGCAAATATTGAATAAATATTTTGTATACATTATTAAAACTTTTTTATAATTTAAAAAATCATTTCAAATATTAGGAGCAATTTAATTGTGAAAAAAGATTTTTCTAATTAGTCATTACTTAAATCAACAACTAAAACAATTTGTGTCATTTTTTCTCTTGTAACACTAAATTAATAAAGTAAAAGGAGAATAGTTTTAAGTATGATCATTTAATCAAGTCCTAATTAATTTTTATGTAATTTATCTTAATAAAAAAAAATTATGGCAAAAAATTATAGCGAAAATTGTGTGAAATTTATTTTTGAGTAAGATTCTAAAAATTCTGAAATAATTAATAAATGTAGAAATTCTGAGTTTTACTAAAGATTTCACATATATTAAGGTTATTATTTTATTAAAAATGTAAAAGAATATAAACAAGTTTTATTAAAGATTATTTACATGAAGGGTGCATCTACTTGCCTTATTTATGAGGGCTAAAACCAATAACCACTATCCAATAGCCTACAGACATCTTGGACTGCTTTATTTTCTGAAAGATCATCATCCTAGAACTATATTAGTTGGGTTTTCAGCACTCATATCCTCTCGATATGAGAGTCTTTTTCCACAATTGAGGAAAATCCACAATATATACAAATATTTTACCAATAGAATGAAATTTCGAAAAATACACGCTCTTTCTTACTTCACCTTTTTATTTTAAGTACTTTATAGTTCAATTGGACACATTTTCCTTTTTAAATAAAATGAGGTTATGAATTTTTTGAGTATATAATACAACTTTATTATGGGTGTAAACCAATAATACACTTATTTTACTAAAATTTTTTTATAAATACTCCTATTTTTAACATTATTTATGATGATATAGGAATTTCAAAACTATCATTAATAAAAAAATCAAAAAAAAGCTAATTAGGGCTAAATTACTTTTGAAACCTTTCAATTATTATGAGTGTGGATCTCGACACATAATAGAGTTGAGGTAATTTTTTTTAAAAAAAAAAATGTATATTTAAATTAAAATTTGTTTAGTTTAGTATTCGGTTTCTTTAATCCATATATACCGGATAAAACCATACTCTAGCTATAGAGTTAGGGACCCATCCATGGACATAAGTTTGCCAGGCATCATAATTTACACCTGAAACTTGCCACATAGCTGGATAATATACTTCAATCAGGAGTCTTTGAATCTCATCGTACATTCCTTCTCTTACTACAGGGTCAGTTTCTGTTAGAGCATCATCCATTAATGTTTGTACATCAAGTTTATAGAAGTTACCACCATTAATTGCGGATGTATTACTATATAGTGGATTGATATAATTTTCTGGGTCAAGATAATCTGGTGCCCATCCGAGCGAATACATATCCATTTTATGTCTCTCGAGTACTATCATGTCAAGATAATCAGCCCAGATCTTACCATCTACGGCAAATTTAACTCCTATCTTTTTTGCATCAAATTGTAATCTATAACCGAAGCCTTCT
>Ga0209977_10000212_pt1 | contig 22634 bp, 24 predicted proteins | sample SumtaG_2_FD_183113 | JGI IMG/M metagenome (GOLD analysis project Ga0209977, IMG submission 183113) | Deep subsurface microbial communities from Indian Ocean to uncover new lineages of life (NeLLi) - Sumatra_00607 metaG (SPAdes) (version 2) | ecosystem: Environmental > Aquatic > Marine > Oceanic...
ATTCTGGATTACGTCTTGTCTTTAGCTTCTTAAAATCCATTTTCAAGGAATCATAAAGAAGCAGCTCTCCAATGAGAAGATCCCCTTTGCCCAGAATCAACTTAATAACCTCTGTTGCCTGAATGACGCCGATTATGCCGGGAAGTACTCCAAGCACACCTGCTTCCTGGCAGGAAGGTACTAAATCAGGTGGTGGTGGAGTCTCGAATATACAACGGTAACACGGACCTTTACCCGGTATAATTGTCGTTGCCTGGCCTTCAAATCTGAAGATAGATCCATGTGATAACGGCTTCCCGAGGAGAACACAGGCATCGTTAACCAGATATCTTGTGGGGAAATTATCTGAACCGTCAAGAATTACATCGTAATCCTTGATAACATCCATAATATTTTCCGAAGTAAGTCGCTCAGTATAAGGTATTACTTCAACATCCGGGTTCAAACCTTCAAGTGTCTCCTTTGCAGAGAGAGCCTTTGAATAATCCACATCTTTGTTTGAGTGGAGTATTTGTCGTTGTAAATTTGAAAGATCAACATTGTCATTATCTGCAATTCCTATCTTCCCCACACCCACAGCAGCAAGATAATACGCTGCAGGCGATCCCAATCCCCCTGCGCCAACCAGGAAGACCTTTGATTTTAATAACTTTTTCTGCCCCTTACCACCGACTTCCGGTAATATTATGTGCCTTGAGTATCGCTTAATCTGTTCCTCGGTAAATTCTGACATTCTATATATCCTTCTCTTTCCTTACTAATATTTTCCAATCTGTATCATTAATTTTATCAACGGCAAGGACTCTTTGTCCTTCATTTTTCAAACTTTTGGGCACATTTTCAACAGCGGGTTCGTGATCTACAACAACCTCCAATACCTGATCCAGGCCCATTTCCTCCAGTGCCAATTTAGATTTAACAAACGTATACGGACACACCTCACCCTTTAGGTCGATAGTTTTATCCGGCTTGAGTTCATTCATTTTTTCTATCATTTCAAATTCCTTTTGGTCCTCTATTTTCATAGAGACCGGTTAATTATGTTGTTAAGTGTTTATATAATATTCAAGATTATTTTAAGGTGTTAAATCCTCTTTTACCACCAGATCTTCATCCTCAATAATGATATCGTTTTTCTCCAGAATAGTACCCATTTTTGCATCTAAATCTCCTAATGAGATCTGGTAATCAACCAATGCATTTACAGCTTTGCCCTCTGCAATAGTCAAGTTATCCTGAGCACGCAATACTTCTAGGCTTATTGACCTTCCAACCTTGAATTTTTTTTCCTCTGCCTTAAGTCTTTCCTGTGCCAATTCTCTCGCCTTTTTTGTCGCCTTGATACTCTCAACATTTTTTTTTATCTCTCGAACTGCCGTACGCACCTCAACAACAATATCTTGCTCTTGCTTGCTTCTTTCAAGAATTTTTTTCCTAGCTTCGAGTTTTGCATTTGAATAATTACTCCTTGCCTTTCGATTACCTAACGGAACCTCCAGTGCAAATCCAAAGAATTGACTTTGAAAATCTTCCGAAAAAATGCGATCAGAGGCATTTCCAAAAGTGTCACTCAAACCACTATAACGAATCCCCGCCTCAGCATCCAGCTTAGGAAGCAATTCATTCCTTGTCTGCTTTACCGTAATCCTGGCATTTTCTATAGCTAGACCTTGTTTAAAGAGTTCTGGCCTGTTTGCAAGTGCAATCTTGATTGACTCATCAAACGTTACGTCCGTAATTGCAAAAGAAGCCTTATCCAACGGTATGATCGCAGCATCTGACAAGATAGAATGGTTACTTAAATTCATAATCAACTTTAAATCATCTTCTCTATTTTTAATATCATTTTCTGCTTCTATAATGTCGTTCATCTTTTTAGCAACACCGTCTTCTGCCACTAACACTTCAATTGGTGCCAGAGTTCCTACCTTCGCCTGAATCCTGTTTTTTCTGAGTAGATCTTCAGCACTTTCCAAAGATTTATTTCTCACCCTTAACTCCTCTATTATCTTTACAAGCTCCCAGTATGCTTTTTGGACGGAGTTAATTACTTCAATTGCTTTCTCCTTAAGTTCTAATATGGATTTCTCCTTGTTATTTCTTGCGATATAAATATTGCTTCTATTATAAAATATACCTGCATTTCTTAGAAGTGGTTGGGTTATTTTAGCCTCTATAAAACCTTGTGTAACTGGGTTTTCAAGAGTAAAAACAGATACTGGGTTTACATCACTACGTTCAATATTAAATCCTAACGTAAACATAGCGCCAGTTGAAAAAAGCTTTTCTAATAATGCATCTATGGTTTTTGTATCTCGTTCGAATCTTGCTGGTTCCTGACCCACAATTCCTACTAGCACACCACTGTTGGAAGGCGTTTCTGTATCTGCTATCTCTCCCGTAATTTCAAATACAGGATCAAATACAGATTTTGCAGCCGTAATATCTTTTTCTTCCATCATTGGATCTAGCTTTGCAATCTTTATGTCGTAGTTATTCTGTAGGGCTAGAATGATGCTATCCTTTAGCGTCATGTTAAGAAATTTCATGTCTTTTGAAAATTCTACGTCAGGTTTTTCGGGTTCTCCGTATTTTTCCTTTGCTTCAATATTGCTATCCGGAAATACCTTCAGTATTTCTGATAGGGCTTCTGCATAGTCGCTCTTTGCTTCTGCATCATTTCTAGCAAACATTACAATATTCAGTAAGAAAAGTATTATGAATATGATTCTTAATTTAAAAAACATTTTAATTTATTTCCCCTTAATCAGGGCCATAGCTTCTGCTCTTGTTGCCGCATTTTTCCTGAATATTCCCCTTACCACTGACGTCATGGCAACAGTGCCAGTCTTTTTTACGCCTCTCATTGTCATGCAAAGATGTTCTGCCTCAATAATTGCCAATACTCCCTTTGGCCGAAGAGCCTTCATGATTGCTTCAGCTATCGCTGTGGTAAGGCGTTCCTGTACCTGTAATTTTTTCGCTTCAGTTTCCACTACTCGTGCAAGTTTACTCAAGCCAGTTACCCGCGAGCCATTAGGTATATATGCAACGTGTGCCTTCCCAATGAAAGGTAACAAATGGTGCTCACAAACAGAAAAAAAGGGAATGTCTTTTAATAAAACAATTTCATCATGGTCTTCAGACTTTAGAACCTTAATTTGTTTTGAGGCATCTACGCCAATCCCCGCATAAATCTCTTCACACATCTCAGCAACACGCTTAGGGGTATCTTTAAGCCCTTCGCGTTCCGGGTTATCGCCTATCCCTTCTAGATATAATTTAATTCCCTTAATTATCTTTTTTTTATCCACCACATTTATTGTCCCGCAAAAATAAGTATGTTTGCCATTTCTCTTAAAAAAAGAATATTCAGAAAGTAATTTATAAAATCAGACCGTTTTCTTTTAAGATACTATGAAGTTGTCCTTCGTGTTCATTACTCATCTCACAGAGAGGCAACCTCATTTCACCATTTAATCTTCCAAGTAATTTCATTGCCGTTTTTACGGAAATAGGATTTGTTTCAATAAACATCGCTCTGCAAATAGGGAAAAGTCTTTTATGTATTTCCCGGGATTCTTTAACCATACCATTAAGAAATTTTGATGCCATTTCCGATGTGTCTCGTGGAAGAATATTTGCCACTACGGAAATAACCCCCTTACCACCCACAGACATTATTGGCAAGGTTAGAGAATCGTCTCCAGATAATACCGTAATATCACACAATGCGAGAATTTGACTTGTCTGATCGATGCTTCCACTTGCTTCTTTAATTGCAACTATGTTCTCCATTTCGTAAAGCCTGGCCACAGTTTCAGGAGAAATTGCAACACCTGTCCTGGAAGGAACATTATAGACAACAATCGGAATATCTACTTCTTCTGCAATGACCTTAAAATGCTTGTAAAGACCTTCTTGTGTAGGCTTATTATAATAAGGAGTGATCATTAACGCCCCATCCGCTCCTGCTTTTTTTGCATCTTTAGTTAAGCTCAATGCTTCACTCGTATTATTAGAACCGGTCCCCGCTATAACGGGTATACGACCGTTTGCCTTCTCGACAACTTTACTAACAACTTTTCCATGCTCCTCGTGAGTCAAAGTAGGAGACTCGCCTGTCGTCCCACATGGTACTATGCCGTTTGTGCCATTTTCAATATGGTATTCCACCAATTCTGCAAGTTTATCATAATCTACTAACCCATCTTTGAATGGTGTAACCAAAGCAACTATTGATCCAGTGAACATAAACTTAAGCTCCTCTTTTTTGCACTGCGCTTGTTAGTTTGTGGAAATTTCTATACTTTAACGTTTTTTAAAGTCTTTCTTTTATAAGATAATGATTATGGATAAGCTCTTTCATTTCCCGGACAGCTCTCTTAAACCCTACAAAGATGGCTCTTGAAACAATACTATGGCCAATATGAAGTTCCTCGACATCCAGATGTTCCACAATAGGCCCTGTATTTTTATACGTCAATCCATGCCCCGCATTTACCCGCAGGTCTACGCTCTGAGCAATCCTTACACCTTCTTTCAATTCTTCAAGCTTTTCAGCACACTGTTTATCGCCTTTAGCGTTGGCATAATTACCCGTATGAAGTTCGACAAATTGAGCGCCAACTTCACTGGAAGCCATGATTTGATCTTTATCCGGATCTATAAAAAGACTTACGTATATACCGTTGTCTCTGAATCTCTTAATAACATCGGCAAGCAATCCTGTCTGTGTAGTCACAGACAGTCCCCCTTCTGTTGTAACCTCTTGTCTTTTTTCAGGTACAAAAGTTACCTGTTCGGGTTTTAACTTAAGCGCAATATCAATTATTTCCTGTGAAGTTGACATTTCCAGATTGAGCTTGGTAAAAACTGTTTTACACATCAAATCAAGATCTCTATCCTGGATATGTCTTCTATCTTCTCTAAGATGAATCGTTATAATATCCGCACCGCCCAGATCCGCAAGTCCCGCCGCTGTGACCGGATCAGGTTCATAAGTCATCCTGGCCTGTCTTAATGTGGCAACATGGTCAACATTCACTCCCAATCTAATCATAATTTTACACAAAAGAGATTATTCACCATTAATTTTATCTCGTTTCCGTTGTTGCCTCCATTATGTCTACATGAACTTCCGGTGAATTCCCTTCTATTTCCAACCCTTCAGGGATAGTACAATCAACAGGTTGTTTATACGGCCCGGGAGGGGTCAGAGAACTGACGTCGATATATGCTGTTATATCGTTTGAATTTAACCTATCAAGCATTAATTTCGGCCCTTTCAAACTTAAGGCTATGTGTTCATCTTTTAGTTTCACCTTAAAATTATAATTAATAGGATGAAGCACATTAATTTTAATTTTCTCAAATTTTTTAATATCTTCTTCCTCGGAAACCTCAAACCATACATTTATCTCTTCTTCACAATTAATGGGCACAGAAACATATTTATCATCCTTTACGAAAGATATACTTTGCTCTAAATCTACAGCCCACGGAAAAGTTCTATTTTGGTCACTTGTTATCCCACTTACATTTGTTGGTTTTGTATTAATCACTTCAGCTTCTTTGAGAACATTTGTAGGGCCTGTCACAAGAACTTCGTGAGGATAAAAATATTCGTTCGTTATTTCGTATCCAGGCGCAGGAATGCCCTTTCTTTCTATTTGCACTTTAAGATATTTACTCGCCAATCTCCCCAGCACAACGTCAATCCTGTTGGGAACTATCGAATCTAATCGTATCTCTTGTGGGAAATTAAAGTTTCTCCTGGATATTCTGATGGTTTTCGCAAATTCGTCATTCTGGATATCACTCATATCTGGAAAGTCATACCTTGCTGTAATTTTATTATCTTTTATCATATCAGATACCCGATCAATTATGTTCCGGGGACCACTTAAACCCACAGTTACTACATTACTACTAGTATCTAATACTGTTAAGCCGGCAGGGGTATTAATTGCTATCTGGATATCTTCCTCAATTTCACCCGTATGCTTATTAATGGCATAAAACCAGAGGACAACTGCCATTATCAGGGCCATGCCTTTTGCTCTCAAATTACCAAAAAAAAATGTTCTCAGCAAGTTTAACTACTCCGTGCACTCATGTCTGTTTCAATCGTCAATTCCTTTAATGCTCTCTTTAGTTCTTCTGGAGTAATATCATCCTCTAATTGACCCCCAACAGAAAACGAAACACATCCGGTCTCCTCCGAAACAATTATTGAGATAGCATCTGTTTCCTCTGTAATACCAATACCTGCCCGGTGGCGTGTTCCATAGGTTTTCGCTATGTCACTATTCTCTGTTAATGGAAATAGGCAGCCCGCAGCGGCAATTTTCTGTTCTCGAATAATAACCGCTCCATCATGAAGTGGTGTGCCCGGCCAAAAGATTGTACTTATAAGGTCACTCGAAACATCGGAATTAATCTTTATACCACTTTCTATGTAATTACTTAAGCCATCTTCACGTCCGATTGCAATCAAACCTCCTACCTTATTTTTAGACAGGTTTGAAACAGCCTTTACTACCTCTTCGGCAACTTGTACCTCTGACTTAAAAAACATTCTGAAAAAAGGACTATGTCCCAATCTAACAAGTGCGCGTCTAAATTCCGGTTGAAATAAAATTACTATTGGAATAATAAAAACCGGTAAAAATTCGGTAACAATCCAGCTAACTGCATAGAGCTCTAATTTTTTTATGAAGAACAATATTACTATAGAAATTATAACCAGTATAAAGGCCAAGCCCCTGAGCATGCCAGCCCCACGAGTTCCCTGCATTATCCTCAGTACTGTGTACAGCAAAACAAATATTATGAATATTTCTACACATGACTTTACTAACAACCAACCGTGTAGATTCTCAAAGAATCCAAAAAAACTATTCATAAGCCTAAATACTCCATATCACAATTACGGCTGTGTATTTCAATGTCAATTAGCTAATTCAATTGCCTTGCACATTTTAGTCACTTGAACAGCCTCTTTAACATCATGTACCCTGACAATATTTACACCCTTCATTATAGCAATGATTAACGTCACCAATGTCCCAACAAGTTGTGAATTATCTTTAGAAAAGCCTTCATCTTCTGAAGACTTTAGTACACTATTAATAAAAGATTTGCGTGAAGTACCAATCATAACCGGGTGATTCAGACATTTTAATTCACTTAATCGCTTTAAAATTTCGAGATTATGCAGGGAAGTCTTCCCAAATCCTATTCCCGGGTCAATTATTATATTATTGTCTGCAATTCCCGATTTAACGGCAAAATCAATTTTTTTTTTGAAGAATAGAATAATTTCTGAGATCAAGTCATCATATATAGGATCCTTCGGAAAATCATGTGGTTGGCCTTTGATGTGCATGATAATTACAGGAGTGTTATTTGCTGCAACAACTCTAACCATTTCGTTATCAGCCTGCAAACCACTTATGTCGTTAACAATTTGTGCACCGGCTTCAATCGCCTTGTCAGCAACCTCAGCCTTATATGTATCAACTGATATAGGCCTATCTGTTTCCCTGCTCAATTCTTTAATAACGGGTATAATACGCCGCAATTCTTCATTAGCGGAAACATGACTTGAGCCTGGCCTGGTAGATTCGCCTCCAACATCGATTATATCAGCGCCGTCCTCAATCATTTTCCTTGCACGGTTAAGAGCACTTTCTAAATCATCATACCTTCCCCCATCGTAAAAAGAATCTGGAGTCACATTCAAGATACCCATAACCAATGTCTTTTCACCTACTTCTAAACAACCTCTATTATGTCTTATACTCAAAAAATCTTACCACTTTTTTGCCAGAAGATTTACTATTGTTTCTGCCAGATCAACAACCCCTTCCGCAGATGCAGATTCCAGGGTTTCACCACGTCTTACAATATACCCAGTTGCTTGTCTTATGCCCTTCTTATGTACTAATACCCTGCCGGTTCTTCTATCTACCAATTGTATATCAACAAATAAAGTCATCTCGGCTTCAACAATGCTATCTCGAAAACCATGCGTGATTATTCTTTCAGTAAAATCTGTTACTGTACCATGCAAAATGGTGTCCGCATTATCTTTACTTGCTATTCTCAGATTTGTTTTAGACATAATCTCATCCTTCACTGCTTTTGTAAGGCCAAATTCAATACCTCTCCTGAAAGTATCATTCTCAAAGATAGGAATATGTATACTGCTAATATCACGACTAATTAATGATTTGGTTGAATATCCACACCCGCACATCAAAGCAGCCAGCAATATGCATCCTATAAATTGATTTAACAGTGTTTTAAAATCCATATTTCAAACAATTACTTTATTGCTCCCACTTCCCTGAGCATTTCCAGTTTTCCTTTTGCCTTAGCTGCCCATTCAGTATCCGGATACTCTTTTATCACGGATTCAAAATAAATAACCCCGGCATCCGGCCTTTTTCTACGTAAATAAAATTCACCTGTTTCATAATCTCTCTCTGCCATAGCAATATCTATTTCTGCAATTATCTTTTTTGTGGTAGGAACCAGCGCTCCCTGCGGATTATTAGCCATATACTCTTCGAAACCACGGTGAGATTGAGCAAGCAGTTCATAATTTCTTTCTTGAATACGAATATTACTCAATTTGCAATACGGGATTCTGAATTGTGCATACGGCACCCATTCGCTGTTAGGATAATTTTCCATAACACGAAGGTAAGAATCCTCTGCCTCTTCAAATTTGCGCAATTGGTAATAAGAATCCGCAATCTTTACCTCTGCGTCAGCAGCTATGAACCCGAGTGGATTCCGCTCAATAATCTTTTCAAATACCTTAATAGCTCCACTTTCATCGTCTTTCATCTGGGTAACTCCAACCTGGAACTCTTTTTCCAATATCTCTTTCAGCTTGCGCGTGCCAGGATCTAGTTCAATTAACTGCTCATAAGCTCTAAATGCATTCTTATAATCACCTACCATATAATACGCCCTGCCTATATTTATCTGTGATTCTTCTGCAAGCTCGGACTCAGGATTAGCTGCAATAATACCACGGAATATCCCTATTGCGCTTATATACTCCTTCTTTATCATTAGTGTGACAGCATACCTGAACTGTTGATCCGTTGTTTCTTTGGGTAGCAGCTCCGGATTGACCCAACCTGTCTCCTTGCTCCACACCAACTTCGCATGTGAGACCTTTGCAACAGGAAACAAGAAAGCAATAAGGACGAAAAATATGAACAGTTGCCTTTTCATAAATATTTCCACATCTTAAGCTCTTTGCTTAGCAAAAAAGAGATATAATATCTGAGTAAGTTTCTAATTTCGACTTGAAGAGACTGCTGTATTGCTAGACGTTCCTTCCTTGTCTCACCTGCTAAATAGTTTATAGTAGCCATAGTGCCTCCTGATATTTTCACTCGCTCCTTAGCGTCTCTCCCACAATGCGGACAAAATAAACCGCCTTCCCGTGCACTAAAAAAAGCAAACTTCTTTGAATTCAAATCTGCTTTACAGGTAATACAATGTTTCATTTCAGGCAAGTATCCAAGCAACGCAAGCATCTGTATCTCAAACGCTAAAATACTTACAGTAGAATCTCCTCCGCTTGCAATTTCATATAAAGTATTTATGAAAAGATCAAAAAGCGGTTCGTTTTTATCGTTTTCTTCTGTAAATTCTTTAATCAACTCAAGAATATAAAAGGCTGAATGAGATTTCTTTAAATTCTCCCTCAGTAAGTGAAAATTGTCTTGCAACGCCCACTCTGTTAAGATATTCAGATTAGAGCGTTCCCTGTGAATAAATACAATATTATTATACGTTAACAAATCTATACCGCCACTTACACCCTTAACAGAACGTTTTAATCCTTTGGCTAACGCCTGAATTTTCCCGTAATCACGTGTATAGAAGGTTATTATCTGGCTCGAATCGCTATAATCACTTCTTTTCAAAGTAACAGCCGGTGTTTTACAAAAACTCATCTTCTACTTCTGGCACATTATAACCTAAAAAAGCAAGAATTTCAGATTCTTTTTTATGCATGATCTTAGCATTTTTTTTATTGTTATCATTGTACCCCAATAAGTGCAATATACCATGTACAAGGTATAAGATTATTTCACCTTCAACATTTGACTTTCTCCTATTCGCCACTTCTACTGCCGTTTCTACTGAAATGACAATTTCTCCGCTTAAAATGTTATCCTTATTGTCCAAGGGAAAAGCTATCACATCCGTAACTTCATTAGAATCCAGAAAACGCTCGTTTAACCTTTTAATCTCTTCATTGTCAACAAAGGCAACGCTCAGTTCCTCACTCTCTACTTCTTTATCCAACACTACCTTAACTACTTCTTTAATCTTGCTCCTGTTAATCTCGTAATGCTTTTGTAAATTTGCTATCTCTACCATGATGCCCTGGAATCTTCATCCTGATCTTTCTTTTAAATAACAAATAAATCAAGTTTCGTATGCATCAACAATGTCCTGAACAAGTCTGTGGCGTACGATATCACTGCGGGTGAGGTAGACAAAATCAATTCTGTGAACATCCTTCAATCTTTCCTGGACATCTATAAGTCCAGATATCTCTCCCGAAGGCAAATCAATTTGCGTTATATCACCGGTCACAACCACCTTAGTCCTTATCCCAAAACGTGTCAAGAACGTCTTCATTTGCTTTACAGTACAGTTTTGAGCTTCATCAAGTATTATAAAGGAATCGTTCAGTGTCCTACCCCTCATAAATGCCAGAGGAAGTATTTCTATCAAATCGTTTTCAATGTATTTCTTTATCTGCCCAATCTCAATCATGTCGGCTAAGGCATCATACAGAGGGCGCAAGTACGGGTTTACCTTTGCCTGAATATCACCTGGCAAAAATCCCAATTTTTCTCCTGCCTCTACTGCAGGACGAGCAAGGATAATCTTTTTAAGAGAACCGTTCTTCAGTGCGGAAAGGGCTAAAGCAACTGCCAAATACGTCTTTCCGGTTCCGGCGGGGCCTATGCAAAAAACTAAATCGTTATTTCTTATAGCATCAACGTATCTGGCCTGCCCCTCGGTCTTAGGCCTGACCGGTTGTCCTTTTATAAACACCTCTATTGTCTGTTCGGATTGTATACGGTCTATCCCCATCTTTACATTCTCAATAGCAATATCAATATCTTCTTCATCCAGCTTTCCGGATATCCTTATTATTTTTATCAAATTATTCACGACATCAGTTAACTTTTTAACCTGATCTGTCTCGCCTTCAAACTTTAACACTCCATTTCTGGCAACAATTTTAACATCAAAAATTTTTCTTAAAATCCTGAGATTTTTATCATGACTGCCAAATAGGAGAAAAGCCTCGCTATCGCTTTCTAACTGTATTTTCTCCTCAACGATTTTGCTGTCTCCTAATGTCATTTCCATATTATAACGCTAATTTAATAAAACTATGCAATTAAATCAATACCCTATTATGACAAGAAAACAATAGGCTACCGGTATGCTTATGAGTAATGAATCCAATATATCCAGCACACCACCAAAAGCTGGAATAGTACTGCTGGAATCCTTAGCATCCGCATCCCTTTTCATTACAGATTCCATTAAATCTCCACACATACCTGAAACACCAATCAATAACCCGAAAGGTATAATTAAATAAAGAGGCAAAATCCTGATTCCAGGCAGAATATTCAGTCCTATAGCTATTATCAAACTACAAAACAGCCCGAATATCGCACCTTCAATGGTTTTGTTCGGACTAAATGACGACAATTTATGTTTACCAAACTTGCGGCCAAAAAAATATGCCCCTATATCCCCACCTTTAGTAATTAACAATACCAAAAGTATTATACCCAGCCCGTTGGACATATAACGAATCGGCATTATGAAGGAAAGAAAAAAAAGTGTATAAATTATGCCAAAAATTGTAATAGAAACATTTTTAATCGTACCTTTAGGGTCATGTTTGAGAGCCTGAACACCAAATAGCCATAAGATTATAAAAACAAATATACCGGGATATATTCGATTTATACCTTCTCCACAAGCGGATAACCAGAACCCTATAAAAACAATTACACCACTAATAACCCCTGATATCTTAAACGGTTCAAAGTCTTTTTTTTCTGCCAGATTATAAAATTCCAGTAAACCAATCCCGCCGGCAAGAATCCCTAAAAAGCCAAGACCTATAGCCGAATCAAAGATGTAATCAAGAAAGATTATGCCGAAGAATACCGCCAATATGGCTGTACCAAAAAGAAACCTCTTTTGGAGTACGGTCATCCTATTAATCCGCCAAATCTCCTTTCTCTCTTAGCATAGTCTCCTAAGGCCTCCTCTAAGTGTTTTTTCCTGAATTCAGGCCAGTATACATGTGTAAACCATAGTTCAGCATAAGATATTTCCCAAAGCAAAAAATTGCTCACTCGCATTTCCCCGCCTGTTCTGATAAGCAAATCAGGATCAGACATTTCTGACGTATACATGTAGTTCTCAAAAGTATCTTCGTTTATATCCTGAATGGCAAGCTTTCTTCTTTTTACATCTTCTGCCAGATTTTTTGCGGCATCTGCTATTTCAGTCCTTCCCCCATAATTAAGAGCAAGGCACAAGATCATTCCTGTATTATTCTTACTTTCCTCCATGCTAATAAACAATTCTCTTTGAACATCTTCAGGCAAAGCCTCTATTCTTCCAATTGCCTTAAGTATGACGTTATTGTCTTCTATTGTCTTTCGTTCCTCGATTAAGTATTTTTTCAACATTCTCATCAGAAACTTTACTTCTGTTTTCGAACGTTTCCAATTCTCATTTGAGAACGCATATAGTGTCAATTGGCCTATATGCATTTTCGCACATTCGGTTGTTATCTCCCTTACAGATTTAACACCCTCTTCGTGTCCCCTAACCCTGATGAAACCCTTTCTCCTTGCCCAACGACCATTACCATCCATTATAATTGCAATATGATTTGGCAGCCTTCTTCTTTTGACCATATCTAAATCCTGACAACCTGTAAACGATCAGGACCAACGGAAACCATTTTTACTTTGAGCCCCAGATACCCTTCAATTGTTTGAATGTAACTTATAGCATTTTCAGGAAGATCTTCTTTATTTCTTACTTTTGACGTATCTTCCATCCAGCCGGGAACCTCCTCATAAATTGGCTCACAAACATCCAGTGCATCTAAATCTGCAGGGAAATTATTATAAACCTTTTTACCACTTTTATAGCCCGTGCATATTTTCACAATTTCCTGGTCATCAAGCACATCGAGCTTTGTTATTACGGCGGAATCCGCGCCATTAATCCTTACAGAATGTTGCATCGCTACGGCGTCAAACCAGCCGCACCTCCTGGGCCTACCCGTTGTCGCACCATATTCCCCGCCTTTTTTGCGAATATGGTCTCCCAGCTTACCACCAACCTCTGTTGGAAACGGGCCGCTGCCAACCCTGGTTGTATACGCCTTCATTATCCCTAATACATTATGAACCTGTTTGGGAGAAACACCTACTCCCGACGAGGCACCACATGCTGCGGCATTAGACGAAGTCGTATAAGGATATGTCCCAAAGTCCACATCTAACAATGTACCCTGTGCTCCCTCGAACAGGATTTTCTTATTATCACTAATAGCTTTTGCCATTAATTCTATTGTGTCACATACAAAAGAACTTATCTTATCTGCATAGGCGCTGTATTCTTCATAAACTTCTTTCCACGAAATTGGTTCTGCACCATACAAATTAACGAACAACCTGTTCTTTTCTTCTATAGTTTTTTCAAGTTTCATCTTAAAATGTTCTTTATGATATAATTCGGCGATTCGAATACCGTTTCTGGCTATTTTATCAGTATAACACGGCCCAATACCCCGTCCGGTTGTACCAATCATCAAATCTCCCTTTTGCTCTTCGATGAGTAAATCCAATTTCTTATGATAAGGAAAAACAACATGCGCGCGATCACTTATAAATAAATTCCCATTTACGTTAATATTTCTTTTTGATAATTCCGCAATCTCATCCAAAAACAGAGCAGGATCAATCACAATCCCGTTTCCAATAACACATTTCTTGCCCGGGTGCAAAATCCCGGATGGTATCAAGTGAAATACATACTTCTCATCATTTATAACCAGAGTATGTCCCGCATTTCCCCCGCCCTGATATCTGACGATAATATCATAATCCTCCGCCAGTATATCTATAATCTTACCTTTACCTTCGTCGCCCCACTGCAACCCAATAACACAGGTATTTGCCATAAAATACTCACTCCTCAATTAAAACAACAATGTTACTCATTTCACAGAAGCCTTTGAGAAATATATACTTGCAATTATATGATATTAAATAACAATGTCAACAAGAATAAGAACACAGCCCCTCTTTGTGCACTGTATTTTAATTGACTTTCCGCTCTACTTCTTGTAATCTTCCCAGCACAAAGTCTAATTCCTCCAAACGATGTCTAAAACATTGTATGATCGTATAAAAGAATCTTCAAATTATATAAAAAAAAGTACGGACATAACTCCCGGGATAGGTATTGTTCTGGGAACCGGATGGAAACGTTCTGCAGAAATATTAGACTCACCACTCATTTTTAACTATAAAGACATTCCTCATTTCTCTCCCCCATCCATTGAAGGACACGAAGGTAAATTAATCATCGGTAAGTACGATGATTCAAATATAATTTGCCTGAACGGCAGATTGCATGCGTATGAAGGATTTTCAATGGAAGAAGTGGTCCATCCAATAAGAACCATATGCAGTCTTGGAATCTCCATCTTAATAGTTACAAATGCAGCCGGTGGCATTAACCCCGAATTTTCACAGGGTGATTATATGCTAATCTGCGACCACATCAATATTATGGGAGAAAATCCACTTAAGGGAGGTTATGACTCAAGGATTGGACCAAGGTTTGTTGATATGTCTGAACCATACAACAGAGAATTAATCAATATTGCAGAGAACAGTTTAAGACATTTAAATACCAGCATAAGCGTTAAGAAAGGCGTATACGCAGGTGTGAATGGGCCATCATACGAAACTCCATCAGAAGTCAAAATGTTGAGGGTACTTGGAGCAGATGCCGTAGGAATGTCCACAATTCCTGAAGTTATCGTTGCCAGACAAATGGGCATACGGGTTTGTGGAATATCATGTATAACTAATATGGCCGCTGGTATTAAAAAAGAAGAAATCAGCCATGACAAGGTATTAACGTTAATGAAGACGAATGAAGAGAAACACTCTACTGTATTGAAGGAAATAATACATGCGTTTTCCTCTCATCTAAGAACAAGATAGGAACAGGAATGGATATTAATGAACTAATAAATAAGGCAAAAAATGCCAGAGAACACTCTTACAGCCCTTATTCCAGGTTTAAAGTTGGCGCTGCATTAAAGACAAAGAACGGAATGGTATTCACTGGTTGTAACATTGAAAACAGCTCCTACAGTTTGTCCATTTGTGCCGAACGGGAGGCTATCTTTAAGGCAATCTCTGCCGGTGAAAGAGATTTGGATACTATAGCAGTCGTTACAGATTCAGATAAGTTAACCACTCCGTGTGGAGCATGCAGACAGGTTATGTGGGAATTTTCAAAAGATATGACGATAGTGGTTGCTAACCTTAAGGGAGAAAAGAAGGAATTCAAGATAAAGGAATTGCTTGCGCATCCTTTTGGGAAAGATCCATTGGACTAAGACAATCTTAGACTGTCTTTCTTTATTTTACATTTATATCACTTATCCCCCATTCCCAGGTCTCTATTTCTCTCAGATAGTCATTATCCGTCAAGTCATATCTAAGAGGCGTAATCGAAATATAACCGTCCTTAAGCGCATGCATATCGGTGCCTACAACTCCTACTTCCGGCCAACCGGTTCCGGCCAACCAATAATAAACCCCTCCACGCGGATCGGTACGCTTATCAAAACATTCATCAAAATCTCCGGAATACTGTTTAGTTATCTTTACTCCCTTTATTTTATCCTTCGGTATAAGCGGTATGTTTATATTAAGCAAAGTTCCCTTTGGTAATTTTTTCTTGACTATATGACTGACCATATCCTTTGCTATAGCAGCCGCCCCCTGGATATCAGATGGCGATTCTGATACCTCCAGCGAAAATGCTATAGATGGAACGTCTAAAATAGCCCCTTCAATAGCTGCAGCAACCGTTCCCGAATATAACACATTAATTCCAACATTAGCCCCTATATTTATACCGGCTATTAATAATTCAGGTTTTTCTTTCATTATTTCCCGCACACCAAGCTTAACGCAATCCGCTGGTGAACCATCAATTCCATAACCAACAAATTCACTGTCCAGGTATACGTCTCTTACCCGTAAAGGGTGACTGAAGGTTATTGAATGTCCGACACCGCTTTTCTGAGCATCCGGTGCAACAACCGTAACAGAACCAAGGGACTTCATCGCCTGCTTTAGCGCCAGGATACCCGGTGAATATATCCCATCATCATTTGTCAAAAGTATTTTCATTTAATCTCCCTTACAATCCACTCTCACTCATTATTTCATGTCTTTTAGCATCAAATTCTTCCTGATTAATCAATCCATCCCTTTTCAATCTCTGCAATACCTTTAATTTTTCGTTGAGAACCATCGTTTTAATCAACCTTCTTTCTTCTTCGCTTATTTTCTGTTGCACTTCTTTAATCTTTTGCTTTCCTTCCTCAGTCAAGACCAGCATCTTTTGTTCTTCAATCGCCTCACCCGCCTTTATTTCCCTTCCCTTATCCGACTCAACCTTCTTTTCATCATCTTTCCAGAAACCAAGCCATTTTGTCTTCTTTCCCTCCTCGGCTGTTTTTTCTTTCTCACGCTCTTTTATACCCTTGTCATATATAGTTCTTTTCTTCTTCTCAATCTGGTGAGATTCCGCTATTAATTCTATATCTTCTCCATTAAATGTCGGTGAGAAAACAGAAATAGCAATGTTCAATTCGCTCCCCGTATTAATAAACTTATGCACAGTCATCCTTGGTATAATCAGCAGCATACCGTCTCTTATGCCATAACGTGTGCCATCAAGCATCAATACACCACTTCCCTTTTTAACGTAAACCATCTCATCATGTAACTTATGGTAATGCGCATCCATTTCTGCATTTCCACGAACCTGTATAAGGTACACACTTGTACTTTTGCTTTCACCTATTGGAATAACTTTAATATTTTCATCTTCAGCCAACTTATTCTCTTTTACGATTTCATCAATATCCTTTGTAGCCGGAAAAAATATTTCCGGAAATGAGGTAGGATTTCTTAGCGACTCAACAAATTCGCTGGGCTTCTCAATGGTTTTACAACCGGATACAATCAGGAAGAAAACAAACAAGAAGAAGACTTTAAGCCTCCAATGTGAAATAACAAGAACACACCAGCCAGACCAAGCCATTCTGGCGGGTTTCTTGTCATTACTATAAGTCTCAGGTCGTATATACATGATTTTGATTTTAGCAGTAATAGAAAGAGTGGTCAATATATAAAATCCATAAGTCGCAAACACTTACAAACAAATCTACGGAAACCTGACAACAATTAAAAAAATTTGATTGAAATATTATTTTCAGAATATAACCTTAATGAATAATAAATTAGACTTTAGTATAAATAACTAATAAAATCTTAAAATTGTAAAATGTTAAAAAGGATAGTACTAACATTAATATTGACTCTATTCACTTACTGTCATAGTTATAATGCAGTTTCTTCCGCCAGCCTTGATGATGTAATGAATGGTAAGTGTACAATAATAGATCTGACATATCCTTTAAACTCAAGTAATGCCTATTGGCCAGGACCTTCATACTCACCCTTCAAATATGAAATAGTAGCAACCCTCGAAAATGACGGCGTCCTCTCAGGCATATACTTCACTCCTGAGCACCTGGGCACACATATTGACGCGCCAAATCACTTTGAAAATAATCAGATTTCCGTAGATAAACTTAAACTGGAAACCCTTATAGGGCCTGCCGCCGTAATAGATATTTCTACAAAGGCAGCAGATAATGCGGATTATCAACTTACAGTCGAAGACATTACTCTGTGGGAAAAATCAAACGGTCTAATTCAAAACGGATCTATTGTTCTCCTCAATACTGGTTGGTGGAAAAAATGGAATGATTACGACAAATACAAAAATGCTGACGAAGACAACAAGCTACATTTTCCGGGTTATTCTAAAGATGCAGCAATATTTTTGACAGAAAAGAGAAATATCAAAGGAATCGGGATAGATACCCTAAGCGCTGACTATGGAATATCATCAGACTTTATTGTTCACCACATTATAAATGGTAAAGGTAAATATATATTGGAAAATGTGGCAAATCTTGATAAACTTCCTCCTAATGGGGCGATACTCGTAATTGCACCAATAAAGATTGAAGGAGGCTCAGGCGGACAAGCAAGAATATGGGCAATCCTACCACCTCAATAATTGTTAGCATTAACAAGGAGTAATAATATTATGAGAGTTGTTGATAGAAAAAGAATTTTACCGGAAGTAACAATTGGACTGGATAAAGAAGAAACTATTACGCTTGCCACTATTCTGAATAAAAGTGAAATAGAAAAGGATTTTTGCCTTGAGTTACTATCCCAAATTGGTGTTGTTTTAAAAGATGACGATTTCAGGGAAGAAAATAATGAATAATTAATCTCTTTATGTTCCTGACAACTACAGAAAAATATAGAATCATTCTCATCGCATTATTATTAGCCCACTTTATAGGATGTGCAACACAACAACAAAAAACACCTCCTGCTGCAATTAAAAAAGATGAATGGTTTGCAAAAGACAAGGCAGAATGACCTGCCCCCACTGTTTGTACCACCTTCAAAGTTAGAGTTTAGTTTAATACAGCCTGTTGGAACGTAGTGGAAACTGGCTGTATTGTTTCGAATGTCTCTGGAGCAGGTGGTAAGTACCCAAGCGAGCTATGCGGTCGAAACGTATTATACTCCTTACGCCATCTCTCAATCAATACCTTTGCTTCAAACAATGTCTCAAATATCTCACAGTTTAGAAGTTCATCACGAAACTTCCGATTAGCCATTTAAAACAAAAGGCTTATGGATATAAGATTAGTGATTTTTTACGGAGCTTATCCTGAGCTCAAACTAGATTCTTCACTTCGTTCAGAATGACACAGGGCGAAGGGCTCCGCCAGCTAAACAACAAGTCGGGTAAAAATGACAAAATGCTCATTTCGGTATTGTGATACAGTATCTGCAAAGGGGGAAAATAGAATGGGGAAATTGGATGTGTTCCAAATACTTAATATTTTCTTCTTTTATTCAAAGAATTCTCTTAATTCTGTGTTCAGGGCAATTGCAATTTTGTTTAATGTTGATATAGACGCAGCGCTTTCGGCGCGTTCTATTTGTGATATAAGGCTTATGGATAGATTTGCCCTTTCTGCAAGTTCTTTTATCGTAAGCCCTTTTTCACTTCTAAGTCCTCTTACTTTCCTGCCAATCTTTATATTCAATTCATCTTCACGCTCTGTAAGCAACATCTTTGCCCTCAAGGCACTTCTTATAGTCCCTCTGAGTTCGTCAACCTTAAACGGCTTTTTTATGTAGTCAAAGGCATTATTCTTCATTGTTTGCACTGCCGAATCCACAGAAGGATGAGCCGTCAGGATAATCACAGATATATCAGGGTTAACCTTCCTTATTTCGGTTAACAAATCCTCTCCTCTTATACGCGGCATTTTAAGGTCGAGTATAATGAGGTGGTACGTCTTTTCCTTTATTCTGTCAAGGGCACGGTCTGGCTTTGCAAGGGTGTTAATATTATACCCATCTTCCGTAAGAAATTTTTTCAGAAACGCACAAACATCTTTGTCATCATCGATTACGAGTATATTTATTTCATGCGGTTGCATTTATAAATTCACTCCTTTCAGTTAATATTATGCACTTTTTCCAATAGTGTCCTTTATCACCTGCCTCACCGTATCAAGCTTGAAAGGCTTGTGAATAATATCAAAGACACCTCCTATTTCTCTTACCTTTTCCTCTTTGTCACAGTATTTCTCACCGGTTATCACTACTACGACTATGCCAGGATAATGCTCTTTGATATACATTAGTACTTCTACTCCGTTTAGATCAGGCATCTTTAGATCCAAAAAAATCATGTTATGCACCTCTTCCTTTAACTTACATAGCGCTTCTCTACCATCTCCTGCAGAATATACCGTGTAACCTTCTGCTCTTAAAAAGTGTTCAAAGAACGTTTGTACATCTATATCATCATCAACAATAAGTATGTTCATAGAGGCCTCAAGTAATTAATGTCCTGGTGTTAACTGGCAAACTGACGGTAAAGACAGTCCCTTTTCCCTCTCTGCTTTCTACTTTGATTTCCCCTTTATGATTTTTGACAATCCCGTAGCTTATGGATAATCCCAAACCTGTACCCTCGTGAGGGCCCTTAGTAGTAAAAAAAGGCTCAAAGATCTTGTCAATATTTTTTGATGAAACTCCGCTGCCGGTATCTTCAAAAACCATATAAATATTTTCGCCATCATTCGATATTTTTGTGCAAATCGTCAAGATACCATTATCCGCCATAGAGTCGGATGCATTCATAATTATATTTAGAAAAACTTGTTGCATCTGGCTCACGGATATCTTCACGAGTGGCAATTTTACCCCATATTCCTTGACTATTTTTATCCCACGAGTAGTCATCTGCCCATCTACCAACGAAATACTATTTTCTATTACGGTGTTGATATTGACGTTGTTTAATTCCATATCTTTCTGTCGTGAAAAGTACAATAAACCGTCAACTGTCTTTTCTATCCTGCCTGATAAATGTAATAATTTCTCGTATTCTTCCAGAAGAGCATTGTCTGTACAATTTTCAATTAGCAATTGTAATTTTCCAGACAATACCGATAGAGGATTATTAACTTCATGCGCCACACTCGCAGCTATTCGACCTACTGATGCTAATCTTTCAGAATGCAGCAATTGTTCATAGGATTCTTCCATCTCATGTTCTATTTTCCTGAGCTCTCTTGAGATTTCTCCCAGTTCATCATCAGTGAAAACTGAAACTCTTTGTTTATGGTCTCCTGAAGCTATCTTTTTTATAGCATCACTAATAGAAATTATGGGTCTAGCTACCCTTCTGGAAACAAGAAATGAGGCACTTATGATGACAGAAAACATAGGAATTGCAATAATGATTATTAGATTTCGAATCTTTTTTAATGGAGCAAAGGCTTCTTTAACGTCCATCTCTAACATTAATGCCCATCCAGGTTCATCCAGCCATGCATAAGACCCAACAACCGGAATATTACAGCAGCCATCATATACCCCTATTCCATCATTACCCATTATACAATCTCGTACGCCGGTAGTATCTATCTTTTGACTCTGCGTACAACCTTTTTTAAATCCACCCTCGGTAACAATTAATTTATCCTTATTGACGAGGTAAACCCCTCCTGTTTCTCCCAAGCCACTTCTTTTATTTAAAATTTTATTAATAGCGCATTTATCCACTTTGTTTACGAGTACACCGATTAGTTCAAGAGTGGATTTTTCCTTCAATGGGGCAGCCACTGCTATAAAATCTCTATTGGTACTTAGTGTCAATTCCACAGGCTGGCGGTCTCTGATTCGTATATCCGGTACGTGATATATCTGTGATATATAAACATCTTTTTTACCCGCTTGAAAATAATCACAGGTGGACACGTCCGAATCCAGTAATTCTTCATTAGACGATGAAATAACCCTGCCATTGAGATCAACAATAAATGTTTCAATTATATCCTCATCAAGCAGCACCTTGTTCCTTATCAGATGGTCGTTAAGCTTCTCTAAATCTTTTTCCCTGCTGTGGGAGGGCTCAATTCCATTCACAATCTTTTTTGTAATATCCCTTATGAAACCATCCGAACTGAAATCAATTGTTCTTCCCTTCTTTGCACTCAGAAATATTCTGATGTGCTCTTTCCTCAAGTCATTTTCAGAAACAAGGTGGTCAAAAAGTTTTTCTGTTGCTATTTTTTTACCATAAAAATAAGATATCGTACCAATAATTAAAAGTGGCACCAATGCAATTACCAGGAACCAGCAAATGAATTTAAATCTAATACTTTTAAAAAAATATTTTTTGTCAACATCAGTTGAATCTACTACCGCATCTTTCTCCATAGAATCACACCGCTAGCCTTAAATATTTATTTACATTTATTCTACAAAGTTTCTGCGAAAATCAAACAGTTATTTTAAGTATATTGGATTTGATTCTCAGGGAGGATTCAGGGGAAATCACGAGAATGTTATCTCGCCAAATGAGTACAGCAGTTATCAGTTATCGCTTGTTGAGATTTGGAAAAAAGACGGTGGGAAAATGAATTGGACAGCTGATTCAGGCCTGTAAAATACAAACTGCTAAGTGATGAAAACTTGCCATTTCATTCTTCAGCAGTATACACTCAAAGCTTTTATCTTTTCGACAAAATCTTCATACGAAATAGGTTTCGTAATATAACTGTCAGCTCCATTCTTATACGCTGTTGTAATAGTTTTGTAGTC
>Ga0209977_10000213_pt1 | contig 22625 bp, 34 predicted proteins | sample SumtaG_2_FD_183113 | JGI IMG/M metagenome (GOLD analysis project Ga0209977, IMG submission 183113) | Deep subsurface microbial communities from Indian Ocean to uncover new lineages of life (NeLLi) - Sumatra_00607 metaG (SPAdes) (version 2) | ecosystem: Environmental > Aquatic > Marine > Oceanic...
TATAATCATTTGATGTATGTACCTGAAGAGGGGATTGATAGGATATGCTCAAAAATATCACATGTGACTGGTAAATACCTTTTACTCAGAGAGATTTATACACCTATAAAATATAATGATCTTGATGAAAAGTCATTCTTAAATTTTGGTTTTGGAAGAGATTATCAGAAGAAATTTTGTGAATTCGAATTAAAAAATAGATATGTTGAAACAATTAATATAAGTAATAAAGATGTTGAATTTCACACTTATTTATTTAGAAGAATAGGATAGATTTAAATGAGTGAGTACAGTGATAAACTTACTGAAATGGTCAATAATGTGGATGATCAAGTTTCTGCGCTTAATGATAGTACAACTCAATTAATTGTACAGATAACTGAATTGGAAGAACAACGAGATGCGATTCAATATGGTTTACTTGATGAAATAGCGATTGATATGAGTAATTATTTGGAAGTGGTTAAATTGCCTGAATGGGGTGGTTCCTACATAACTTTTGGAGCGGATTACAATGTCTTAAATGTCACTGATTGGATTATTTATAATACTCTTGATAATCCGGTATATGTTTACGATGGAGTTAACTGGGATAATGATCCAGATATAATAGATTTGGAAGATAAGTGGCAATTCGGTTATGACTATATAAATCATGCATTTGGTTTAACTGGGACATACGGTTTGCAGGCGAGAATAGATCAATTAGAAAATGGTTTGAGTTTGTTAGTACAAAATAAATCCAAGGTAGAAGATTCAACAGATGCTTTTAGTGGTTATGATAATTAGTTTTAATATGAGAGGATAGAGGTGATCACTCGATAAGATAGAATCCTACTATCTTCCTCTCTTAATATTTTGGGAAATAAATTTAAGGAGAATTTATAATGGAAATATATGAAAACTTAGATTTGAATGATTTAGAAAATGAGACGTGGAAAGAGATTTGTGGATATAATGGAGATTATTTTGTAAGCAATTTAGGAAGGATTAAAAGTTTTAAAAGGTGTAAAGAAGGAAAAATATTAACACCAGTAAAAGATACTCATGGATATTTTCAAATTGGTTTATCTAAAAATGGAAAAAAGAAACATAAATTAATTCACACTTTAATATACGAAACTTTTAATAATTATAAATTAAAAAAGAATGAATGTGTTCACCATATTGATGAAAATGAAATAAATAATATTTTAGAAAATTTTGAATTAATGACTAAAAAAGAACATACTGGATTACATCATAAAAATAAAACAATTTCAGAAAAAACAAGAAAATTAATGAGTGAAAATCATGTTGATGTAAAAGGTGAAAAAAATCCAATGTATGGTAAACACCAGTCAGAAGAATCCAAAAATAAAATATCTAAAAAATTAAAGGGAAAAAGTAAAGGTGAAAATAATTCACAGTCAACATTAAAAGAAGGTGAAGTTTGGCTGATTAAAAAAATATTGAATTCAGATTATTATAAATCTGGAAAAATAAATCAAACTTATATTGGAAAAATGTTTAAGGTAAGTATACAGACAATTTCAAAAATAAAAAACAATAAATCCTGGAAACACATAACTTTATAATTAGGAGAATAAAATGCCATTTCCCGTATGCACTGTTGGATCCACAGGTGATGGATTTTGTTTATGTTGTAGTAAAAAGATAACTGTGACCGTTATTGTTGGCATACCAACAATATTAGCTATGAATCTCCCAACTGCATATCTAGGCGGTATAGTATTGGCCGATTGTGGGTGTGTTGCCACCATAATTACGGGCAATCCTTTAGTATTAGCATTGAATTTGCCAAAAGCAAGAGTCGGTGATTTATTTTTAGGCGGAGATCCTACCTGTGTCGGGCCTATAGGTACGATGAGCACTGGCATTCCAACAGTATTGGCTTGATAAAAAAAATTTAAATATTTAAAAAATAGGAGAGATAATGAGAAATCCAACAAGTGTATGGTTAAATTTAAGTGACAAAAGAATAAACGAACTTTTAAGACAACTTGAAATATGTAGCTTAAAAGGAACATCTGATGGTTCTATTGATTTGAGAGAAGTTATAAGAATAATTAGAGGCGCAAGAGAAGAGATAAAATGTTTATCTCGAAGAGTCGAGAGATTAGAAATTGAGTTAGAAAACGAAAAAAATAAAAAATAGAGTTTATGATGACCGACTAAGATTTCCATATTAGGATTCTTAGTCGGTCATCAACTTTCTTAATTTATCAGAAACCAGAATCTCTCAAGGGGTCGGTTTCTGAATGGCCAGCAATAGTTGGCAGAAAGAATACACACAGTTATAAGTTGATTATTTTAATGCCTTTTTCGGTACATTGGTGAGAATATGGAGATCTGATCCAATCGGAATCGACATACAATGGTTGGTTATCTTATCTATCTGTTAGAAAGATATCTTTTTATATGTATTATCATCATCTTTTGAATAGATGAAGACATATTTATCTTTGTGATATATCTCCGCGATGAAATCAAATTCTTCACCTTCAGGTAGACAGAACATTATGTCTTCTCCGCAGATGGCATCACATTTGATTTCATCATCATCATCATCATCATAAAGTTCATTTTTGGCCGGTGGATTATTGAATTCAGTTTTTAATCTGTTCAAATCACCAATACCCACTGATTTGAACATTTCCTCGTCTGCTGAATCTCCCAGGTATGACAAAATCCAAAATTTCTTATCATTATACCGATCCATATTTTCCATTCTAAAATCTCCTATAAGTTGACTTCCTTTATACCATCTTCGGTACATTCAACGATGACAATCTGATCTTCCACGGTCACCACTCTGGCTTCGCCATTTATTGGAACGGTAATGTAGTATAAATCATCGTCTGTAATTCCCAGACCTTCACCGATTTCTTTGGTGAAATCTGTTTCAGGCAGACTTTCATCACCGTTAGGTTGCACGATCATGACACTCTTGAGTTGGGGTATATGCAGGCTCATGGAAACATGTGTATGATTAAGAACGATTGCGCTATTCGCTAGATTGGTTTTTCCAAATTTATCGTCACTCATTTGTAAACTCCTTTATTATTTTAAAAATCTATTTATAATTAGCCAGTTATCAATTCAACAGATCTATTTCATTTATACCATCTTCGGTACATTCGACGATAATTCTTTTGTTTTCTCTGGTTATTATATATACAACACAACCGATAGGGACTGTGATATAATACAAATCACCTTCAGTTATCCCCAGACCACCCTCTCCTAATTCTCTGTTAAAATCGGTCTCTGGATTTTCAGAATATGATGAACCAGATATTCGAACGCTTTGAAGTTGCGGTATATGCAGGCTCATTGCTATGTGTTTACGATTGATAATGATTGATGAATTTACGAGATTTGTTTTTTCGAATCTTTTTTCGGTATTCATTGTTCTATCTCCTATTTGAAATTTAATATTTAAATAGAAATAATAAAGATATTTATTTTATAAAATCTTTAACTTTAGATACATTTATTTTTACTGATAATCATGGACATGTATACCAAAGATGAAACCAAGATTATTGAACTAAAAGCGGTATAGATTAGTGATCCGTGACTGAATGGGGACAGTGCTGTATTCAAAGATAACAGAACAATTATATTCAAACATCTGAATCAATAATTCCATTATCAAAATAAACAACTATCACATAATCTTATTTAATTATTTCTGGTCTGACTTTACCTTTTTCACAAGTGACTAATAATTCACCACCTGTGTTGGTGTAGATCCTAAGGTTATCACCAAGATTTACAAGAACATTATAACATGTATCGGTAATTGCTACATTATCATGGTCAGGTTTATGTCGCGTAATCACACCATCAATTTGACACTCAATCATTACTTCTTTGACTTGTGGACGGTCCATAGATATGTAGGCCATTCCTTTAACAATCTTTGCAAAATTGATAACAGATTTTTTCTTTGTGTTTCCAAATCTTTTTTCGTTATTCATTATTCTATATCTCCTATTATACTCAAAATTTTTTCACTATCAAGTTCACAAAGTACCAAAGGTGCAAATAACCAAAGAGTATAACAATGGACAATAATTAATATTATTAAGGATAAATATAACATTTGAAGTATCTCCAGATTAAAGTATTAATAATAATTTAAACCAATATATTAGAAGAAAAATTTAACTGTATCTAAATACCCACAATTTCTGATGGCCCAATGATTAATATTACTCCATTTTTGAGAATTACTTAAAATCCCGTACCATTTATCACATTCATATAAAAATTCCATACCATTAATTTTGAAAATAATTTTACTAATTAGTAAACATAAATCACCTCAAAGGTTGAAAGATTAAAAGAAGGATAATATTAAGGATAAATATAACATTATCAAAATAAACAAATAACCATTAACTATTACATATTAATATATATAATTCATACACTATATTCAAACAAAATTGTATAGTTTTATCCATAAAATCCTAAATGTGATCGAAGAATAAATTGTAATTCTTCATGAACTTTGATATTGTATCTTACCAATTTTTTGTTACAACCATATAAACATTTTTTATTAACTGGAATTGTAATATTTTGTTTGGCCAAATTTGATAAATCAGATAAATGACCATTCATAATATTTAATCCTGTATGTGGAATTTTATCGCGAAATAGATGTGAACAATTCCATATATACCCATCCTCATCAATACACATTTCAGATAAACATAGATAACATGGAATTTTATTATTATCGGGGAATCTATTACCCTGAATAAATGTCTCTGCTCCATGTGACATTTGAAATAACATTCTTGTTTCATTGTCACCATATTGTTCAGTCATTCGATTCATCTTTGGAACGATAGATTCAAATAACTCTTTTATTTCCGAATCTTGAAATACAAAATTAGGATTTACTCCCTTATAAGATGAAAAAAATGTGGCGTAGAATTTAGGCCATCTCGTATAATACATTCTCAAGAAACCTAATATCAAACGAAAATTTTGTCGAGTTACTGTATATGTTAGACTAACTAACGTATCGGTAATTCCTCTTTTAATTAAATCATGTACATAATCAAGATTCTCTGTGACTTTTTCAAATGCATTTTTAACACTACATATATGATTAAAATGATTGGCGTCTGATGAATCCAGAGAAACCTTCAATCTTTTAATAATCTTAAACAAATCATCTGGTATCACATTCTTATAAAAGTTGGTATTCAGATGAAAATCAATATTATTGTATTTTGTTGATTCAATAATGTATTTAGTAAAATCATGTATTATAGATGGTTCACCACCAGTTATGTGGATGATACCACCACCCATCTCAGAATATTCCCTAATAATTTTCGAGTATATTTCAAATGACATAGTTCTTGTTTGATGGTATTCATTACAATAAGAACATCTGAAATTACATCCATTCGTGATATGAATAGACACTCTTCTTATTGGAGGACATTGTTTATTTAGTACACATTGAATTGTTTCATCAGCTCTTCTTTCAAAGTCGTCCCAATATTTCATTCCATATTTTCCAAAATACAAAAAAATCATCCCCTTTTTAAAATTAAATTAAAGGGGGATAGGATTAGACACTATCCCCCTTTATTACAAATTTAAGATAATAATTCAAACCAAACATATATACAATTTATTAATATCACAACTGTGGATATTATAATTATTGGTAGATATATTATTACACTAATTAAACACAGTGTGAATACAATTATGGATACAATTGCGGATATGATCAATGTGTGAAATAGAGTGATAATTAACACACCACCAACAATGATGATAGATAATGGAAATTCGAATACAAAACACAAAATTGTTAAAATACCTAAGAGAACTAACAAACGAGTCATTTACTATTCCTTTTTATTTTCAATAAGGATATTTTCATCATCTTTATTGATGATAAATTGAATGCCAAGTATTAATGCAATGGTTATGATAACATAATTCAACGATTTTAATCCAATTTCTATAGTGTACATACAATCTATGGCTTTAATAATTTCCATTCCACTTATTCCGTATTCCTGTAATTTTATAATATTGTTGTAAGCGTTAATTCCGAAACTTTTGGGTATAATAACTGTTAAATTCAAAATACAAAGTATAAGTACAAATATGATCTTCTTCATAATATAATCCTCCAGTATTTTAATTTATTATTATGATAATTTTTTGAATTTTAACTAATAGGTCATTATATATTTTTCATTATATTCTCCTTATTTAAAAGATTAAAAATGATATTTAAAGTTTCTCATATATTAATATATATAATTCTGATTGTATACAAATAATTAATGGGAACAAAATTATAAATGTATTAACAAATTATAAAGAGAGATAGAGACTTAAGCTCGAAAAGATAAAACCTCAATTATCCTGCTCTCTTTAAAATTTTTGAGGAATAAACTAAAGAGGAGTTTAATGTGAAAATATTTGAAAATTTAGATTCGAATGATTTGAGTGGTGAAATTTGGAAAGAGATTGAAGGGTATGATGAAGATTATTTTATAAGTAATCTTGGAAGAATTAAAAGTTTTAAAAAATGTCGAGGAATTAATGAAAAAATATTAATACCAAATAAAGATAATGGTGGATATTATGTTGTTAGTTTATCTAAAAATGGAAAAGAAAAAACTAAAGGAATTCACGTATTAATGTACGAAACTTTTAATAATTATAAATTAAAAAAGAATGAATGTATTCACCATATTGATTTTACAAAGAATAATATTTTAGAGAATTTTCAATTGACGACCAGAGGAGACCATAGTGTATTACATAATAAAAATAAAACAACTTCAGAAGAAACAAAAGAATTAATGAGTGATCAAAAGAAAGGTGAACATAATCCAAATGTAAAATTAAAAGAACAAGATGTTATTCAGATTAGAATAATATTAGATGAAGGAATATTAATACAAGCAGAAATTGCAAAAATGTTTGGTGTTAGCGTAATGACAATTTCGTATATAAAATTAAGAAAAACTTGGAAATACATAAGGTGAAAAAATATGAAAGGTATTATACTTTTTGGTCCGTTTATCGGATCTTTGAGTTTCGAATTTTATAGATTCGCTCCTCTCGCGATATTTATGAAAAAAATATATCCAAAAATTAAGATTGCTATTCTGACCAGACCAGATCGGTTTGATTTATATGGACAGTACGCAGATTTTTTAGTTCCATTAAAAATTGGAAACGATAGTGTTAAAAATCAAATTGGTTTTAAATTGAAAGGATTCAAAATCTCAGAATATAATAAATTGTCGAGCCAATTTAGACATATGTATAACAAAAGATTTAAAATTGTTGATCATTATTATCCTGACATCACAGATTATAGATATAAGATTCGATGGCAATTTAGTAGATCTAAAATGAATTATGATTTTAAATCGAGGCATAAAAATGTTGAAATTATTAAAAATACACTTTCAAAAAAACCATTTATTTTAATCACTGCGCCTTATAATACTAATTTCATGAAAACATTGTTATCATGTATTATAAAAAATAAACTTAATAAAAAATATTTATTTTTAACTTGTGGTGAATGTGGTAGTATATTTAAAAATATCGATATTTTACACAACAAAGACACATCAAAAATTGGGTATTTAATAGAAATAATTAAACGGTCAAGATTGGTCATTGGTCCAAAATCTGACTTGATTCACCTTTCATTGTTATTGAAATGTCCAGTTATATCTTGGGGAAGTACGACGAAAATTGATATGATAAATCCATTAAAAACAAGAGTTATAATATATAATACAACTCCTTGTAAATCAATCGAAGATCAATTAATTCAAGAATTAGGAAAAAAGAAACATGGAATGGATTATAATTGTTTTTGAGAGGAACAAACAGTGAAAATATTATTTAATATATATACTGGCTTGGGGTTGAATGGTGGATCTATCACGATTATAAGTTGTGCTAATACACTATCTGAATTGGGTCATGATGTTATTGTTGTTGATAGAATGAAAAATCAATGTTATGGATTTCCTTTAAAAGTTAAACATAAAATAATTAAAAACATTAATGAATTTCCAAAGTGTGATGTTGTTATTGCTACTGATTACAAATCTGTAAGTTCGACAGTTAAAATTCCAAATGATAAGTGTAGATTGAAAATACATTTTTTGAGAGCTTGGGAAAATTGGAGTATGTCCGAAGATAAAATTATTAAAAACATACTTGGATCACCATTAATAAAAGTTGTTAATGGATTGTGCCTTCAGAATAAATTAAAAAAATTTAATGTTGGATCACATTTAATTAGACCCGGTAATGATTTAAATAACTTCAAACAGTTAGATATTAGAGATAAAAATAAAATAATAATTGGTGGACTTTATCATACAAAACATAAAACAAAACGAAGTGATTTAATTATAAAAATTGCACGTAAATTAAAATATAAATATAATAATATTGAACTTCATATGTTTGGAACTCCAAACAGGCCAAATAATACTATAGTTGACAGATACATAAAACAACCATCTATTAAAGAAAAAAATAAATTTTATAATAATATTGATATATGGTTATCGACCAGTGAACTAGAATCTCTTCATATTTGTCCTGCCGAAGCCATGTTAGCTGGATGTTGTGTTGTGGGAAATGATTCCAAAATGTCTGGAACCAAAGATTATTTATTAGATGGAAAAACTGGTTTAATATCTAAAAATAATAAAAATGATTTTATAAAAAAAATTGAAATATTAATTAATAATAAAAAATTAAGAAATATATTATCTAAGAATGGGAGAAATAAAATTATTGAATTGGGTGATCGTAAAAAAAATATGATTGAATTTGTAAAATTAATGGAGAATTTAATGAATGAAAAAAATTGAAATATATAAGGTAAAATATATTCTTGAAGAACTTGAAGATTGTATGACAAACAGAAAACCCTTTAGTACCATACGTTTAGGAGACGGCGGAATTAAAATGTTACACTCAATATTAACAAACAATCAGGATAGGATTCTCTCCATATTAAAGAAAGAAGGTATTTCACCAACAAAAATATATCCTATTTTTTATTTATTTGGAAAGTATTTTTCGCAGGCTAATTTTATCGATACTCCAGAAATGTATTTTTCAGAAAAATTTTGGCCAAGATTTACAAGAGAGGATATTATTCCAATTATAAGAGATTGGAATAATATTTATCATGATTCTGAAATAGATAATGATAGATATTGTAATCCTGAAATTAATTTTCTTTCAATATTAAAAGGAGTACACAAAAAAAATTTAATAAGTTTAATAAGAGGAAAAAAAATATATTGTATAACCAATTACCCTCAAGTTAAGTCAGTTTTAAATAAGATATGTGATTCTAAAATAATTGAAATTGTTGGATTTTATGGAAATCAATATAAAAACAATTATAAAGATGTAACAAAAATTATTAAAAAAAATGCTAATAAATGTGATTTGTGGCTTGTTGGTGCTGGAGAATTGGGAAGAATATACAGTGGTTTAATTAAACAATATGGTGGACGGTCATTTGATATAGGATCAGTCTTTAATTTTTGGGTTGGTGCTAAACTTCCAAAGAGATTAGTGGATTATATTTATAGACCATCAAAACATTCAATAGAAGTAAGATTAACAGAAAAGGGAAAAAAATATAAAGAGTATATATAAGTTATTTGAGGTGTTGGATGAATGATTATTTTTATATTTATATAAATGTGGATGGATATAAATTTGATTATAAACTATTTTATTGGAAATGGAGAGACACACTGTGGATGAAAATGTAAAAAATTGTAAAATTTATAATCCCAAAATCAGCATTGTAGTAGCGTGTTATAACTCAGCTAAATTTGTTGAGACAGCAGTTAAGAGTGTAATAAAACAAACATATAAAAATTGGGAAATAATTATTTGTGATGATGCTTCAACTGATAAATCATATAAAGTTATTAAACATTTTGTTAAAAACTCGGATTATAAAGACAGAATTAAAATATTAAAACATGGGAAAAATCATGGATATGGGAAAACTCTTAGAGATGTTATTGAAAGTGGAAATGGTGAATTAATAGGAATTCTAGATTCAGATGATGCATTGGCAAGTATAAATGCACTGAAGGTAATGATTAAAAAACACGAGAAACATCCAGAGGCATCATTAGTTTACAGTAATTACTATGAATGTGATGTTAAATTATCTGTATTGCGTAAGGGTCCAAGTAGACAATTAAAAAGTAATGAATCCTATTTAAATACAAAAATAAGAATAAGTCATTTTAAGGTTTTTAAAAGGTCACTATATAATAAAACAGACGGTGTTAATCCTAATCTAAGGAAGTCTGTTGATAAAGATTTGAATTTGAAACTTGAGGAAGTGGGAAAATTAATATATGTTAACAGATTGCTATATTTTTATAGAAACCATCAGAAAAATTTGACAAATTCTCTTAGGAAAAGATCAAAATCATATAGAGTTGCGGTAAACAGAATGAGAAAACAGATTTATGTAGATGCGAAGAAAAGAAGAGGTTTATTATGAAAGTTTATGAGAATTTAGATTTAAATGATTTAGAAGGGATAAATTATGGAAAATCATGAAAATAGAAGTTTAGAAGATTTAGAAGGAGAGATTTGGAAAGAAATAGAAGGATACGGTGGTGATTATTTTGTTTCTAATCTTGGTAGAGTTAAGAGTTTTAAAAAATGGAATGGGACGGATATTAGAATATTAAAATCTGTTGAAAATAGTAATAAACATTTAATTGTTGATTTATATAAAAATGGAGAAAAAGGAAAAACTAAACAAATTCACGTTCTAATGTATGAAACTTTTATTGGAGAAATTCCAAAAGGATGTGTTGTTCACCATATTGATTTTACAACGAATAACTTCTTAGATAATTTTCAAATGATGACCGATTTTGAACATAGGAGTTTACATAATAAAGGTGAGAATCATCCAATGTATGGAATAAGAGGTAAAAACAATCCAAGTTATGGAAAGAAAAGACCAGGAGAAAAATCTGGGAATCACACACTAACAGAACAAAATGTTATTGAAATTAGAATTGATTTAGATGAAGGAATACTAAACGGTAGAGAAATTGGTGAAAAGTTTGGTGTTAGTCGTCATACAATTTCAAGAATAAAAACTGGTAAACTTTGGAAACATATAAAATTAGAGGAGATTCAATAATGGGTTGGCCTACAGCTATAATCATTGGTTGCATGAAGTGTGGTACTACTCCCCTAATACATAATATTGCGAAACATCCTGAAATAAGAACTGTTAAAAATCCAGAAGATAAAAAGAAAGCATCCACTGAAATTCGCTTTTGGAATGACGGTCAACCGTATCACACTCTAACTACAAAAGGAATAGATTGGTACAAAAGTTTATTTAAAGAACGTGGCTGTCAAGTAACAAAGAGTGCAAATTATGGTGATAAGAAATCAACAATGGAAAGAATATCAAAACATATCCCAGATGTCAAACTAATATTGTGCCTCAGAGAACCCATAAAACGAATGTATAGTGAATTTCAGATGCAAACACCTAATATACCATTCACAATTAAATTGGCCGAAAAAAGGGGCTATTTAAACCGTTCTAAGTACTATAAACAAATAACAAAAAATGTCTTGCCATTTTTTCCTAAAGAAAATTTATATATAATTATTCAAGAAAGAATAAAGAACAATACAAATGAAGAAATGAATAAACTTTATAAATTTATTGGTGTTTCAGAATTAGATTACAAAACTAAAAAAGTGACTTCACAAGAAGCAACTGACAGAAATCTTAATTTAAAAAAAGACAGTGAAATAAAATCATATAAAGTTTGGAAAACAAAATACAAATCTATGGATTCAAAATTAAATAAACAGTTAAGAAAATATTTTCAAAAACATAATGAAAAACTATTTGAACTTTTAGGATATAAAATACAGGAATGGGAATAATATGAAAATATTTATTGATGGTGGTACAAGATCGGCTGTTAATCGTATGTTTCCAATTTGGAAAAAAATGGGTCATACAATAAATAGTAAACCAAGAGGTGCTGACATTCAATTGTCCTCCATTAGAATTAAATCTAAAAATAATATTCCAATCGTTTTACGATTAGATGGTGTATATTATGATAAGGCTACAAATTTTAGAATAAGAAATAAGGAAATAAGTAAATCTCACCATATCGCTGATGCTGTTATTTATCAAAGTGAACTTTCCAAAAAAATGTGTGAAAAATATTTACTAAAAAGAAAAACAAAAATATACAGTGTTATTCATAATGGAATAGATTCAATTAAGTGGTTAAATCCTAAAAAACACGGTGAAATTAATATTGTTAGTTGTGCTAAATGGCGCAGACCAAAAAGACTCCAAGAAATTATTAAAATATTTATGAAGTATTTAAAGTATTATCCAAAAGCCAAACTTCATATAATAGGCCCAATGGTGAAAGGATCTAGAATAATTAAACGCAGAAATATTATTTATCATGGAAATGTAGGTTATAAAAAAATGATAAGAATCTATTCTGAAATGGATATATATTTACATTTGTGTAAAAAAGATAGTTGTCCAAGTACAGTTATTGAATCAATTGCATCTGGAATTCCAGTTATAACAACTAATATATGTGGTGGGGCAACTGAAATGTGTAAGTTAACAGATGGATGTGTTATTGTTAATGGTGAATCAGAATCATTAGAACCAGATTATATTTATCAAGATCCATATAATAAGCTTCCAACATTAGTAGGGAATAGGATATTAAAATCAGTGATTAAATTGACGAAAGAAAAGAGAAGAGTTATTTTGCCTGAAGAATTAAATATTGAACATGTTGCTAAACAGTATTTAAACATTATGGAGAAATTAATATAATGGATATTAATATATTAAATGAAGAAAAAACAATTGATAAAATAAAAGAGGGTTACAGTATAGCACGATATGGCGATGGTGAATTTATTCGAATAGTACTAAAACGTAGAGGAATATCAAAATTACAATTGTTCAATCCTAAAATGAGAAAGAAATTAATGGAGGTTTTAATTAATCCAAATAAAAATTTAATGATAGGAATTCCTGGAACAGATTACAAAAAAAGATGGACTAACATTTTCCATAGAAAATTTGCAAAATTTATTTCTGGAAAAAAAATCGAAAAAAGTATTTTTGCATCGGCATTTTTTTCCAGACCATCAATGGTTAACAGAGATAATGACGAATATTTTAAAAAAGTCATATCAATCTGGAATAATAAAAAAATTGTATTAATTAATTTTAATAAAGATTTAGTTAATCATCATTTATTTAAACATTGCAAAGTTGATTTTATTCAAATTCCTAGAAGTGATTGTTTTTCTTTTTATGGTGAAATATTAAAAAAATGTAAAGAATTTTACAATAAAAAAAAAATATTTTTATTATCGGCTGGACCAACTGCGACTTGTTTGGCATATGATTTAACATGTGATGGTGAACATGCCATTGATATTGGACAAATTGCATTTGAATATAGTCTCTATAAAAAGAAAAAAGATATTATTAGATGGACATCTCAGAATCAGTATAGGAGAAAGAAATAATGGATACATTAGTAACATCTTTTGTAAAATGTGGTCGCACATGGTTAACCATGTTATTAGGTAAATATTACTCCGAGTATTTCGATCTTGATATAAAAAACGACGTCAATACACTATTTCATATAGACAATCTTGTAAAATTTAATACAAATCTTCCAAAAATTAGTAGATCTCATGCTGGAAATCCTATGGGTAAAATACCAGACCAAATCAATTCAGAATTGCTCGACTGGAGTTTATATAATGATAAAAAGATTATATTTCTGGTGCGGAATCCTAAAGATATAATTGTATCTTTTTATTTCGAAGTTATGAAAAGACACAAAATTGATATTTATAGAAAGAAAGAAATCGGTGAAAAAGGAATTTCTTGTTTTATAAGGGATAAGAAAGGCGGAATAGAAACTATTGTTAAATATTTTGAACTATGGGATAATAATAAAGATAAAACTGGAGGATTTCTTTTAGTAAGATACGAGGATCTTAGAAACGATACTGAAAATGAATTTATAAGAATTTTAAAATTTATAGGATACAATAGCGAACTATCATATAAAGAAAGTGAAAGCGAACTTTCACTTATAGAAAATTGTGATATTAATATAGACATAGTTAAAAAAAGTATAGATTTTTGTTCATTTGATAATATGCACAAAATGGAAGAAGAATGTGCTGTCAAATGTAAGTTATCTCCAGGTGATATAAATGATTCAGAATCCTATAAAACTAGAAAAGGTATTGTCGGAGGATATAAAAATTATTTGACAGAAGAAGATATAAAATATATTAATAATATAACTAAAAATTTTTCAGATTCTTATAAACTATATAAGGAAGAAGAAACAAAATGAAAATAGGAAAATTTAATACAAAAGAAATATTGAAATTACAAGTAAAACAACACTCAAATCCTAAAAAACGTTTTTTAACAGTAAAGAGAAAGAATTTAAGATCAAGAGATATATCCTTTATTAAGAAATTTTTTATAAAGTCAAAATCCATATTATCCATAGGATCTCGTGAAGACTCAGAAGTTCAGCATTTTATAAACGAAGGATACAAATCAGTAGGAATTGATATATCGAATGAAACCAAATTAATTAAAAAATGTGATGCACATAATTTAGACAAATTTTTTAAAAATAGAAAATTTGATATTGTTTATGCATCTCATGTTCTGGAACATATGATCGATCCTAATAAGGTTATGAAAAATATTAGAAATATTTCTAAAGAGGGGATTGTTATTTTACTACCATTGAGTCCAAAAGGGCCACGTAAAAAACATCCTGCAATATTTGAGATTATGAGAGTTAAAGAAGATAAAGATATATTTATTCATCCACTCCAACATAAAAATGTATGGAATGATTTCAAAATTTTTGAGCCTTATAATATTTTATATTGTGAATATAGAGATGGCATAAACGAGAGGGAAGTTTTAATATGTCTGAAATTCAACAAATAAATAATGGGAGTATAGATTGGACGAATTTTATTGATGTGTTTTTAATTACCAATGGACGAGGATCATTTCCATACGCATTAGAATCTATAAGAAAACAAAAGGGAATTAAATTTAATTTAATAATTGTAAAAGATAAAAAATGGTTAGATGCTTGTAATTTTTGTGCTAATTATTCAAATCTTTCATTTTATTATAGAATAGATGATGATATGTTCTTAAATCCATATACATTTTTATTTTTTAATCATCTAATTACTAAAAATAAAGTTAAAAATGTTGTGGTGTATCATGTTAAATTATGGGAACCCCATCGCAAAAGATTAGCAAACAAAGTCAAAATCTATAATAGAAAATTAACAAAGAAGATTGGATTTGAAATAGATAACCGTGGAAAAATCGATAAAATATTTAATAAAAAACGTAAAAAAAGAGGATATAAATATTCTGGTGATAAAAAATCATTTGTTGGTATTCACGCGGCATGTAATGCAAAAGATAATAATCGTTACACAAAATTATTTGGATGGAAAGATGGTAAAGATTTAAAAATAAGACAAAAAGAAATTATTAAATGGGATAGTGCTCTTAAAAAATATCCATTACCTAAACAATTGGAAATGTCGAACAAAGATTTATTTGAGGCTAATAAAAAAAACAATTCAAATTTTTATAGATTTATTAATAAAGTAAAGGGTAAGTTATGAGTATAGAATTTGATGGTGGATTAAACGATTATGTGTGTCAAAATATTGATCTTAAGAATGAACTTGTTTTTGACATAGGTTCAAATGTTGGAAAAATGACAAAAAAGTTTATTAGTGCTGGAGCCAAAGTTATTTCTGTTGAGCCACAGAGTGAACTGACACATAATAAAAATTACAGAAATGTATTTGCGATAAAAAATTTATGTATATCAGATAAAGTTGGTAAGGTTATTTTTTATAAATCTCCTGAATCACATAATGTATCTACATGTTTTTCTGGATGGAATAAATATCACCCAAAGACAAGATGGATTAAGACTAAAATAAAATGTACAACATTGAATGAGTTAATAAAAGAATTTGGTGTTCCAAAGTATATAAAAATAGATGTTGAAGGGTATGAAAGTAAAGTAATATCTGGACTATCTCATAAAGTTGACTATTTGAGTTTTGAATTTGTTGAAAGATCTGATGATTTTATTAAATGTATTGATTTGATAAGAAGATTTGGTTTTAAGAAAATGATGACATTTTTAACTGTAAAAATAAAAAGAAAGAAAAAAATTCCTGGAAAAAATAAAGTCATTAGAAAATATTCTATAGTTAATGAATTTTTAGACATACAATTACTTATGAAATATTTTAAATCAATATCTGAACAATCTTTTGGTGATAATAAATTTTCGCAAGGCGATATTTTAATTGAGTTATAATAGGAGTAATTATGAAAGTTAAAGGTGAGTTGTATAATTACCTAAAGGATAATATAAAAAATGAACTGGTTTTTGACATCGGTTCGAATGTAGGAATTATGACAAAAAGATATATTGATCTTGGAGCCAAGGTTGTTTCTATTGAACCACAAAAGGATCTAACACTAAACAAAAATTATAAGAATGTTATGGCTATAAAAAATGTATGTATATCAGATAAAGTTGGTGATACTACTTTTTATAGATGTATGGGGCATGAGGTATCGTCTAGTTGTTTACCTAGTTGGAGATCTCATTATAAGGAGAAAGAATGGAAAAAAATAAAAGTTCAAACAACAACTGTTGATGAATTAATTAAGAAATATGGGAAACCAAAATTTATAAAAATAGACGTTGAGGGACTTGAAGATCGAGTTTTGACTGGATTAACTCAGAAAATAGATATTATTTGTTTTGAATTTACTCGTGATTTTATGGATAGTGCAATAAGGTCAGTTGAATTATTAGACAATTTAGGATTCAAAAAAATGATGCCATGTATAAAAAGAAAAGTCAATAAGCAAATTCATGGTAAAAAGAAAAGAATAAAATTATATGAAATATTTGAAGAATTTACTAATAAAAAAGATGTTATTAATTATCTCAATAAATTTGATAAGTTTCAAAGTGATATGTTAGTTATTTCGTAAAAATAAGTCAAATAATTAGAAGGGAAAACAATGGACAAAATTGCAATTGTGATTCTGACATGGAATAAATTGGATATTTTAAAAAAAACAATTTATCTTTTCAAAAAATATAATCCTGATATAAAAGATAGCCAATTTATTGTAGTTGATAATGGATCAATCGATGGGACACAAAATTATTTGGAAACAACAAAATACGACATTATTTTAAATAAGAAAAATCTGGGTGCTCAGATGGGTAAATATATAGGATGGAACCGTGCATTTGAAAGGGGGTATGATTTTATTTTATTTTTAGAAGATGATCATCCATGTATTAGACCAGTACCAATAGAAGACATTATTAATTATTTAAATAAAAATATTGAAGTTGGAATTGTTAGATTGGATGATAAAAAATGCTATAGAAATCATCATATTACCAGTTTGCCAATCAAATATCATAAAAAAGAAATACTGACAAAGAAATATAAAATATTTAAAACTAGTTACCATTTTACTAGTCACCCATCAATATTTAGAACGTCAACAGTTCCATTTTTAAAAAGTTGTGTATTTCCAAAATATAAACCTGAAACAGAAGATATTGATATAACAAAACTGGGATTTGAAGAATATAAAAAAATCAATCCAAAAAAATATTTAATAGCAAAAAAAAGATGTTTATATTATTGGGGAAAAAAAGAATATGAATATATGAGATTATTTTTTTTAAAATATCAAACTTCATCTCAAGTCATTCCATACTGTTTTCATTATGTTGTTGCAGAAAGATCAGAAGATTGGAGAAATTAAATGAGTAAAGAATCTAATGGTGAACTTTATGATTATGTATATCCGTATATAAAAAATAAATTAGTTTTTGATATTGGATCAAATATTGGTGAGGTAACAAAAAAATTTGTAAAACACGGCGCGAAAGTAGTAGCGGTTGAACCACAGGTTTCATTATTAACAAATGAAAATTATAAAGGTGTTTTTTCTATTGAAAATCTTTGTGTTTCAGATAAAAAAGATGATATTATTTTTTATAAAGCCAATCAACATACTGTATCAACCTGCTCTAAAAATTGGACAGATTTTAATAAAACATATAAATGGAATAAAATTAAAGTTAAATGTACAACATTGGATTTTTTAATTAAAAAATATGGGAAACCAAAATATATAAAAATAGATGTTGAAAATTTTGAAGACTCTGTTCTGCGAGGTTTATCTCGAAAAATTGACATTATCAGTTTCGAATTTACTCAAGGATTTGAAGATAATTTTACTAATTGTTTGAAAATAGTTGAAAAATTAGGTTTTAATAAAATTATAACTTTCGTGAAAAAGAAGATTAAGAAAAAGTCTAAAGTTATTAGAACATACAAAATTGTCGATGAGTTTACTGATATAAAATCGGCCATAAATTTATTTAAGAAATTGCCAAAAAGATGTCAAGGTGATCTATTGGTTTTGTAGAAATTTATAAATGGAAACATATAAAATAAAGGAGATTAAAAATGAAAGAAGTATACGAAGGCGAAATATACGATTACATTCATAATGATATAAAAAATAAATTAGTTTTTGATATTGGTGCGAACATCGGGCAAATGGTTCAGAGATTTGTTAAAAAAGAATGCAAAGTCGTTGCTGTAGAACCACAACGTGAGCTGACATTAAATGATAATTATAAAGGAGTTTACAGTATAGAATACACATGTGTTGGAGATAAAGTCGGTGAGATAAAATTTTTTAGGTGTGAAAGACATTGTTCATCATCATGCCTTGAGAGTTGGCACGAAAATCGCCATCCAAAAAAAGGATGGAGTCAAGTGATTGTTCCAATTACAACAGTTGATGAATTAATCAAAAAATATGGAAAGCCTAAATATATTAAAATAGACGTTGAAGGTTTCGAGGATCAGGTTTTATCTGGACTGACTCAGAAAATAGATTTAATTAGTTTTGAATTTGTTGATGGATTTACAGAAAATGCCATTAAATGTGTTGATATAATTAAAAAGAAATTTGGATTTAAGAAACTAATTACATTTCTAAAAAAGAAAATTAAAACACCTAAAGGTAAAATTCTTCATGCATATACATCAGATATTACAAATAGAAAATATATGATAAAGTATTTTAATAACTTTCATAAATTAACAAAAAAAGCCAATAGAGATGTTGGTGATATCTTAGTTATTTTATAATGGAGTTACAAAATGAGTAGAGCAAGAACAGCAATTGTTATTCTAACTTGGAATAGGTTGTCAACTTTAAAAAATACAATTAGATTATTAATGGATTATAACACCAAGATTCGTGATAAAGATATAATAATCGTCGATAACGGATCAACTGACGGGACACCAGAATTTCTTAAAAGAACAAATTACAATATTATTTTAAATAAGAAGAATCTTGGCGCTCAGATGGGAAAATATATAGGATGGAATTATGCATTTAAAAAGAGATATGATTTTATTTTATTTTTAGAGGATGATCATCCATGCTGTAGAACAGTTCCTATTAAATATGTTGAAAGATATTTAGATAAAAATAAAGATGTTGGTATTGTAAAATTAAATAATAAAAAATTTTTGAAAAATAATAAAATATCTCATTTGCCAATTGAATGTTATAAAAAAGAAAAATTAAATGGTAAATTTAAAATATTTAAAATTAATTATCATTTTACTAGTAATCCTTCAATATTTAGAGCGTCACTTGTTCCATTTTTAAAAAGTTGTGTATTTCCAAAATATAAACCCAAACCAGAAGACATAGATTTTTCAAAATTTGGTTTTGAAAAATATAACATTAAAAAACAAAAAATTTCAAAAGAACGTTGTTTAAATAATTACGGAGTATGTGAGAAAGAATATATGAGATTATTTATTTTAAATTATCGTTTAACAGCACAAATTGAGCCGTTCTGTTTTAAGTGTGTTATTGAAAAGAGGGTTCTAAAGTGGAAAAATTAAATAGAACAGCAATTGTGATTCTAACATGGAATAGATTACATACATTAAAAAATACGATTAATTCATTTAGAAAATATAATAAAATTAATAGTAATGATGTGATAATAGTTGACAATGGATCGACTGACAAAACTCCTGAATTTTTAAAAAATACTGATTATGATATAATATTGAATAAATCTAATATGGGCGCTCAAATGGGTAAGTACATAGGATGGAACCGTGCATTTGAAAGGGGGTATGATTTTATTTTATTTTTAGAAGATGATCACTCTTGTTATAGAACGGTTCCTATATTGGATATAGAAAAATATTTAGATATAAATAAAGATGTGGGAATTGTCAGACTTAATGACAAAGGATATTTGAATCGTCATCAAATCACACACTTACCGATTCGATATTATCCAAGAAAAGAATTAAATGATAAATTTAAAATATTTAAATGTAATTACCATTTTACTAGTCACCCATCAATATTTAGAACAACTTTGGTATCAAAATTAAAAGGTTGTGTTTTACCAAAATATAAACCAAAAATGAAAAAATCTGACATACCAATATTAGGTTTTGATAAATATAAAAAAATTAATTTGGACAAATATAAAACTGCTGTAAATAGAGCTTTAATGAATTTCAATCGACGTGAAAAAGAATATATGAGATTATATATGTGGTCTTATAGATTAACAGCTCAAATCAAACCGTGTTGTTTTAAATGGGTAGACAAAAAAAGAATGAAAGACTGGAAAAATTAATGGAAAAGATATGGAGAAAATAATATGAATAATTTTTATTATGTGACCGTGGCATCTGGAAAAAAATTTATAATAAATTTTACTCAATATGCATTGAAATCCTTAATAAAAACTAAAGTTCCAATTAAAGATATTTATTGTGTTGTGAATACAAAAGATGATTATAAATTATTAAAAAAATTAATTCCTGAATTAAAAAATATTACTGTATTGAATGAAAATCTAAATGTAGTTAAATGGAAATCACATGGAGGAAAACGAAAATATTCATTTCTAAAGGCCGCCGCTCTTCATAAATGTTTTACAAAACCAATTGAAAATAAATATATGGTTTATTTTGATGGTGATGTTCTTTGGTTTAAAAATCCTGAAAAGTTTTTGTTGACTAAATGTAAAAAAACATGGTTTCACCATGGCAAAAAATTAAAAGATATTGTGATTCGTAAATCGCGCGCTGGAAGAAAAATGGATAAATCAGAAGTTAATATTAATAATTACAAATCTCTCAGTATGTGGTTGAGTCAACCATGTGCATATTGTATGATAAAACGTAAGGCAAAATGGTTGCCCGATAAGGAAGCTGTTGCTGGTTTTTATATTCTCCATCCCAATGACCACGAAAAATTATTGAAAATGACGTATGAAAATTGTCTAATGATTGCAAATAAATTTGTACATCATGTTGATGCAGGAGATCAAAAGATGGTTAATTGCGCCTTGAATACCCTTGGAATTGATTGGCACGGTGGTGATAGATTCAAATGTCCAGAACATAAAAAATATTTCAAACATTATTTTGGAACTAAACATATGAAGAAAGAATTCTTAAGTGATTTAAAAAAGACAGGGATTAAATAATGATTTTAAGAAATAAAAAATTTAAAAATCAATTGAGTTCAAAATTAATGATCTGTTAACATATTACCAAAAGGGAAAAGTATGTCAACCAAAATGAAAAATATACAAATTGATTTTTTAGGCAATGAAATCATTATAAAATTATTTGAGGATAATTTCTACAGAAGGCACCGAGAATGGATTATTCCAGATATTATCCTCATGGAATCGATAGATTGGTTAATTCAAAAAAGAAAAAGTAAAATAAGAATAATAATTGAAGAAACAGATTTATGTAAATTTGATTTAAAATTAGATTGTTTACATGTTAGAAGAAAAGATATATACTCGATAATCGGATACACATTACCGATGATTGTCTTAGATTATTTGATTGATGAAAGTGGAATGAAATTATAGATCAAATTAACGAATTGGAGAATATTGAATGAAAATATTGACGATGTGTCGAGGTGGAAATAGTAGAAGTGTTGGTATGGCATTTCTTTTGAAATATAAATACAATATAGATTCACTGGCATGTGGTTGGGAAAAAAACAATCCAGATACATTGGAGATGTTATTCAATTGGGCAGATCATATATTGGTGATGGAAGATGATTTTAAAAAGTTCATTCCTGAAAAATTTAAAAATAAGTTGATAGTAACAGATGTTGGGTTTGATAGCTGGTTTTCTATATCTAAAAATTTGACGGATTTATGCGATAGTTTAATTAAAGATAAATTAATGAATAATGTAAACAGATGGATTGGAAATTTAACATACTGTTCGTGTAAATAATTTATAAAAGAAATTGCAAGAATGTGAAAGGAGAATCA
>Ga0209977_10000214_pt1 | contig 22526 bp, 11 predicted proteins | sample SumtaG_2_FD_183113 | JGI IMG/M metagenome (GOLD analysis project Ga0209977, IMG submission 183113) | Deep subsurface microbial communities from Indian Ocean to uncover new lineages of life (NeLLi) - Sumatra_00607 metaG (SPAdes) (version 2) | ecosystem: Environmental > Aquatic > Marine > Oceanic...
CCTAAGATTAATAACCAATCTCAAAGTTTTTAATGAATCAATGTACCATTCTCTATTTTCCACTTCAAGCAACGATGCAGAATTAGTTGCTTCTTTTGAAAATATTTCTTATCCAAACTACAAACGAGTGAATCCCCAAGAATCATTGAAACGTATTGATATGATTAACATTCTGGCGAGAAAGTATCAAGAAAAATTCAATAATAGGAGAAAAAGATCAATTTCACTTCATTCAGTAATATCAAGGGAGAATTTTTATAAAATAGGGAAATTCGTGGAGTTCTTTCTAAAAAAGGGAATTGAGATTTCATTGGGACTCGTTTGTCCTTCAGTAATCACAAAAAATCCCATGAATTTCAATGAATTCACACGAGAAGAACTCCAAGTAATTATAAATCAATTAAATGAGCTAGAGCCTCAAAATAAATTAAATTTTGCGAATTCTGTATTACGAGACTTTCTTAAGATGTATAAAGTCGGAGAATTTTCTCATAAAAATAACTGCTGGGCTGGAAAAAAGCAAGTTATCATTAACTCGGATGGAGAAGTATTTCCATGCATCTCAGAGAGTTATTTATCCTCCAAACATTATGGAAACATTAATAATGAGAGATTCAAGGATATATTAAAAAGACTTGATAATTTTAAGTGCTCAATGGCTCCTAATTCTGCTTGCTGGGATCATTATATGTGGGATCGTTTAGGAAAAAAAATAGAGGGAGGAGAAAACTATTGAATAGCGGAAATGTATCTGTTGTAGTTCCAACTCGTAATAGAATGGAAAAATTAATTCAACTCTTGAATTCATTTAAAAAGTTAAAAGAGTTCCCTATAGAAATTATTATAGTTAACGATGGTTCTATAGATCAGACACAAGAACTATTGAATAATTGGGAATCAACAGTAAAAGATTATTTTCCAATAGTATTCAATAAACCCGTATCAGAGGGACCTGCTGCAGCTCGAAATGTTGGAATACAATTAGCTTCTGGAGATTTAATTGCATTTACAGATGATGATTGCATAGTACATCCTCACTGGATTAAGGCGATTAAGAAGTCGAATTTATGGGATACTAACGATAAAGTTGTGGGATTAGGTGGTAAAGTATTACCTCTTAGAAAAGGAATTGTGAGTGATTACTTTACCTTTCACCGCATTTTGGAACCCCCTCGCTATAATCAATATTTAGTCACTGCTAATGCCTGCTATTTTAGAAGTAAATTGCTTGAAGTTAATGGATTTGATGAAAGTCATAAATACCCTGGAGGAGAAGACAATGGATTAAGTCTGAATTTATTCAAATTAGGATACAGATTTGGATATGAAAAAGATATGATTGTATGGCATGACTATAGAACTTCATTAATCTCTTTTTTGAAGACTTTTTATCGTTACGGTAAAGGTTGCGCAGAAATTACTCAAAAATATCTTATAAATCAAAACAAGACAAATTTTATCGGTGGTTTTTAATGACTTTATTCGATTTTAATAGAAATAGTGAAATTCGAAATTCAGGATGGAAAAAAAATACTCTTCAACCCCCTTTTAAATTCAAGGATATTTTGAATGATTTTAAAATCCAATGGATTTGCTATTTGAAATCATACTCATCATTTTCCAAATCATTGATTTTCTTTGTTTTACGAGTATTTCAAAGATTTTCTTATAATTTGGGATGGGTAAAATCAAAAAGAGATTATTGGAGAAATCAAAATAAGAGGTGAATAAAACATGAAATCTAAGTTTGTATTACATAAAGCTGAAACAACTTTTGAAAATATCATCCAAAATGGTTATTTCGAGAGATATGATACAACTAGTTTACAAAACAATTTTAATACGTTTATTGATTCTTTTAAAATCAAAAATGGAAGAACGCCATTCATATATGAGGTGCTTAAATATCTATTTCAAAACTTAGAACCAAATTTAAAGCAAAAAATCTTAGAAATCATCTATGAAAAAGATGACAATTGGTTTTTAACAACTGGACAATATATTCTGTTTAATTTATATAATTGGATTAAAGATTTAAGGAAAGTCAACAAGCTTCATAATAATCCAGATAAAGTTTCTGACCTTTTGAATGTTTGGTGGAGAAATTTCCACGATATTGAATTCAATGGAATTGAAGAAACTTATTGTTCAGAATGCCTTGATAAAGTTTTACTAGAGTTGACAAATAATTGCAATTTAGATTGTATAATGTGTGGAGTAGGCAAAAATCCTTATGATACCAAAAAGAATTTTTCTTTAAACTTAGTTAAATCTCTTTGTAATGACGTTCTGAGAAAAGTTTCTCTCTTAAGATTAAACGGATTAGGAGAATCCACAATTTTACCAAATTTCTTGGAATATTTGGAATTGATTTCTAGCCTCCCTCTGCAATTAGAGATTGTCACTAATTTAACAGTCAAAAATCAATTAGTTTGGCAAAAATTACTTGATGCAAAAACAAATTTCCTCATATCATGCGACAGTTCAAAACCAAAGATTTATGAAACAATAAGAAGGAGAGCATCTTTTTCGGTATTTAAACATAATTTAAAGCTATTAGCAGATTCCATTTCACATCCATTACAAGCTCAAATAATTTTTACTTTGATGGAATGTAATTTAAATGAACTTCAAGGTGTATTGGAATTAGCTACTGATTTTGGTCTTGGTGGAGTTATCGTAAATGTAGTTAAATTAGAAGCGAATAACCAAATGTGGATTGAAAAAAATTTTGACCAAATTCTTCAGTCGTTTTATCAAGCAAATAATTTTGCTAAAAATTATGGAATTAATTTGAAATTACCAGACCATCTAGGCAATTTGAAGGTTGATTGTGAAATATCTAACCCATCTAGCAAATTGGAATGTAATAATCCTTGGAAAGAGGTTTACATACGATACAATGGTGATCTAACAGTGTGCAACATGTTAAATCCCTATGTATACGGAAATCTCAATCTGACGTCCTTTGAAGATATATGGAACGGAATTAATGCTAGAATGTTTAGAAAGTTAGTAAATACACCCTTCAAGCATCCTTACTGTCAAGATTGTTATTATTTAGTTTAAATAAAATTTGGTGAGTCTTATGAAGAAAGATTATCAATCCATCGGGAGGGATGCTGATTGGAGTTTTCAAGAAAAAAAACAATTGAAGGACTTAATGTTTTCCTCAAAATGCAAAAATTGTTCCATTCCTAAGAAATGCTTAAAGAAAAAGTTTGAACGATGTTAAAGAGTTAGAAAACTTAGGATTAACAGAATTAGGATGTGAAGTTGCTTAGATATTTGGATCCTCTATGCCAAAATAAAGAATCTTGAGAATAAATATGAATAATAATTTTTTGAAGAATTTTCATAGTTTTAATGTATACATATCAATATTCCTACTATTTATGCTTGGTGTTTATATCAGTGAAGCCATTTTTCCACATCCAATTCTGAAGAAAATAATGCCTTTACTTTTTTCTTTCAATAATTTTGACTAAATCTAATTTTAATATTTATATATAAATATTTATACTACTCAATTCGATTTCCCAGGGAAAAAAATATAAAATACAGATATTCATACTTTCTATATTTTGTAGAATTCAATTATAAAATCCCGAATTCAGCATTCTCTCTAAATCATGTCGAAAAATAGCGATACTGAAATAAAATACACATATATTTACTTTAATTTTTCTATAATTATCTCTATTCTAGTAGATGTATAAGTAGATCTACAGTTTTTTAACTGAATTTGACCATAACGGCGTTAAAGTTTTAATAAATGTGTGATTATAATATAGAAAAACTTACAATAATGTAAAACTATAATATAAAGATGACGGTTGAATAAATGGTATCTGAGATTAATATTGAACAATTAGATATAAATACTGAATTTAGAGAAACAATTAATTCTGAAGTTAGACAATGGAATGATAATATAGATATTTATCGGCGTTATGATAATAAAAGCGAAGAAATTTTTGAATTCGCTCATGAACTTTTTGTAGAATATATCCAATTATTAAGTAATACCCACGATTTCTCTATAATTGATGAAAATGCTATAACAAATCAAAATAGAGGAAAATATCAAATCAATTTGAATAATTCTATAAGTTTAGCAAACAGAATTGGTCAATTCTTTCTAAATTTTGGAAGAATTTTTAAAAATTTAAGTGTTTCTCTTTGGAGAAGACTCTTAAATATCCTGCATAAAATAGAACGATGGATTTTAAACAATATTCAACGGTTCTGGAACATATTCCAACAAATAGGTTTAAGTTCTATCCAAATAAAAATTGGCATTCCCATTTCTATAACTCTCACATTTAAAAATCCTAGTCGCTCAAACTCAGCTCCTACACCATAATTAAGCTAATCTTTAAGAATTAATGAAATTATTATTTAAATAACATATACATATATTTACATTAATTTTTGAATACATATATCTATTCTAATAGGTATACATGTAGGACTACAGTTTTAAATCGAAATCTGAAAAAAATTTAGCAATAATTTGACTAATTAACATGTATATATCACTTTTAATTTCGACAAAGGAGTCGTTTTTCTCTCCTGTATCCTCGTTCATATAGAGTTTATGATTTATCTCAATCATTATAGATTTTACCCGTTTGTCTTGGTGAAGGAATTTTGATGGCACATAACACCCCACAAATGGTTTATTAATCGCAGTCGTAAGATTAATACCTTCAAAAAAGCTCTAAATAAATTCTGTTAAATCTACGGGTGAATGACAAGGATCTGTTCCAAGACAAATGTGTGGCCTTTTTATTTCTTGAAAGGTTTCATAGGGCAACGGAATCGCTGGAAATGAATGGACATCAATAATAAGGCATTCATCGAAATTATTCAATAGCTCTTGTACTTCTTTTGATATAGCTGTATGATAGGGCTCATAGATATTTTGTAATAGCGTATTTCGCTCGTCTTCATTAATTTCTCTTATCTTTCGACCATTCGAGTCTTTTGTATAAGTAACTCCCATACCCTTAGCTGCCATGACTTCCTTCTCATCATCTCGAAATCTTTCTGGATCCAGAACCAATCTACTATAGTTATACACTACTGAAATCCCTCCTAATTCAGCAACGCAGGAAAAGATTTCGTCTGTATATCTGTCAGTCATTCTTAACAATTCTGATTGAAGAACTTTATTGCTTAACAAAAATTTGACTTTCATTTCAGGACGTATATAAGTAGAACTATGAGGGATGTTGACCAGAAGCGGGATGATAACTTTCTTCTTTCTTATCTCAAATGGGTTAATCATGAAAACAATTATCTCTATAAGTTGTTAATAATATCAATATCTAGTTGTTTTCTTGATTTATAAATCCAATCCTGAAGAAAGTGAACCGTATTATTCGCATCCTTATATGCAAGCGAGATGATATCAATCGCGATGTTGATGCCAACTTTCTTTTCAATGACGCCATTTGACGCGATCTTATCAAAATATTGCCTTAATCACATAACCACTTCAATTTTTTAACGCCTAATACAACCCCTTCTCCCCTGGACTCATGGGATACACGACACCTTCATATAAAAATATATCTTGTAAATTTCGACCGTGATTGATAAGAATTTTCAGTTTTTTGTAGTCTGCCTTAGTGTCATACTTCCTATACCCCTTGAAAATATTACTATTATCTATAAAAATTATGATTCGGTCCATTTGGAAACTTTAATCTTAATAATGTGAAATATCGGAATTCAAATTTAAGAAAATTGTTGAAAATTACCTTAAGTTTATGATCAAATAAATATTTGAAAAAGATTTTTTAATGTTTAATAAAAATCAAATGGGCCGATTTCTTCAATTTCATTGTCAAATTTGGAACTTGAATCATAAAAAGGATTTACTGAAGCACTAATAGAATAATCTATATCAGATTCTTTAAATTTATATAGACCCCACTCTGTTTTTAATTGTTTTTGTAAATATTCCCATTCATCATAAATCCAAAATTCTCCTTCTTCTATAGGTTTTGTTAATTCAGCTAATTTTTTATAAGATTTTAATCGTTTCACATTAAACTTTACAGCGGTAATTTCACAAAGAAAGGCTGTTGAATGTTCAAGAATGATTTGAGCTGACAATAAGTATTGCTGGTTCAATTTATGTTTTTGAGTTTCTTCTAATAAGTTACTCATCCTTCTTACAATTGAATTAAATCCATTTGCAACTGATTCAATTTCTTGATTGATACCATTCATATTTCTTAACTTAATTCTACAGAGGAAATATTGTGCTGTAGATTTATAAATTATAAGATAGGTGTTTACAAACTGCTTCAGATTTTCATCTACATTACGCTTTCGAGTTAAGACATTTTGAGCTGTGTTTAAAAATTCTATCCCTTTTTTTGATACATCATAATTTATTTCAAGGTGTTTGAGATCTAAGAATATGTCATAAATCCATTTAAGCAGAACATCCGCTACATATATACAAACTAGAGCAATTTCCTCATAATCGGATTTGATTTCTATTTTGCCAAAAGAAATTTCTTGGACTGTTCCTTGTAATCTAAATATATTGTTCAAATGTTCATATGCCAATTTGCTAGAAATCTGCTTCAATAATAAAATGTATTCCTTTGCAGAATCAATAAGTGGCTCAATATCACGTTCTGCTTTTTTGACAGATTTGTTTAATTCTTCAGATGTTTTTATTAATTCAAAAATTGAATTTTTTAATATGACAGCATCTATATTCCTAATATAATTATCTTTAGCAGCAGCCTCTAGATACTCATTTATACTTTCTTTAATTTTCTTTTTAGCTTCAATCCATCGATCTATGAATGCTTTTATACCAATAGAAGCAAGTTCAATCGCCATGATTTAATTATCTCTAAAATAATGTTAATTATTTGTCTTTATTAAATAGTAGAAGAATAGACTTAAAAATACTAGCAAAACAAAAATATCATCACTCAAATGCACAAACCCGTTCCATGATTTCTTCATTTAAATTCAAATTGAAAATTTTCATATAACATTATCTTTAAGTATCTTTCACAGAGATTCTCCTCAAAAAATACTTCTAAACTCATATTCTTCACTTACGATTTTTACTCTATTTTATACCAATTATTTGCTTAATTTTAGAGTAGTTGATTTAAAGATTACTAAAATCTCAGCATATAGAATTTAATATCATTCTTTCTTACTTATTAAACGATAAAAGAGTTAACTGATACAGAAATCCAGTGGCTCGAAGTATTTGCCAAAAAGCATGAATTCTTCGCATCCCTCCTGCTCCATTACAAATTAAAACATTATTTATCGAATAATCAATACTATTGGCTCCACCTCTACATTAATCAAGCTGAAGAACAAGGCGATACTATATTTTCTGCTGAGGAGATCGAATTTATGGAAGAATTTTCTGAACCTGACGAACATTTATCGGAATTATTAAATTTTTGATCATCTGATTTTATGTAGAAGTTAATAAAATTTAGTTATAATCTGGTTAACTAATTTACATCAAGTTTTGTTTTCTTTCGAGATGTTGAAAGCTTAACGGAAATTGCGCTTACGGGACGCCCTTCTAATTCATCAATATATAATAGGATTTCTTCATAATTTACAGAATTTCGACTTTCTCTTATTATCATTTCGCAAACATCAGCCGTTTTAGATATATATCGTCCTCTTGCTTGAATTATACAGGTTCCATATGAATTTAATTTCCGCTGAGCTATTTTATTATATTTCCATTCGCTAAGTTTTCCCCCAACATACATTAACGTGTCTTTGTTCTCAACTGAAGGCATTCTTGAACTTATTTTAACTTTTTTTGTGTTAACTTTTATATTTATCGCTGAAACAAATTTTCCATTGAGATTTTGTGTATAGATTTTAACCTCCTCATAATTTAATCGTCCCGTGTATAAACTTTGGACCATCTCACTTAGGAATACAGCATTCGATATTGCTTTACCCCTTGCCTTCAGTTCACACTCATTAAAAGTGATTATACAATTTATCACGTGATTGATATAATATGATGTGTATTTAGTGCCTATGAACGCTGCACTTGATTCCAAAGGAGCCTTCTGAATCTTGGGTTTAGAAAGTTTAGGTAAAATTATCTTTGGTTTAATTCCTTCGGTTTCCTCCTCCTCAATTTTTAGTTCCTTTTGTTCAGATAATTCAAATTGTTCTTCCTCGGGATCTTCTAAAACTAATTCTTGGTCTTCAATTTCAGAATAATCTGAGTCAATTTCGCTTAAATCGATATCTATCGAATCTTGTTTAATTATTTTTAAATAATCGACCTGAAATTCTTGTATTTCATCGTTTTCATTTATTAAACAAAAAGTTAAATTCAAATCATTTAAGTTATTAATGATTTTCTTGAAGCTATTCTTAAAATTGCATTCATATTTAATCAACCTCTTTCTCTTCAAAGATATTTCATCTATTTTTTTATTCTTATTTTGATCTCTTATCAATGATTTAACGATGTAAGGATTATTTAGATCATTAGTTGTTAATTCAAGAATATATCTATCGAGAATATTTCTAAATTCTTCTCTTGTTATGGTTTTTATTTTGTCAGACCATTCTCCTTGACCTCCTAATCTCCATTTCAATCTTGGAATTTGTATCTCCAATGATATCTTTGTTTCAGGTTTATCTTTTTTAAAAATTGAAAATTTAATATTATCAATGATACTTGGTACGGCTATAGTATCTCCTTTATTTTGATCGTCCCTCATATAGGCAACTCCTTCAGGACGAATTAGCATCCACTTTTTATAATCCTCTCCGTAAGAGACATGTATAGTTTCTATTGGATTATGTCCCGTTTCAAGAGGGAGAATCAATTTTCTTTGATAATCCACATTTAAATATTTGATATACCTGAAATATAAGCGTTGATCAAGCTTATTAGCTCCTCTCTTAAATATTTCAATTTTAAATTCACCATACTCACATAATAAATCGTTTGGACAATTAATTACAAAAGGACTATCTCCCGTCCAATTATTAACTAAAGTTTTGGATTGATTTTTGTTCTTTATCCAGATTTCCCAACCATTAAGATTGTTTTTAGAGGAATTTACCTCAATTAGGTTACCAGTGAAAAAGGGAAATCCCTCTCCTCTAATATCTACGTCTAATTTACGCCCCGTTAAATAAAATTTTGTTACACATGGAAGTTCAATTAATTGACCAGATACCTTTTCCCTAAGGACTAGATTTTTCTTATCTCTTAAATCAACCCACTTTGGAGTATCATAATTCCATACTTTAAAGGTTTTAGTTTTGATCGGGGTGACTACTTCTAAGTTATCGCGATGAATTACCCATTCTCGTTTTTTAGGAATCGCTCTATAATCTCCATTTTCATGACAAATATATTCCATTCTAGATATTCCCGCCACATCCCTTTTAAAAATATAGATTCTTGGCTCTCCATGAATGTATCCTCTAAGTATTTTTAGTCCATAGAATTCTTCAGGATATTCAATCTTAAATTCACATAAAGGGTCTTTAATTTCAAACTCTTTACGTTCGATTTCGATAGTTTCCTGATCTCGTCTGGTTACTCTGGCAGTTTTATTAAAATCATGATCATTGATTTTAACTTGATATTCAATAGTTTCGGCGGTTGTATGAGATTTTAATATTTGTTTGGGTATTATTAAACAGATACATTCTTTATTAAAATCAAATTCCACGTAGGGATCATTTATATTGGGTTTAATCCGTTCTTTTTTCTGAATTTCGGCTTTTGATATTTCAGGATTTATTTGTATTATGGGGGTTTCAAATTTTTCGGTTTGTAGTGAAAATATTATCGAGTTTCCTCCCTCAAGAAGTCTTATAATTTTTTTTAAAATTATAGGTTTTAATTGACACTTATAAACAGATCGTTTTTTAACATAACTAAAATCATATTGTTCATTTTTTCGTTTTAGTCTTAGATTTCTGATTTTTTTACTCGAACTCGGTTTAACTTGAATATTTAAAACGTCTCGAACTAATAATTCTTCATAATCCAAATTAATTATTGTTCCTGTGAATTTTGAATATTTCTTTAATCCATCTAACCGCCATTTGGGACGAGGAACCGTAATGTAAACTAAAATCGGATTAATACCATCCTCTGAATCCACTCGAATTATAACATTATCTATCTTTTGTGGTATTATACCTTTATATTCAAATTTAAAACCATTATTGTTTATTTCCTCATATTCAAGATCGATTTTGTCAGTTTCGATGGAGAACTCATGTTCACCCTTGGTTTTAATACTTATTGGATAATTAATATAATTCTTTGTTCCTGGAGCGAGAGTATCTATCTCTCTTTCAACATATATGGGGCAATATCTAAATAATTTCGTGATAGGTTTAAATTTATTCTTTTTATAACTTTCATCCGTATAATATACGAGATCTATTTGAAAATTTCCAATTTTATTTTTGAATGTTTCAGGGGAAATTTCTAAACTTTTACCAGAATTCCACTTTTTATCCTCTTTTAGCATTCCATATTCTTTGGTTTCTTTTATCTCTACATCTCTTATGTATATTTTTTTTGGAAATTCATCAGCAGCTTCTGAATCCTCTAATAAAATTTCGAAAGAACCTGAAAATATTGGATTCTTATCAAAAAACTCATCATAAACGAATTCTGTTGATTTTAATATCAACTTAGGGACCTTATAAATCTCTTTTAATGCATGATTCTCTTTATCTAATACCTGAATTCTGTTGGTTTCTGAATCGAGACTTATACATTTGAGATCATAGTTTTCATATGCAACATAATACGAGAAAATTTTAGGTTTAGGTTCAATTACTAAATCTTTCTTAATAATTATCCAGAAATAACTTCTCCTTTCAAAAAAATCACTAAAATCTTTAATAAAGGGTATAAAATGATACTCCTCTTTAAAAATAAAATAATTTTCATTACTATTTGAAAAATTGAATTTTTTATTCAAGTTCTTATTATGTGAATCAATCTCACAGTATACTGATTTGAAAAGGACTAAATCTATAATAAATGGTTCAGCTTCGTTATTTTCAATCTTACATTTTTCTTGTTTCAAATCAAAAAGTTGAATTTTTTCTTGATTGTTAATATCTTTTATCTTCACTTTACAGAAAATTGGTGAAGCTTCTTCAAAAGCGTTGTCATCGGAAAATGAGATAATTGGGATCTGTAATTTCATACCACCATCATAGAGATCTAAAAAAATAATTGCATCTTGGCTTATTTTATTTATAGAATTTTTTTTTCTTTTTACCTCTTCTTCTTCTATTGATTCAATATTGGATTCTTCGGGAAACTCTTCGTCTGGAAGATCCACTATTGCCGATTCTTCAAGAAGAACTTGATTTATACCATTTGTAATATCTTGATCTTGAGTTTTTTTAATCTTGGTGAAGTTTAAAGCAGGAATAGTGGTTGGTTTTGGAAGTACAAAAATTTCTTCTTCTTCCCGTGTGTCATCAATATCACAAATTTCATCATCTGAAAACAATTCAGTATCGGATTCTAAAGCGTCTTCTTCTTTAATTATATTTTCTTCAATGAGGCTTTCAATTTTAACCTCATCGTCAATATCTGGTACTCTAGGCTCGATGACTTTACCTTTCCCATCCTTAGCCCCCCTCCTTTCTTTAATATTTTGGATCCAATTTGAAATCTTGGATTTAATTCTATCCGAGAAACGATTCAGTTTTTCCTTTAATTTCTCTAAGAAAGTCATAATTGGATCTTTATTCTCTTCTATAATTAAAATGGAAATACTACTATTTATTTTCTAAGTTTTAACCCCTAATAAAACCAAACTTAAAATGTGGAATATGTATATATATACAACAAGAACTTTGCCCGTGATGCACCTATGTAAACATCGCGTAAGTAATTATCCATTTGTTCGTTATCAGATTCATCGGGTTTCTGCACTATTAACATAATTATATCATTTTCTAGACCTTTAAAAGTGCCAATTCCATTAAACGAGATAATCGTCTTTTCAATTAAAGCCTCCCTAATTTTATCGAGATCATTTAAATTTGTAGTCTCCACCAACAGGTATTCTAGTTTCCTTGAAGCTGCTGCCATTCCGTATCTTCGCTGTAAAAATTTTACCTTATTTACATTTGACTCCTTTATTTTATAACCTCTTGGTATCAAGTAGAAAAATATTTTATCACAAAGTATAGTAAATCTTTTAGGATGAATTATTGAATTCTCATGTAGATCAAAAATTTTTAACATTGCCGCAGCTAATGCTTCTTGTAAATTGGAAAAGTGTTCTGGCTTAAAATCCTGTTTTATACTTGATATCCCTAAAAAATCTCTGTAAGTCCCCAATTTAGTTTCTTTCTGTATCCAATGAATTATTTCATCAGCATTCCGGAGATTTTTATTTAAAAACATTCTGTCAGAGAGTATATCTAAGCCTGTTTTTGTAGGATCAAAATTTTTATTAAACTTTAATTGGGTTTGATCATAAAAAATATAAAAAATCGATTTCTTCTTATCCTTTAGTAAAGAATTAATTATTGGCCAGTATTCAGTTCTTATGTCTTGTCCTTCATCAACTATAATTGCATCATAAGTATAACGTTCTTCATCTTGATTTAGTAAAATATTGCGTATAGTATCTGTTATTTCCTCAAACTTATTATTTTTTATTTTATTCCTAAAAATATCATATTTAACCTTATCAAGTTCATTTCTAGCAATAGAGTGGAATAATCGGTAAATAGTTGTAATCCTATATTCAGCAGTCCCTTTATTAAAAATCTCCTTAAAATTATTTTGAAGATAATTTTCTACAAATTGATTTAATTTTCGATTGTAACAAAGAAATAGTGATTTTTTACCGTTTTGACATTCTCTGGTGAATTTTTTCATTGCAATAAAGGTTTTTCCTGTTCCAGCACTCCCATTGAAAAGACATCTCCTTTTAAATTCGAGTAGATCAAGGGTAAAATCTTGGATTTTATTGATAATATTTAAAAAATATCTTTGATCATCTAACCAACTATGTAAGGAAAATGAGGTTGTTATTTCATACTCAATCAAGTCTAAGAAGTATTTTTTTAATTCCACGGGAGGAATTCTTATGGGATACATTCCAAAAAGGCGTTTCAAGTATTTTTCTATTGGGGATTCCGTATTTCTTTGATCAGGTAGTTTTTCCATCCATTTTTCCTGTTCTGCTTTATCTATTGAGTCAAAGATCATCTCCTTAACAATTTCTCTCATAGGAGTATCATTATAATCTTTAAAATTACAATCAGGAAAAACAACTCCGAAATGGAAATTGCCAGGAAAACTATTTCTATAGAGCAATTTATTATATAAATCATCATCAATGAGATTTCTTAATTTTAAATTATTAATATAATCGCGATAAAAATCTAAAAAATAATGCATTGATTTTCGTGCTTGATAAAATGGATTATTTTTTAATGGTCTGTTTTCGAAAAATTTTCCTTTTTTGAAATAATCCCGTGACCATTCTCCACCATAATCCTCATAATAATCGGGCAGTGTTCTAATTAAATTCCTTTTAATCTTCCCTCCTTTCACTTCTAAAACCAAATATCCGAAAGTAGGATTAAAAATAAGAAAATCTGATTCTCCAAGGCGTAAAAAACCATTTTCTTTTCTTTGTAACCACTCGACAGAGTGCCAAACATACCAATCGTTATTCAAATTTTTGAACAGGTTGTGGACTTTTTGTTCAGATTCAGGAGCACCTTTATCTATTAATTGTTCTGTATTTTTTGGGAAAAGTTTAACCATTTTAGATCATCTTTATTTTTTAATATATTAATTACTCTCTACGTATAAAATACCTAATAACTTTACACTGATCCATATTTTTAACACATCAAAAGGTGTTTCTAAGCCATTTGATATGCCAGGGGTCAACTCTGGAGGATTGGTGTAAACTGCCACAATGTAACCCCCCAATAATGTATTCTTAGCAGAATTATAATATTTTCTCAACCATTTCTTCAGACTTGAATCCAGAAATTTACTAATAGTTCCAATAATAAACGAATTATGAATGATATCCCCTAATTTATCCTCCTCCTCATATATCTCGATTTTTATTGGCTCTCCTATTAAGTCATTTTTCCAGAGATATTCTTGTCTTTCATTTGCAATTCTATAATCCACGCCTATGAACGAGTAAGGATCCTCCGAGGGAAAAACTTCCGCAATGTGAAAAAATCTTTCATTGTCCTCAGGTATTAATTCGGTGATTTTATAGGGACGATAATTCTGGGGTTCATATTTGAAAATTTTACATGTTTTCCGAGCTCTAGTAATTCCAACATACATCACACGTGCTTCGTTGTGAAAGTCTGCCCGATTATTACTAGGATAATTAAATTCATTTATTAACACATGATCATATTCTCTTCCTTTAGCTTTATGGAAGTTCGTGATTAAGATTCTTGAATCAATATTTCCATAATCTTCTAATTTACTTTCATCAAAATTTTTAAGAAAATTCTTTAATAATCTAGAATACTTAATTTCTGGTAGGTTTGCTTCTTTCCCATAAGCTATAAAAACAAAAAAAATCCAAGCTTTTTCCCAAGGGATATCAACCCTATCTGAAAAAGCATTATTCCAAACTTTTTTAAATGTTTCTCTTTTTAAAATATTAAATTTTCCATTAGAATCTTTTGGTATCATATAAAGTTGATAACAGATGCGAGCAATCCACGAAGGGTATATATTTCCTTCTATTAAATAATGATGTTTAATACCATTTTGAAAAAGGAGAAGAGACATGACACTTGCTTGTTTATTACCACGGTACAGCAGCGCAGTTGTCTCACCATTTTCCGAAGCTGTTAAAATAATTCTTTTTAAATCAGAAATTTCAGATATAGGGTCTGTTCGCGGAAGGTAATCATTAATTTGTCTTTTAATTAGATTCCGTGTAAAATTAAAATTCTTAATAATTCTAGTAGCATGAATAATTACATCTTTAACTCTTGAATCTAAATCTAAATACCTAATATTATTATCGAAATCCACCATAAGGAGAATATTCTCAGTTCCAAATTTTGTTCTTATTGTTCTTAAGAACTCACTTGATGATTTAAATTGTTTATATTTGGGATCTAATCCCTGATATGCGAAGATTTCTTGATTTAGATCCCCCAGAAATAAAAAACCCATTTCATTATCATGGTTTTTTTTCAGAAAATTCAGAATTTCTAAGGTAAATTCAGCTCTATATGTATTTACATCCTGAACCTCATCAAGTATTAAATATTGAAGAGCTTTAAGTTCGCCCCATTGATCTAAACTGTGGGTTTTTAAATTTCTTTTTTTATTAATTAATCCACCATTACACAGTAATTTTGTTGCTAAAGCAATATTTAGTTCATAATCCCTTGCATGAGCAGGACCCTCAATATGAGTATATGTAAGGAGACGCCATGCAAACTGATCAAAGGTTAAAATATTTATATTTTGATGATAATGCTCTATACTCTCAAGGACTCTATTTTTTATTTCACGTACAGCATTTCTCGTAAAACTTAGGACCAACAGATTATCATTTGGATCAATATCTAAATCGTCAATAAGATATTTAATACGTCTTATTACGCTTTCTGTTTTACCTGAACCAGGTAATCCATCAACAATTACTCTTGAATTAGTGGGTAATTCCACGATTGAGTTTATATTTATTACTTCTTTTATTTTACACACCTTTAGAATAGGGATTATTTAATAGAATCTGTTAAAAGTTTTCGGTCTAATCCGATATTACCAAATTCGCATGATGTTTCAGGAAGAAAAAGACAGGCATAGCAAGCTGCTCCATTAGCCTCACCTGGTTTTAAAGTGTTAGTTCCACAAATCGGATCATTTGAACATGACTCTATAGTATCAAGAGCTTTTTTTATAACCTTTTCAAAACGAGGAACTTGATAAACTAAACCTCCAATTGTCCCGTCCATTCCAGGTCGTGCACTATAGAGAAGTAAACCTACTTTAATTTCATTCTCTTCTATATTAATATAAATTCTTTCTCTTATTGATGCTAAAGTATAACCACAATCTGCCGAAATCGCTTTTATCAGACAATGTGAAAAAGTATGCCACCAGATACCCGCTGGATGTATAAAAAGACCTTCCATTTTTCGAAATCTAAATCTTTCAAGCCAACTTATCATACTTGAATAATCTGCTTCAGTAATATTATCTAAGAAATCTACAGATCCCATTTTCTCAAAAGCTTTTTTAAAAACTTTAACACTTAATTTTTCTTTAGTTTTTTTTTTTACTTCTTCCTTTGATTCCTCATCCTCATGAGATTGCTTTTCTTCAAGTTTCATTATTATATTATAGTATTTTAATAATTCGAACAGCTTTAACCACTTTTCATAATTTTCGCCAAAGTTTAAATCTGATAATTCAGTTTTTAGAGTGATAAATACACCCTCACCGCTCAATCTAACTCCTGGATACCAATTACCATAATCGTTTGAGTTGGGTATTTTTTTTATATATGGGGTTGATACAACTTTTGGTTTGCTCTTTTCTTCAAAATAGCAAATTCTTTTATAACCCTGTTGAACCATTATAACTTCAAGCTTTGAAACAGGAATTATCTCAAAATTTAGCTTTAAAATATCTAGTTTTTTGTATTCTGCTGAAATCTTATTCTCAAATTCGATTATTAAAGTTCTATTTACGTCTGGATAATTCAAATATTTTGAATCATTTAGAAAAACTCTCAATTCTTCTGCTCTGAATTCCTCTTCAGTCAAACCCTCCTTTGACAAGAGAAACATCTCATAGAAATCTTTGATCAGTTTATTAATTTTATCTACTTCATCGGCAAATTGCCCTCTATCCTTAATAATCACTAAATATCTATTGATTTTACTTACTTCTAGTTCATATCTTGTTTTAGTCTTTTCGAGCCTAAGTTGGTCTTCGTCATCTGGACTTTCTTTAATCCAATTATCAATTTCTTTAGTTTTCTCTTCAATTTTTTGCATTTCCTTTTCTAGGATTTTCTTTATTTCTGCAAAATCTGGAGACTTTTTAGGGGGATCTTCATTGGAATGTTTTTTAAGTAATTTAGCAACTGGTCCGTAATTAAGTATTTTGTAAAACTCATTAGCTTCTAAAGGTGTTGAAATCGCTGTTATTACTTCAGGAACATAAACACTGGTTGAATTTCTTGGTATCACTTGAGTGTTATTTCCGCAGTCTACTATATTATCTTCTCGCTTTAATTTTGATATGATTTTTTTATTAAGTAATATAAATTCCTCAGGGAAATGACCTTTACAAAAATCCCCATACATTATAACATCTTTTAAAAAACAGGATTTATGGCAGATAGGGCATACTATCTTTACATCACCTGCTCCAACTGGTTTCCAAAAGTAGTATTCTGTTTCACAATTTGCATCCGTATTTTTATGAATGTGATACCACCAATCTACATCATTAATGTGTCCATCTTGGCAAATACTCACAAATCTAATGGCATTTCGATCGGCTTCACTTCTTAATTCATTAGGTTCTTTTTGAAAACTACAAATAGGACACCCCTTCCAACGTTGATGTAGAATTCCATGTTGAGAATGTAAGGTACTCTCACATAAAGACCAATTTGGAAACTTTTTAAGCTCATAAATAATATCCAAATCCGACTTCCTCCCATAACTCGCATTACTTGGTAATTCAAAAATCCCGATTTTATCTTGATCTTCATCCGTAGTTTCGTGACTATGCTTTTTACGATAAGGAAGAATTTTGGACAACCTTGAAGTTCCGAAGTTTGAAATTAAAAAGTCATTTGGTGTTTTACCTCCTTTAAATAATCCAGAAAGCTCGAAACTTAAAACTATACATGATCCAATATCAGGTATTTCGATTATTGACCCAACTCCATAAGATGTAATGAATTGCGATAACCTTATTTGTGTATTATATCTCATCATAATTAATCACCTCTTTTTCTAAAACGTATACCTAAACAAATTGTAGGTTCCACACCCCTTAAAGAATTAGGAGCATTTTCAAAAATAACAGCTATTTTTCCTTCTTCTTCTAAAAATTGATGCTGAGGATCACCAAGGACTACAGATTTATATCTTTCCTCAAGATCTTCCGTGATAAACTGATTGTATCTCAATTCTTCATTTTTTATATTAATTATTTTATGCCATTTCTCAATTGCTGAGAAAAATCTTTTGATAATTTCATTCTTAATATTCTCTAGTAACTTATGAGTAGTAGGTTGGAGTGTATGTCTTATCTCTATAATTTTTAAGTAATTTTGAATCAATTCAATATTATTGGGAGACAACTCTTCTTTCATACCTGATGGTCCTTTTTCATTATTCCGCCATTTAGGATCTGCCTTTTTTCCAAGAATCTCTCTAGCCTGACGTAAAAATGCCACTGAAACAGGACCTATCGTAGTTTCAAAGCAATTGGGTGCAAAAGGCGCAACAGTCGATGGTTCAATGAATTCATAAATTGCTTGGTGATATCCAATAAATTGTTCATAGTGATCTAAATCCCTTGGTCTTCCCGCATGTAAGAATGTAAGAATAATTCCTCCCTCTTTTCGACCAATACGTCCTGAAGCTTGGATATATTGAGCGGTTGTCTTAGGTTGACCATCAATGACCATAATTCCCAAACGAGATATATCAACACCAGTACCAAACATTGAAGTAGTAAGAACGATATTAGAAACGAGATTTAGAGCATTCAGATCATTATTCTTTTTATCTATTAATCCAATTTCAAGATTTTTTAAATACATAGGTAAAAGTACGGAATCCGTGCGACTTGATAACTCTACTGGATCATCTTTCGTAACTGGTAATTCTCTGGATTTTATTCCATAAAATTGACGCATCCATTCTCGAAGATCTTGATTGCAAACAGCACGCATACGAGCCAGCTCTTTTATTGTATTAAAATAACCAACTATAGTCCAGAATCTATCAATTTCACTTAATTTAACTAATTTTTCTGATGTTGAGATTATATTATCTTCAATAGATTTCCTTATTTCCCATGAGCAATTTAGTAGAGCACCATATGCTCTTGTAAGGGTAGTTTGAGAACTCCCCCCAGGACTAGCTAATCCTATATATAGTCTCCCTTTTTGAGCCTCTTCTAATGGATGCAAATCCTCATAATACTGGAAAAAACAATCATTTACAATCAATCCTGGTGGTGGAAATACTCTGAAATTACGATTATAAAGTGATTGTATTTGACTTGAAGCAGCGGCTATTGTCGCGGTAGAGGCAATATATTTTGGTCTTATAAATACATCTAGCTGTTCTCTACTGCAAAAATAATCCATTGCCATTTCATAGATACCTACATAACTCCCCAAGGGACCTTCAATTAAGTGTAATTCATCCTGCAAGATTATTTCGGGGGGTGCAATATCTCTAATTCCTTTAATCCATTTAAAGTCATCTCTTAGACTTACAGTTCTTCTTCCTAAAGAAAGAGTCACTCCTTCTCGGCTGAAGCCATGTTTTGGATGGTATAACTCAGCATTTCCAAAAAGATTCCCAATCGCATCATTATATGCGATTTGAGCAAATTTATCTACAGTTCCGATAATCATTGTTGGGAGTCGTCTATAAATCTGGTCATCAACAGTAAATGCATGAATAGGAAGACCTTTTGAAATTTTTTTATTACCATTAACTTGAAATAAAGGATTTATATCTGTCCAATATTCATCTTTCTTAATGATATTTTTCTCTGCAAAATAAGAGCTAGCTAAAATACATTTTGGGTTTAAACATCTAATTTCAAAATCATACTCACATTCAAAAGTACTCTTTGTTGTTGTATCTTTATATGTATACTCTGGATCAGTAACTATGAAATAACCAGAATTTAAAATATTAGCTGACAATAGTTCATATTTTGTCTGAGATTCAATGCTTTCCCACCATCTATGTAAGTTTTGATTATCAATTGAATTATTACGAAAATCAAATTCTATTTCTAGTACGAATACTTCTACAGCCAACTTATAGATTCCTAAAAGCTGGATTGGGATGTTATTCAAACTCCTTAATAGAATTGGATCAGTAAGTAATTCATTGATGGTTTTTCTGACTGTAAAATCATCATCAGTATAGGTTTTAACTGGGAGGAATAGAATTATTTTTTTGCTTGGTAATTGCTGCTTTTCTTTCTTTGTTAGTGATAAATAAGTATTACACACTGGACAATGAATAACTTGAGCAGGATCTCCCTCTCTTACATTATTGAATAAACGACCAGTTTTAGGGTTCTGATAATAAACTCTAAGAGCATCGAATGCTCCTTTAATAATATCAAGTCCCCCATCAGATCTTCTCATAAAAGTAGTTGCTAAGCGATTAGGTGTCATTTTTCTCCCAATCCATAATCCTATACTAAATCGAGTACCACCCCAAATCCAATCATTATCACAAAATTTTTTAAATTCTGGAAATTTTGACAGAATTTCTTCTCGTTTATTTGAACCAATATTTTTCAGACACAGTAAATCATCTGGTAACCACCCAATAGATGTGGTTCCGTTATAATCATCGGTGATATCGCTTGAGCGTAATAACTCACATGACATTATAAATCTAATACCTCTCCTAAATTGTTGAATTGTTAATAGTCTTAAAGTATACCGAGATATTATATTAACACCGACCTGTAAATGGGTTCCTTCTTTTTTATCCGAGTAAAAACCGAGTCTACGTCGATATGCCATGCTGAAGGCGGCCATCAAGAGATATGCTTCCGTTTTTCCTCCTCCTGTCGGAATCCAGATTAAATCAACAATATCTCTTTCTATATCTGAATTAAAAGTTTTTTCTTTATTACTTTCCCGTTCTATAAGTCCTTTAATAGACATTAGTAAAAAGGCAATCTGAAAAGGACGCCAATGAAATTTAAATGGTGCGTTGACCAATTGATATTGATAAATAATAGCTTTGTTTGCGAAACAAAAAGCCATCCTTGCATCTACATTGTTTATTAGTATACTAATACCTTCTTTCATTCGATCTAAAGCTTCTTCATTTAGCCTAATATTAATTTCAGCAACCACTCGGAAATTTTCGATCTCTGGAATCTTACTCCTTTGAACCTCGATCCAAGCTTCATATCCGCCGATAAAGGGTTTAAAATATTCTTGAATTTTATCTGGATTCCAGCATTTCTTTGCTAATTTCTTGGGATCTAAAAATTCTTGATTAGATTTAGAAGAATTAAAAACTCTCCAATCGAAAGTAGGGGCGTTTATTGGATAAATCGGGATATATTCTGTTCGAATATCCGCAACTGAAAATTTTTTAAATATAGAATTATCATTAATAACTTCTCCATCAAGCCACCAGAAAGGAGGAAAATGTTTATCAACTACTCGTTTATAGACATCTTCTACTTCAGTAGAATGCCATAATTCTGGTAATTCATCTTCAAATATAATTTTAAGATCATTTAATGTTTTTTTACAAGCACTTTCAGGATCTACTTCTTTCCATATAGCAGAACACATATGTCCTCGACCATAGGGCCTTTTATTTCTATAGAGCATTTTATTATTGAGTCGTTCATATTCACCTGTCCCCCATTCAATATCTTCGCTAATTTTTTCGTCAAAATCGAATTCATAGGGTACACTTTTAGTTCTATCATTTAATTTAATCCTTATTTGTGGCTGAAAAATGTAACCCTCAACATATTTACCATCGCTCCGTTCTTTTTCATCTCCCTTAACATCTTGATCATCTTTTTCTTTCCCGACCTTTTTTCTTTCATTAATAAAATAAACAGAAATCTTGAAAATTCTTTCTCCGTCTGATTTTTTTATCTCTGTCACTCTGAATGAGATTCTAAAATCTTCTTTTTCTATATTATAACTTGTCAACTTAAAATAATTTGAGCTCCCTAAATCACTATTATAAAAATGATAGAAGTCATCGCTATGTCCCAATTTAATATCTTCTAAGATTAAATATCTAGGATCTCTGTTCCATGCTTCCATTTTAGATGGATCCTGTGACTTTTCTTCTTCCTCAATCATTTTTCTAGTCTCTCTGTAAGGATCTAAAATCTGCTTTTTTACTACTTCACTTACCAAATGCTCTACATCCAATATAATTTCATTATCTTCTTCTATCTCAAGTTCTATATCTTGAATTGGTGGACATTCCAACTCTTTTCCTTCTTCTTCATATTTTTTTTTTATGTCTTCCAATTTCTTAGACCATAGATATCTAGCCCAGGTGATAGTCATATCAAAAGAAGGTTTTTCATCTAAAGTCTTCACAAGAAATGATAGCCCTAATGAGCGAGGTTTTGATTTCGAATCTAAAGCAGTAACAAATGTAGATGGATTATCGACCTCATTTTCTAAACTAATATCATCCTCTCTAATTTGTTCTTCATCAACACGTTTTTCTTCAAGTTTGTCCTCACATTTTGC
>Ga0209977_10000216_pt1 | contig 22446 bp, 50 predicted proteins | sample SumtaG_2_FD_183113 | JGI IMG/M metagenome (GOLD analysis project Ga0209977, IMG submission 183113) | Deep subsurface microbial communities from Indian Ocean to uncover new lineages of life (NeLLi) - Sumatra_00607 metaG (SPAdes) (version 2) | ecosystem: Environmental > Aquatic > Marine > Oceanic...
CGGGACATTCTTTTTTGATCTTCTTTTTGTCGTAAACATCCCTTACAACCGTAGTTGTTATAGTCTCTTCAGTAAAATATTGCTTAGTTAATATAGGGTAATCCATTCTAAACGCCCCAAAATCGAAACTAAAAGACCGGGAACACTTCAGGGTTAGGTTGTTTTCGCCGTCGTAAAAGTTTTTCAAGTCGTTTTCTATCATGATTCCCTTGATTTCTTCTTTTAATTTGTTGACTTGATCGCTTTCGTGTTTTACTAATTTCATTTTATCCCTTAGAAGCAACCCTAAATTGGTTAGGTCTAAACTCAATTTTTTCGATTCGTCCACTATTTTTTCACCTCTTTAGGTTCTATTTCGAAACAATAATTTCCCGAATAAACATCTACTCCTTGGTCTTCGCCCCAATAAACATAAACGAATCCGTTAGCCCGGAAGTTTATCGTTCCATTAACGTAATCGTGAACGAGGGTTAACCCTCCGGTTTTATGGGGTATTTTTACTGCTAATTTTTCAAATTTCATTTCTTTTCTTCCTCCCAATACATTTTTTTTAATTTCCAATATTCGTTACCTGCACATTTTTCTTGATCAATTGTTTTTAAATAATTTAAATATGCATCAATATTTTTTATATAAATATTAATTACTTGATTTCGAACAAAATTCCATATATCTTCTGGAATTGAATTAATAGGATATTTTTTTTCACTCATATTTTACCAACTTTCCATCGATTATTACATAATTTTCAGGATAACAATCCGAATTTATTTCTTCAAATTCCTCAAAATTTTTAAAAAATTTTAATAGAAGGGTATTAAGTAATTCTAAGAACATTTAATACTCACCATACCTCGCGATATTTGCCTGATCTATTTGGTATTGTTCGTAATCGACGCCAGGATGTTTTCTCTGCCATTCTCTCATTTCATAATCGTATGCGTCAGATTCAGCGATCCCTATTAAGATTTCCGTGTAACATACTTCGCAATAAGGATCTCCCCATTTTCTACGAACTTCTTCTTTATTTTTGAATAATAATCCACATCCAAAACAATGAAGTTTGTATTTTTTAGCCATTATTTTTCTAACCTCTTTTCTAATTCTTTAGTATATTGTCTAATAATATCAAACATCTCGTCCACGAAAGCGGGACATCGCGCTTGGGTTTGGGTCAACCAATAATCTAAGTCTTCTAAGATTTCTTTTTGGGTTAAATCGGATACGGTTTTCTTTTTTTCGCTTCTTTCAATGCTCATGATTTATCTCTCTTATTTTATTTTTAATAAAAATATCTAAATTGTTAGGAGACATCGTTTTATAACCCTCAACCTCGTTTTTTCTCCAAGATTTATTTTTTTCCCAGCAATCGCGACATTCAAAAGTTATTTTAGTTTTGCTAACGCGTTTGATGTACCCTCCGTTCAAAAGTTTACCGCAAAAAGCGCAATTTTTAGGTTTGTTTTTGTACAAAGGGTAAACGTCTTTTTTGATGTAAACTCTTTCGCGAGGACACGATTTTTCGTGAGCGAAAGGACAATGCCCTTTATAACAACAATAACGATTACAAGGGAGTCCTAAATCGTCGAACGAAGGAACGTAGCTAATTTCGTGTCCGCAAACTTTACATCGATTTGGTTTTTGTCCGTTGTTAGTTTTGATTTCGAGCGAAGGACCGTTAATTTTGTTCCAACACACGGGACCAATCCCGCGAACTATTGATTTTATTACAGTTAATTTTCGGCCACATATAGCGCATCGAGTCATTTTATTATCACTTTTTTTAGTTTTTTTGTTCTATAATAGAAGAAACCACATTACTATTTAAATGATATGGTTATTTAGTGTAAATATTATAAATGTGTCGAATTTTATCTCGAGGAGTTGGTTTTAATAGTTTAGTATTATTCGACTTGGCCATCGCGAACCTAACTTTTAAATCGTTGATAACCGAACCCATCCCCGATATTTCTAATTTTTCCGAAATCGCTTTTCGCGTGTTAGGTTGGGACCAACCGTCCCATGTCTTGTCTCGTTTCAATTCGTTTTTGGAGACTATCGTAAATCCCTGGTCCCAAAATCTCCGGTAAAAAAATATCGATGTCCTAATTAGCTCGGAAATGGAAGCTATGTTGTTTTCCCGGATGAACCTTTCCAAATCGAACTTTTCGAGTTGGTCGAAATAGGAAACTATTTTGTGTTTTCTTTTGAGTTTTTTAGGCGGTCCTTTCGTTTTCATTCACCTTTTAAAACAAATTTCCTTGAGAATCTACTAAACCTTCGTATCCACACCATTTACATTTAGCTTGAAACGATGCACCATCAAAACCATGATATATAGGTTTATGCCATCCCATCCAGCAACAAAACTTTTTTAATTTTTCAATTATTTTCAAAATACAATCGCCTTCCATTTTTCGATCCATTTCCAAATTCTTATATTTTTATTGCAATGAGGACATTTTGTATCTTGTGTCCATGTTTTTGTATTATCTAATCCTTCTTTTCTTTCTTCTATACTTAAATTTAATTCTATTCCTTCGCTAAACATCCTCAGACCTATTCTTTCGCGTTCTATATCATTCATTTTTTATGTCAAACTCCAATTGTTCTATTATTTTTTTATAAGTTAATTTTTCCTGAGCTTCTAATATTTTTAACAAATCGATTTTTTTCAACAATAAATACGATTTGGTCATAGGATTTTTAGCGTTTTCGATTTTTTCCTGGATTAGTTCTAACTCTTTTTTTACGTCGATTTTTATCGCCTTTTTTTATTTTTTTTCTTTTATCGTTTGATAAATCTCCAAAACTTTTTTAAAATCTAAATAATCTTGTACGTATTGTTTTTGATATAGTTCGAAAGGGACAGGTAAATCGGCTTCTAAAATTTCTTTGTATTTTTTAACTTCGGGTTTGTTGTGGATCGAAGTAATCGACCGTCTCAACGATTTTATTATGATTTCGTCGTTTTTATCGCTTTTCGTGGTCGGTAATACGTAATTATAGGCTGGAATTTCTGAACTTAATTTCTTTCTTTTTTTTTCGGGCGCTAAAATTTGAGAAACGTAAGCTTCCGTAACATCGAGTTCTTTAGCGATGGCGACTTGTTTCGCGCCATTTTTCCACTTCTCTACTATCGTTTTAGCCTTAGACATAGTTCGTTTTTTGTTAAGTTTTTCTTAAGTTAAGTTAACTTAACTTAAGTTAATTTAATAGTTAACTTATATACAAAAATAAAAAAAATAATTTATTTATTTACTTTGATTGTTAATATTATTTGTTCTGCAAGATCTTCGAGAGAATAAACAAATCTACTACGAATATAATTGTTTTCTAATTGAGTTTGAATTTCAACGTCTCTTTTCCTTTCGTATTCAGGATCGATCCCTACGAAAATTGGTTTGTAATTCTCTTTATTTCGTAGGTTCATCAACCATTTTCCATATTCAAAAAGAACGATCGGATTTAACGATCCCCTCGAAAACCAAAAAAGAATCGTACTAACTCTATCTAAAGTTTCAAATTCCCATTTAATCTGCTCGTAAGCAGCGTTAGGATCTTCAATTGGAAAATTTTCTCTTCTTGGGTTGTAAATAACAATGTCTAAATCTTTAAGAAGTTCTACCATTTCTTTTTGCCAATTTGGACAGTTCGTAATTCCTCCCGCTAAAAAAACGCTTAATTTACCCGTGTAATATTTTTCTGGACTTTCAATATATTTCATATTTTTCACATCCTTTTATTTGTTTTAATAAAAAAAAATTTATTTAAATTTAAATTTTCAAGCGGTCCCAATTACGTTGTAAATCGTTTCTCCTTTCTCGTTAGGAACTCGTACCACGTTGTTTTCGGCGTCTTCTACTAATCGCATTTCTTTTTTCGTACCTTCTCTATGCATATCCCATATTATTGCTTGTCTAAACAGTTCAGATCTACTAAACGCGATCCCGTTTTTTACTGCCTTATAAATTTTATCGTTTAAATTAGACCACGGTTTAGAAATAGTTACGATGTAATGTTCATGCGTTTGTTTCAAATCTATGTTTAATTGATTCAAATATTTGTCCATAAGACGTAATATTTGTTTACTTCGATTTTTTTCCTTAGAACAATGTTCGACCATTGCGTCAGATAAGTTAAGCGTAATAGTAGACCTATATTCGTCAATGGTTGGTTTTAAAGGTACAGCCATTTTAATCGCCTCTAATCTTTTTTACCGAGCTTTTTGAACTCGTAAGTCGTGCTCCCCGACTCTCCGAACCGCGTGTACCTAATCATCGAATCGTCGTTGATTTGCTCGTCTAAACAGAATTGGGCGAATTGTTTTGCCGCGGTTTTGCTTAGTTTTAACTTGTAATCGTTGCCTTTCTTAAGGGAATTAACCCAATCGAAAATGAAAGATTTTTCGTCTTTTAATATCTCAGCGTACGCACTTTTTGAAGGGGCTACTCCGATCAATTTAACCCAAAATTGAAACTTTACTTGTTTGGATTCTACTCCTTTAAAAACATCTTTAATTTCGTTGGGTTTCTTTCTCGAATCGAGCATTTTAAAGGTGTAGTTGTATCCCTTGGCGATTTTGAGTTCTTCCTCGTCTTTTTCGAAAGTACCAATTTCTACGTTTGCCAAATCTTCCATCCAATTTCCGGATTCAGGTTCTTTATCTTTTGGAGGCGTAATTTTAAGATCTATACCAAAATCCCTACCAACAATAAACAACGCTCCTTCGTCAGAAATTAACCCTTTAAGCTCTTCTTTCTTTTCTTCGACGCTTTTTTGGATGTCTTCTACGGAGAGTCCTGTTTCTTCGATAATTTGATTGTAGTATTTTTCAAATTTTCCCATGATATTAACCTCAGTTTTATTTAATTTTTAATAGTTGTTTTTACTTCGTTTTGGTTAGATTCGGTTTTTACGCGTTTGGAACGGGTTTTCCGGACCAAATACCACGCAATTAGATATTTTCCATAATATAGACCTATTAATAAAAAAAATATTGTTAAAAAGATTATTTAATCCTCCCTTGCCATTTCTCTATAATATGTTTTTTTATCATATCGCTATTCAAGTCCGATAAGAACGCCTCGATTAGTTCCTTGCGATTATGTTTCACACCTTCTTTAAATCCATGTTCCCACGATCTTACATGATAAGGCGTCTTCTCTTTACCACATGGATAATAAGGGTCCTCTGAAGTAGGGGAATCATCCTTCTCTGGCTCGGTTGTTGCTTGTCCTTCCTCTAATTTTGTTAACCAATTCGCATGATATTCGCCAAGACTAATAGGTTCGGGGAGTTTCGAGTCGGATGATGAATTCTCTCCACCTGAAGTTGATGGTCTGCGGACTCGAACCGCCACTCGTGAGTCATCTTTCCCTTTCTCGCCCCCCGAACCTCTAAAATGTATTGGGCATTCTTTATCGTTACATGTTTTATTTTTATTGTCTATGTGTTCACATATAACACTATTAAATGATTTTAAGATATTTACATGAGGACATTTTATCCATTCCACGCCCCCCGAAGTCTCTACTTCTAACTCGTATTTATTGGTTTGAGTTTTAAAACTCGTATCTGTGGTAGAATTTGACCTCATCTCTCTTTTCATCTCTCTTTCTAATTGTTTATTAAGCCTTCTTACATCTTTTTTATATATCCTATTAACATTTTTTAAATAAAACCATCTTCTAATTCTATTCATGATTCTATCTCCTTTTTTACCTTTCTACTCCAAAAATATAACCAAATAATAGAGTACCAAGACTTTATTCTTTTTATAATTTTCATAATCTTTGCGGTCGGATTAGCGATTGATTAAGAGTTCCCATGTTGGTCAGCTACCCCCAATCCTAAACCGATTTCCGCCGATTATTTACTTTTAACCTTTTTCATCATATCCTTTCTATAATCTCGTTTTCTTTTCCATCTTCTCTCCTTTAGAACGATGTATTTAAGTTTCCTTAATTTTTTTCTAAATTCTCTCATTTTTTTAATTTATTTAAAAAAATTTAAAATTAATTCTTTTTAAAGCATATATTAACCTATAATGTTTTATTCCACAATTCAAACAAAATCGCCTTTTAGAAACTTCGGGCGTTGTGTTCGTACCGCATTTTAAACATCTTTTTTTGTTAAATTTTCTCATTTTTTTAACCTTTGTTTGTTAATTATAATAAAACGACCGTACTATTTAAATGTATTATCTTTAAAAAATTCCAAACTTTTGAAAGGGTTCCAAAGATCGTACAAATCCCGTTTTTCCTTAACCGTTAATTTAACGTAAGACTCTCCTTCCACAGAACTACTCGCGTGGCACATCAAACCCTCGCTTACGTCCTCTGGACAACCTATTTTCCTTCTTTCCGTAATTAACGACCTCCTAAAATAATGGAAGCTAAAATAAACGCCCGTTTCCCTTCTAATCTCGATGTATATCTTCCGAACGCTCGCGGTAGAAATTGGGTTGTCAGAATACCCCGGAAAGTACCACTTGCTATTTTCTAAAGTTTTTTCGTATTTTGCCAAGTACGGAACTACGACTTCAGGAAAGAAAAATATCAACCCCGAACTTTTGTTGAACGTCGATTTCCGGGCGTCTATGGTAAATCCCGTTTCGAAAAACCTTTCTGTTAGGTGAACGTCTTCCCGAAGTACGGTTCTAACCTCGCTAATTCGCGCGCCCGTGTAAACTTCTAACAACAGTATTATTAAAGTCCTTAACTCCATCTTTTCTTTCGCGTAGTTTAAAATCTCGTCGATTTGTTTTTTAGACAAAATTTTTAGGTTTATTTGAGAATACCTTTTAATGTCCGTCGATTTCTTGGTGAATTGATATATTTTCTTAGACGGTACCGGGTTGTTGTAAAGCTTGTTGTTCGCGAGATACATCCTTTCCACGTAGTTAAAAAAACCGACGAGCGTAAACCGTTTGGTCTCTTTGGTGTTTAGTTGCACGTTTTGTTTGTCTATGTGTTTCACGAAGTAATCGCGAACGTCTATGGTGTTTATTTCGCTTATCGGTTTGTCGATTCGCTTGAAGAAATGTCGTAGGATGGACTTGTTGTTTTCGAAGGCCCCCGTCGAGCGCTTTTTAACTTCTTGAAGGTACGAAGTTATTAGGAATGAGTCGTTTAATTCTTCCGTTTTTTTTCACCTCTTTGGTTAAATTCTTTCCAACATTGCTCGAAATCTTTAGCTTGATCTGGACTTCCGAATTCTTGCTCCCAACAATACGATATTGCCCTTTCCCAAAAATGTTCGGCTAAATCTTTAAAATCTATTTTAATCGACCTCCACATTTATTTCTATCGCACGAACATCCTTCACAGGGATCTTTTCCATCAGAAATTAAACCCCATACTAATTGTCCTCCTAACAAACACCCTTTAGGAACATATCCTTGTCCAATCGACATATTTAGGAAGTGATCGTTTGGATCTGCTTTTCCCTCTTCAAAATAATGAAGTTTAGGTAATTTCTCTATTTTAGATCGCCTCCTCTTGAAAGTAAGACATACATTTACCGCAAAAATACCATTTTTTATTTAATTGGTTACGATTTAATAAAATTTTATTTGGAGAAATAGATGGAAAAGCTTGTTTCCTTCCACAATGAGGGCATTTTATCGGTTTATTTTTTGGCATTTTTCACTTCCTTTAATTCTAATTTTCCAATTTGTAACATTTTTTCGTGGTGGCCACTTATATCTCTTATCGTATGTAATTCAACAAGAATAATTTTTTCATGTTTTTCGTAATATAAATTTATATCGTAAAAAAGATAAAACATTAATTCACTCCATTTTTCGTGATTTATTTTTACATTATAAAAGGTATATATCTTATTTTTCGTTTTTTTTTCTCTCCTCTTTTAATTGAAACGGGTTTTTTGTATTCGGGATCGTATTGTCTTATTATCTCGTCTAAATTTATTAAAGCGCAATAATCTAAATTTAATAAATGTTGCTTTCTAAAAATTTTCAATTTTGTTATGAATTCTTTTTTTAACTCGTTAATTTCTAACATTTCGATAACCTCGTTCTCATTAAAAACTCCGCAAACAACCAATCCGAATAATCGTCTATATCGACCGAATTAATTCTATCCATCACGAACGCTTTAGTCCTCGGGGTGTAAACCGTGCCGTACTCTTTTAATAGTTCCAAAGATATAACGTAAACCGCTCCGTTAGGAACGAACGCTTCGGGTAAATCGTGGCTCTGTTTCCTCAAATAATTCCCGTAAAATAAAGGTTCTAAGTACCCATCGGTTAGTTTAAAAGAATAATACGCCTTGGAATTCCGATAACAAGAAATCACCGAATCGCAATCCATTATTTTGTAGTGGTAATAGCACCCCGTTATGTCCTTGGCGGTTCTTAAAGGACTCGTTGGTTGCAAGTAAATTACGACCGAATCGTCTTTAGCCCCTACGAATTCCATAGCGTCTAAAGAAACCAAGTGCCCCGGAACGTCGTCCCCGCACAGTTCTTCGGGACGGTTGCGGATCATAACCCTATAATTTGTGGCAATTTTTAATATCTCGGGATCGTTCGAACTAACTATTACGCAATTGATCTCCTTAACTTTTAAGGCTTCCTCGATCGTCCAAGATATCAACGGTTTACCGCAAAAATCTTTCTTGTTTTTTCCTGGTAATCTTTTCGAATTCTTTCGAGCAGGGATAACACAATATACCATTTTGTTATTTTTCAAAATAATTTTCACCAAGAGGTAATAATTTTTGATCGTTTTGTAACAAAGCGTTTTTTACGGTACTTATATACCCATCTGATAATTGTACCAACATTTCGGGCATAAATACTTCTTGTAGAGTAAACAATCCGAAATCTACGGCTTCTAGTCTCGATTTTAAATGCCAATAAAACGCCCTAAATTTTTGCCGGGCAAATCGTTCGTTGTTAGGTATTACAAGTTCGAATTGAAAAGCGTATTTTTTGTCGTCTTTTTCTAAAGCAAACACCAATCTAAAAGTTTTTCCGTATTCGGTGATTTGAATACCGACTAAATTGTATTTTTTTAGCAATTTTTTGATGTTTGTTACAGTACCTTGAATCGATATTTTTGTACCGTAATAAGGCAATTCGCTCGGTTTTTTATCTTTCATTTAAAACACCCCAAAATAATAATCGTTTGCTTCTTTGTAATTTAAATCTTTTATAGGACAAGATTTAAAATCGTTTCGTGGCCACTTCTTAGCGTCTTGCCAATGAGCTAAACTAAGAGCAAAACCACACAAAGGGCTTATTCCTTCGATTGCTTCGATTTTTTCCAAATGATTACAATCCTTACAAATCTCGTTTATTTCTTTCATTTTAAATCCATTTATCCACCATTTTTTCAAAACATCTACGATTTTTTCCGAAGCTAATTTATCGGTTTTTTTATACACAAATGGAGTGCGTTTTTTGTTCCGATCGCCGATCATTACGATCTGATCTTTTTTTAGGAAATAAGGCGCTTCGTATATTGCCGAGCTCGAATTGGTTATAAATCTCGAACACCATTTTAATAACCCTAAGAATTGAGGTCTTGGTAAATTTTCGTAATATTTAAACAATATAGGATTTGGTTTGAAACCTTTTGGAGTACACCAAAAACTTCGCGTTTCGCTCGCTTTTTTAATGTCAAAAAACGAAGGATCGGGATTAGGACCGATCCAAATCGTGTTTTTATAAAACCTTTTTCGACCGATGTTTACGATGTCTTCTTTGTATAAAGTCGTAGGATTGTACAAAACCAAATCGTAAGAATGTTTTGGAACCAACGAAATGTCGATTTCTAAGTCCTCTAAATGCGTAGCCCCAACTATATAACAATTAGATCTTTTGTTAACCGCGTAAAACAATTCTAACACGTTTTCCCAACATTTAGTCGATTCTACTAATTGAATTTCCGACATTAAACTAATATTATGTCTAAAAATATCATCTAAATTCGTTAAAGGATCGGTCAAAACGCCCGCGAAATAATGACAAATAAAAATATTATTCATAAAAGATGCACATGAACTTGCCATTTGTTCAATCCTATCACCTGTTATAAAAATTAAATCAGGTTTGAAAGAAACAATTTTTTCTTCGGTTATTTTATAACTTTCTAGAAAATTAGAAGGGATTAATTTCAATATTTCTAATTCAAAAAAAGATTTTTTTTTCATTCTTTTGATAATTGGATTAGATAATCCAAAATCAGATCTACAACCTTGGGGAATAAGAACCCTCAGTTTTTTCACGGTTCCAACGCCTCTTTTAGTTGTTCGAAGCTTTTAGACCACGCGTGCTCGAAGCAATCGTCGTTTTCTTTTACGTGCATCTCGAACCATTCGTTATTATTATTAGGTTTTTTATTTGCGATTTTAAAAAGTTTTAAATCTGATGTGTGATCAGAAATTCCTTGAAACGAATTATTATGACCATATCGAATCGAAAATTTGTAATCTTCGAATTTAGCGGGATATTTCGGAACGCAATACAAAAAAATAACTCTTTTTTGGTAAGTCGCCAGGTTGAAATAGGCCGTGTCCATCGGATCGGAACACGACACAAAAATCGGTTTGTTCGTCTTTTTTAGGCGTTTGTAGAGGGGATAATCGTTTCGATCTTGGTACCTTACCTTGTAAAAATTAACTCCAACATCCTCACAAATATCAACGGCTTTTGGGTAAAAAACCGAATAGAACAGTTCTATGCCGTGTTTTTTGGCGAACTTAAAACAATACTTCGCTCTCCCCTTTCCTACGTACATTTTTCTCAATTCTTTTAATTTTTCGGGAATTTGCTCTTTTTTCCACATTTGCATTTTAACGAACTTAATTCCTAACGATTTGCAAAGTAAAACCATCGTTTCGAAGTCTTTAACGTCGTTCCAATTGACTCCAAATTCGGCAATTATTTTAATAGACGTCGGACATCCCCATCCTATTTTTGTCGTTTTTCAATATTTCTTTCATGGTAATTTTGCTCGGGTTTAAAATTTTGTAGTGCTTCCAAAGAGGAAGTAAAACGAAAGGGTAATCGAGCTCGATTTCGGACCAAAAAGAAACGAACTTCTTACCTTCGGTATATCCTAAATATTTCGCCAATTCTATCGCTCTTTTCAACCAAAAATGGTTGTAATTTATTATTTGTATTCTATCATCGTAGCAACTAAAAAGACCTCTATAATCGAACATATAATCGTTTAAAGGATGATTTTCGTACCGCCATATATCGTAATCAGACGAATAATCTTCCCCGAAAAATATTTGATTTCTATTGACTTTTTCTATTGGAACTCTATACTCTTTAACTTGATACGCCTCGGTATAATCTTCTTTTTCCAAACGGATCGGTCTAATCGTCTCGTTGGAAAAAAGCGTAACATAATCCCTGAAAAAAGAAACTCTATCGTATAAATCGGTCGTTATGTTCGCATAAATTCCTTTCTTTCGGTAACGAGGGTGTGTCATAGCAGATTGCGTGTACGCCGAATTTGAAGAGAATTGCGCGGTATGATAACCTACCAATTGATTTTCGTCGAACATTCCCGAATTGATAAAACCGTACGGGTTTTGAAAGGTCCACTTCCAATATTCGAGCCCTTGTTTTCGCCCGTAAGTTTCTTGGAATAGGATTTCTATTAGGTCTGCTTCGTGAGGTCCGACGCTCCTTAATTCCATTACTTCCACACCCTCCTTACTTGTTTGAAGGCTTCCGCGTATTCTACGCCTATTTGATCGCCTCTATAATCCGCCAAATTTCTTACGCCCTCAATGCTACGGGGATGTGGATAACTTTTCACTTCTGATTCGTATATTAGAAAAGCGTCTAATTTTTTATTTAATTGTTTGTTAGATAATTCCACGAAATAATTCGGTACGAACGGCTCTAAAGATTCCCGCGTGTTAGGGTACTCGTACATGTAAATAGTAGCCTTGTTAGGAACTCGCGCACCTACTAAAGTCGCTAAACTAACGAGGTTGTGCTCCTCGTTTAATTCTCGGTTGAAATGCGTGTAGATTACGTTGGGTTTTATTTTCTTTATAACTTCGGAAAACGCGCGGTTAAACCTTCCCATACCGATCTTGTTTAACGAAAGGACTTCGAAACCTAAATTGTGGCGTGCGTCTATCCCTAAAAACTCGTCGACTTTCTTTTGTTCCTCGATTTTTTTAGCGCGGTATTCGTCCGACCACTCTTTAGAGGCTACGGTCGCTATTAGAACTTCCACGGAATCGCCTCGTTCAACGTGTTTTTGTATCGCTCCGCCACAACCGAGGACTTCGTCGTCAGGGTGGGCGCAAACGATTAATACTTTCATTTTAATAGATCCCTCAATAACCTTCTTTCTTTGTCGTTTAGGATTATTTTTATTGTTCCAACATGACTATTATTATAATCCCAACACGAAATTATTAATTCGTTCGAACTCATTTTGAATTTATGAAAATATCCTTGTGTTGATAATTCCCAATTCATTTTAGCATCCCCTCGTATTCTTTTATTAATTGATCGTATTTATCTTTTTGGAACTTAGGAAAATATTCCATATCAGATAATATTATTAATCCTTTAAGACCTTTCAGGAACCCCTCGATTAGTTTGTCGTACTCGCTTCTATGAACCCATATCTTTCCAATCGCACTATAATCAATCTTCTCTGGCTCGGTTTTAGGTTCGGGGAGTTTCTCGTCTACTAAAACTAAGGTTGCTTCTTTCGAAGCGTCTCCATCGTGTTCTACTCTAACGAACGCCTCTTTCTCGCCCCCTGAAGCCTTCTTTATTTCTTGAGTAGAAAGACCACATTCTAAACATAATCCATATTCTATATTTTCATGTGGACATTGACTTTCTCTAAATTCCTTTTGTATTTGAAGTATATCTTTCTTTTCCGTCTGCTTAGGAGAATCGAGCTTCTTTTTATCGTTCCAATATTTATCGTCAAAAATATGTTTGAATTGAGATGGACTACACATATACCCACCAACTAATTCTAATTTTAGCATAGTGACCCGCAAGACCTCTCTATTCTCTAAAGCCATATTAAAAGTATTTATCCAATCATTAATATTTTTAACTTCTTCTTTCAGCGCCTCGATCCTCTGAGTTGTTTTAATTTCCCAATCTTCCATTTTTTCCCATTTCTCGTCGCTCATTTTCGCTTTCCCTCGTATTCTTCTTTTTTGGTTCGTAAAAGATTCCGCCACTCTTCCTCATCCGTATCGTTTAAAATAACATCTAAAAATTCCACAAAATCGGATTTTTGATTCATCAACGCCCATTTAACTTTCTCGTCGCTCATAGCGTCAACAACCCCGTGCGTATTTGCCTTCCCTTGTCGTTTTCGAAAACCAAAACATCGGGCATTTCGTCGTTAATTTTCCACTCTTTAACCCAATCTAATTTCGTTATCCAATCGAACTCGTTTACCCAATAGAATTCCAATTCTATTTCTTTTGGTATAAAATAAGATCCCCAATGTCTATCTTCTATTGTAGCGTAGTTGATTTTTTTAATGTCTTCTTTGTTTTTAGGACACGCAAATCGAGTAATGTTTTTTTTGCAAGCATCCTGAACTTTTTGATTGGAAATTATCGTTATACCTTCCTTACAATAAAGAAGGTTTCCCCAAGCGTTTCGGGCGGTGTAAATGAAGTCGTTAAAAGCCGACACATTGTCGTCTTCGCCACACCCACCGCTTATTTTATCTTTCAATTTTATCTTTCAACTCTTCGTATTCTATTTCTATTCTTCTTATTAAATCTTTCATTGTTTTAATCCCAAAAACCTGATTTATATTTCCAAGTTTTTCAATGAATCCATCAATTAATTCTTCTAATTTTCTATTGTAAACATCTCTTGGGATTAATTCTCCAAATTTTATAAGATCATTAAGTCTTTTAATAGAAATTATATCATTTTTCTTTTTTAATAATTCGTTTAATTCTTCTTTTTTTTCCATGATTTTTTCCTCCTATAATTTAAATTATACGCCTTTTTTTAGGCGATTAATACAAGACTATTGTAAACTAACTTATGTTTAATAGAACCCAATTAAATTTATAAAGTTTTTTGTTAGAAGAATAATAAAAAAAGAATAGTCGTGGTAGCGACGAAGAAAACTAATAAACTCCGTCGCCACCTTATCTGGCTACAATTAATAAACATCGTTCTAAATTTTTAAACTTTTCTATTAAAATTTATACATCCAACGATTTGAATCTTTTATTTCTTTGTTTTCTTCGTCAAATATTTTGTCAACTTCATCAAGAAGATCGTCTCTTATTTCTGATGGAAAATCTTTTATTCCTTCTCTTCTATTTTTTAACGTATATTCATCAATATAAACTTCGTCTAAATCGTCTTTTAGCCATTCAGGAATGTTTTTTAAACCTTCTGTATTTTGAACATTTCTAAGTTTTCCGTTCTCAATAACAATATCTTCATTTCCAAAAGTCTTCCATGTCCAAGATAAATCTTTATAATATTCATCTGCAGTTTTATGACCGTAATAAGACACTTCTTTCCATTCTTTTATAGATTCTCCATCTGTATTGATATAATTATTTCTAACTGAATAGTTTATTCCCATTTTCTTTTTTTCACCTCTTTTTTAGATTTTTTATTTCAATTTTTTCTATTATTCTCTCAAATATTTAGTTTTTACGATCGTAAACCGTTCTAACTCTTTAATTAATTTCTTGGTTTTTTCCAAGCTCGGTTCGGGCAAACCGCATTTTTTAGTATCGTACCCAACGTATACCCTTTCGGGATTTATCTCTCTAATCCAATCCAAAAACATTTCAAAATCAAACTCTAAAATAGGTTCTATCGTTATAACTTTTCTTGGATGTTCTAAAAAACAAAAATCAAAAACGCGTTTCCAAGGTTTAGGCGCTTTTGAGATTAAATTATAATAACGATTCGATTCTAAAGTTATTCCTAACAACACATCCTTAGGAAAATTGTAATTTCGAAAGAATTTTGGGTTTTTCGTTTGAAAGAAAAAAGTTCTATCAGGATATTCTTCTATTTTCTGAAAAATTTTAAAAAGATTTTTAATAGAAATAAACGAGATGTCACCCGAAGAACCCACCCAAATAAACTCATCCCCTTTTGTTAGTGGTAATGAATCATCTAACCTCTCTTTGTGGAAATGCGGGATGTAATCATAACATAATTGACAACCTCTTTTCTTACCGTTCTTATCGATCATGGGTTTTTGTCTTTTCATTTGAGCTTGGAACGATTTTCTACAATAAACGCAATCGTAGTAACATCCTACAAACACGTTCCATTGTTTCATGGAATCGGAATACATATTCCCCATTATTTTGCTAACTCCGCGTATTTTTTCCATTTTTCTTGGATTTCAAAAAATTTACTAAAATATTTATCCCAATCGATCTCTTCGATAATTTCTAAATCTTCAAGAATCTCCTGGTAAATCTCTTTAAAATTCCTTAACGCGACTTGCCTAACTCCTTCCATGTTAGGGTTCAAATAATATATAACCATTCTCTTTCTCGCCATTTAGATCGCCTCGTAGTACCGCCTTACCTTACCGCCCGGGTTAGGGAGCTCTCTAACCAAACCCCTCTCCATCAAAATAACGGACTGCCTCGCCATGTTTCCCCCGTGTTCGTAGCCCATCGCGTTAGCCCACTTAGTCAGGGACGACTTGCCGATTTCCCGGAGTTTGTCGAGACACATCTGGTCCCAGGTCCTAAATTTTTTTTCGCTTTTCATTTTATTTTTTCAACCTCTTTTATAAAAATTATAGATATTTCCATTTTCCCTTTTCTTTATGTTTAACTTTTCCACATTTAACACATTTAAAAAATAATTTGTTGAAGAATTTATCAAAATAAAATCGAAAGAATATATGTTTACAATTATAAAATGGCCATGTTTTTGAACCTCTTGGAAATAAATCAATAGTTTCAATCATTTTCATTTTTTCAACTCCAATATTTTTTTTATTAGTTTGTTTTTCCAATACTCGACCGCGTCGTACTCGTCCCAACCCTCCATTACAAACAAGCACTCCTCGTAGCACTCTTTAAGAGTCGGTTGGTCGGAACTTTCGCACCTAAGCGAGTTGTAATTTCCTACGTTAACGGTTAGCCCGAACTTCATTTGTTTTCCCTCCCTACGTTAAAATCGAATTTATAGCAATAAAACCCTAAGTCCCGGTTTTTATGGCTCCTGAAATACTCCTTAAAATCTATAAAACTATCGAACCCATCGCGATAAGAAAAACGAGACCAAGGCAATCCTTTTATAGGGCTTCTTTTAGAAAACAATTGAACGATAGGAACTTGTTCGAACTTCCAAAATACCCGTTCGATAACCGTAGCCGTACCTATTCGCTTACAGTTCGCGGTTCGCATTCCCGTGAACACGTACATCTTATCGCCTACGTTACATTTGCCCCGAAACTCCGTGGCCGACCTATTCGTTAAAACTTTTCTTCCCGAAATTATTAGCGGGACCATCTTTTCCATGAAACTAAAATTCTGATTCATATTAATCTCGATCCTCCATCATAATTCTACTCGTTTCGCAATAACAATCTTCGGACTGTTCGGATTCTAACTCTTCTATTCGCTCTTCGAGTTCAGCAATCTTACAATCCTTACTTGTAAGGATTTCCCCTTTAATGTTTTCAATCCGATGATTTCCATCGCCATCAAACATAAAACTCTTCCATCTATCTTCGTCAGTAATTCCAATCATTCTTGACGCCCCTAAAGTTCCTAAAGTTTGGATCAATTCTAATAAACCTAATATATTATCGTACGCTTCTGTAGGTCGTACTTCAAAACTAATCTTATATTTCTCTAATTTCTCCACTTCTATTCCCCCTCCTACCTACTTTTCCAAGAATGACCGCAATTCCTACACCGAACGATAGCCTCGCCTGCTTTTTTATACTTAGTTTTCTGAGTTTTGTCTCCACATCGAGGGCACTTCTGTTTGGTCATTCCAATTACTTTTCCATAATTAGCCATTTTTTAACCCCCCCCCTCACACCAAAATTCGTCATCGTTTTCCTCATCCTCATAATCTCCGTAATTAGTCTCGTCCATGTTCATAATGACCTTGATTTGCTCTTCACGTGAAAGAGCATTGAATTTTTTTGACATTTTTTTTACCTCTTTATTATTTTAGTATTTTAATAAAAATAAAAATAAAAATAAAATTAAAATTTTTTAATTATTGATTTACCCTCGAAACTCCCGAAATAGAAACCGTCGTGAAGGAAAACGACTTTATTGGGCGTTGTTTCGTAGGTAATGTTAGTTATTCCGTAGAGCTTGTTAAGAACCGCTGCTACTTCTTTTATCCGACCTTCTAACCATTCAACCATTTTTTTACCTCTTTTTTTTATTTTTGTTCGTTAATTATAATAATACGGCAGTTATATTTAAATGTTATGGTTTTTTATAATTAATTCTCTTTCAACAATTAAAAATATAATTTCATTGCACAATTTCTTCATTTTATCCAAAGTAGGTTTCAAACTTTTTCCCTCGCCTTCGTATTTCCAAGGTGATTCGAACAAATAATACTCTAAAAATTTAAATTCTTTAGATAAATCTTTAACAATGCTCATATTTTTAATTTTTTTAACAATTTTTTCGTCTATCATTTAATACACCTCTATTATTTCTTTATAAGGAAAAACGCCTAAATTTCTTGCGTATTTTAAAGATTTTTGATATCTATCACCTTCAGAGACTAAATTAAATAACACCAACACGGGACATAAAACGCACCCTGAATGATCTAAATAAGGGAATCTTTTCCATAATTCATTTTTTATATCATTTGGTAATTCCCGCGTCATATAATCCCGAAAGGGATAACAATACAACTGTCCAGTTTGATGTTTATGATAAAAAGATATGCCAAATTGATTACAAGGTTCTCGTCCTTGGGATAATTGAGTTAACCAAATACCTCTCTGATGTGAATCCCCTCGTTTTATTCCCGAAATTATTACGGTATTATCTTCCTTAAATCGTTTATTTTTTAAAAAATTCACATGTTTTAAAACCCTACAACAAGGAAATATTTTTTTATGGTATTTTTTTTGTTCTTTTAATTTATACGCTTGAGGTAATTTTAAAAAAGATTTTTTGATGATATTTTTATAATTCCCTGGAGGGATTTTAATAAAATTTTTATCAGAATTTTCTATTTGTTTTAAAGTTTTATTATATTCGTAAGGATTGAAACAATTAGTTGGAATTGTTTTTTTAGGAAATAAATTTTTTATAATTTCGTATAAATAAATAGAATCAAATCCACCAGAAACTAAAACATAAATTTTATCAAATCTTTCTAATCCCTTAAAATCAAATGTAGTTATATTTTTCATAATATTTCAGTATTAATTATTGTAATATTCCTTTCAAAACCGTGTAACTACCTAAAATAACTACAACATTACAATCTTCACAAATATAACCAATAAGATTCTCTCGAATACCTCCATTTATATATCTATGATATATCTTTTTCATACGATATCCACATTGTGTGCATTTAGGTTTATGGTTCATTTCTGAAACGAGATAAACGTAAGAACAAATTTTTCCTTTTATGTTTAAATATTGTCTTTTAACCATCTTCTTTTTTCCACTCTTCTATTAATTCTTCAATTCGATTAACGTGATAATCGTAATTTTCAAAAAATCTTTTAAAAGCTTCGTATAATTCTTTCGCGTCTAAACCAATTAATCTTTCTTTTACCATGTTATTTTCATACCAACCTATTAATTATTTTTCTCTTTTTTCCCATTTACTATATTTAGGCCATCTTTCTTTTTCACATTCATAGCAAGGTGTTTGCCAAGGATATTTTTCCCTAAACTTACAATTAGAACAATATTTTAATTCTTCCATCGTTTAATTCTGTACTATTAAGTTGTTTTTTATATAAAAAAAATTATTTAGATTTATTTAATTCTTCAAATAACTCGTCCAAGCGTTTATACAAAACCTTTTTGATCGTTTCGATTTGTTGGTTATTCATTTTCTTCATCTCTACTCATTTCAATTAATTTTATAGTTCTGTTTATATTTGTTAGAAGATTTTCCGCAGGAATACCGTAAACTCTCATACCATAATTCTCCATTTCTCCTATACATGTAGCATATCCATGTAATTGATTTAAAGTATTTGTTCTTTTTATTCGTTCCCATTCTTCAAATGTTTTTGGTAAAATAAAAAAACTATTTATGCAATATCCAAATGGTTTCTTTTCTAAATATATTTTTTCGAGAAATTTTGTAAACGCAAATTCTTGATTATTTTGAGGTTTAATCTTCCAATTTTCTTTAATAGTTTCAATTGTCCAATCTCTAATATAACGATATAAAGCTTGTTGATCGTAAGGATTTTTATAGTCGAACCCCATCAATTCAAATATAATTTCAGTAGGAATTGGATTTTTTTTATGACAACATTTATCGACAAATTCCAATTTTAAAGCTTCCATCCTTTCGCTACTTCTTTTTTTTGTTTTAAACATTTATTATCTCACCTTCTATTTTTAGTTGTTGTTGTAAATATTCTAAAATTTGTTTCATGATTCTTTTTAATTTAGTTTGAGTATGTTCGTTGTAGGATTCCACATTTCTTATGTGCATTTTAATAAAAACCTTCTTTTTCACTTCTAAGAACTGATTAATCACTCGTTCGTCGATATCAATATAAGTTTTAGGCATTGGAATTTCTTCTTTCGCTACTTTCATAACATATTCACGTGTTAATTCTTGCTCTTGTTTTTGCTTCTTAACGAATTTGATGGCTTCTTTTCTCATTTCAAGTTTAGGGATTTCTGCTATTTCCTTAGCCTCTTCTATTGTAATCTCTGTTTTTGTTTTTAATATTTCTTCTTTTATATCATTAGGGAGTTTTTTAACAACTTTAATTAATTCTAAAACTTTTGGTTGTGTCATTTTTTCTTCAATAGCTTTTTTAACAATTTTTCGTTTTTCTACAATATTTTTTGATGATTCAGAAATTGCAACTGTTGATCTTTTACCTAATATACCTAAGGTTTTTGATCCGAGTTCCTTTTCAATTTGAGGCAGTCTAAGTATTTCTGATATATATTTTTGGGATCGACCAAGTTTTTTCCCTAAATCTTTTTGAGTGAGATCAGGTAATAAGATATGTAATCTTTCAATCGCTTCTCTTTCTTCTTTTTCAGTTAGGTTAATATGATGGAAGTTTTCTATACATTGTCTTAAAAACCTTGATGTATTATTAATTTCCTTAATTAATTTACAATCAATTTCTTTAAGTTCGGCAATTTTAGATGCTCGCCATCGCATTTCACCCGTTATAATTATATCATTTATATCAATTTCAATAGGATTAATAATTCCTTGAGATCGATATGTTTGAGCTAAGAGTTCAATATCTTCTTCTTTAAACGATTTACGCGGTTGGTTTGGATCGGGTTTTAAATCCGAAATTTTCCTTTTTACTAATTCATATTTCATTATTATCATCCTTTTGAGTTAGTTCCATTATAAAATCGTGCCAAGACTTCTTATCCTTAAACTCTTTCAAAGCTTCCATCTCGGCGTCTTCGAAATAAACCATTATTCTTTTCATTTTTTTTCCTCCAAATTATTTAGTTAATTAATTAAATAATAACTAAATATTTAAGTTTTTGTATTAAAAATCGTCCAATTGGTAATCCTTTAATTGTTTTTTCGAATACTCAGATTGGTACTTCTCTAACTCTTTATCGTTTATACTAATCCCATCGTAATAAAAATCGCCACCACCTTTTTTCTTTTTCTTTATACCGTCGATCTTATGAAGCCATTGAGTACACATCGTTTTAGTTATCGGTTGAGCGTTGTATTCTCCTCTAAATTTATTTAACGTGTGGTAAAAAAGATTGTAATCTGCTTCTTCGTTTGGCCCAATCGTACAACACTCGTCTATAAACAACTTCACGGGATTCACGTCGATCATCCACAAACCTTTGATGTAATCGATATCATTCCATTCTTTAGGGAAATATGTTCTCTTATCCAATCGCTCCCAAGCTTCCATACATTTGTTTAACAAACCGCTCAACTCTTCAGGAGTAAGCAACTTATCTAACATCTCGGAATCTTTAACCATTACGCGTTCGTCTTCGTGGTCTTCCATGTTCATTTGATCTTCGTTCTTAAAAATCGTAAAACACGCCAACAAAACCCAACGCCTAAAAAATTGATCGCCTTCGTTCTTTTTAATTGGTGGAAGCGTGTTGCAACTAAACAACAACTTAGTTCTATTCCGCCAAGTAATATTTCCCTGCACATTCTTCATCTCGCTGCTAAGGTGGTCCGCCGTAACTATTATCCTAAAAACGCTCGTACTACCAACTTTTTTATCCTCAACTAAATCGTCGAAAATGTTTAGCGTTTTTCCCATTAAATTCTCGAGTTGGAATCGAACGCCTAAGTCTTGCAAACTAATTTCGGAAATGAATTTCATCTTATCGAAAATATAATACAATAATTTAATAAAAGTGGTCTTGCCGGAACTGGGCGGACCGTACAAAATAAAAGCCTTTTGATAGTTTACGTGCCCCATCATAAAATAAGCCAACATCTCGTAAATCAACGGAACGTTGTTAAATCCAAACACATCGGTAAGGAATTGGTCGATAACCAGACACTCCGCTTCGGGATCGTAGGTTATAGGAATTTGGTAAAAAGTTTTGTAAGGATTCTCGTTAAAATTGAAATGATGATTATAATCCCAACTATTGTCCTTATCGTACTTCAAATGACCGTTCAAAGCGCAAATCCGGTTTGGATCTTCATCGAAATCTGAAATCGAAGCAAAACTATTAGTTCTAATCATTTCGAGAATGGTGTTTCTTTTAGATATTGAAAGGTGATAAGGTTTAAAAGAATCCTTACCCGCAGGAACTTGAAGGTATTTCGCTATATCGTCGATTTTGTTCCTAACGATCGTTAACGGATCCTTACCCCTATGAAAATAACCACTGTTATAAAAACAAAACTCGTCGGTCTCTTTCAAAGTAAATATTAAATCGTGTTTTAAGATGTTGTTGGCGATGACCCGTTCTATTTGCACTAATTCGTCCAAATAAAACCCTCCTACAATTCTTTATTTATTTCTTTGTATTTCTTATCGATAAGACGCCTTAAAATATCGCTTTTCGTTAAATCCTCGTATTTAGCTATTTTTTCTAATTTATCCTGATAAGATTCGTTCGCGCTAAAAGTTATTAAAATTGCCATACCCATTTTAATCCGCGTTCTTTTATAAATATTATTAATTTTATTAATAATAATACTGTAAATTCCAACATTCAAACTTTATTCTCGTTTTAAATCCAACTTCTATTTTCTCTGTTTTTGACTTATAAATTATAAGTTTTAACGATCAATTAC
>Ga0209977_10000217_pt1 | contig 22432 bp, 42 predicted proteins | sample SumtaG_2_FD_183113 | JGI IMG/M metagenome (GOLD analysis project Ga0209977, IMG submission 183113) | Deep subsurface microbial communities from Indian Ocean to uncover new lineages of life (NeLLi) - Sumatra_00607 metaG (SPAdes) (version 2) | ecosystem: Environmental > Aquatic > Marine > Oceanic...
GGATCCCCTCTCTTAGGCCCACGAATTTTGGGGATCCCTGTAGGGGTCATGGCTGGGGCTCCCACCTGTATGGCTCACGATTGAAGCCTGTCAGGGCCTCCACAGTGTATTCAGGAGCTTTAACCACTCTGATATGGGAGTGGCCACACCTAGAGCATTTATATTTATAGCGAATATCCCCTGACGGCCTGACATGCCCCTCAAAGGGTGGGTCCTCCTGATCACAGATGGGACAGTTTTTCTTCAATCCATCGATAGCTAACATTTCCACAGCTCCAGAACATCATAAATAAACTCTAACTGGTTAATGACATCCACCAGCTCATCCAGGATGTCCACGGGTCCATAGAATTTTAGGGCCGATCCAAACTCCCTGGCCTCATTCTCCCATGCGTCTATCAGGGCCTCGAGTGGATACTTTCTATAGTCCCCGTATTTCTCCCACCTGGCCCTTAATTTATCATCTTTAGACGCATTTAGGACTATCCTCCTGGTCTTTAACCTATCCAGCATGATCTGATATCTCCTAGTGACGTTCCTCATTTCATGGCCTCCAGGTCCAAACCTACCCCCCCCTCAATTAATTTCCTCTTCATCCTCTCCTCGTCTTTCATGTATCCATATGAAATGATCACTATCGAGAGGGATGTGAGCCCCATCCCTAGTAGTCCTAAAAAGAGGTACACGGCTATATCCCAGACATCCATAGCTAAGGAGGTCCCCCTGTTCCTAGCCTGGTCTGGCCCTTGGCTATAGCATAACAACATGAGGCCTTTTTAGTGGGATCCTCCCGTGAGTTCCCCTTTATCAGACAGGAATAGCCCAGGGACTTCTCAGAATCATAGTTATGACAGCCCAGACAGGCCACCTTAGGACAGGGCCCCTTATGCTTTTTGAGGATGGGGGTCCAGTCCAGGAGTGGGTGATCAGTTGCGAATGCCACACGGCCCTCCACCTCCTGTCTCCTTCTAATGGCCTCATCTAGGTTATCCAGTGTGGATCGCTCCCTATGTTCCATCCCTCAGCCCTCCTTAACTATAGAGTCCCCGGGGACCTCCTGGCCACACTTGGGGCATGGGGTGACCTCCCCAGCACCATAGAAGGTGTCGGAATTCCACTTGTATCCACAGTGGGGGCATAATCTTTTTCTCATGCGTCAGTCACCCCCTCCTCCTTAATGATCGTTTCATCTGTGTCCTCATTCCCACAACCATCGCAAACCCACTTAGTTACACCAAGGCTGATTATTTTACCCCATCCAGGCCTCAATTCCATCTCGAAACCATAGAGTCCTCTATGAGTGTCCTTACTACCACATGTGGAGCAACTAGCGAGGCCATCCCTTACAGCCATCAGTCCACCACCTCCTGGACTGGCTCCTCTGGCCTGAGTGGGTGGGTCATCCTCTCATACATGATCAGGGTTCTCTCCAGGGACCTCATAAACTCAAATCCCCAGCCTGTGGTGGTATAAAATCGTGTCTCTCTCCCTCCATGAGTAATAGCCTCCACCTCTATCAGGCCAGCCTCCTCCAGCTCAAAGAGATATTTCTTTATGACATTGAAGTTCAGATTAGCCTTATAGACCAGCTCTGTGGGTTTGGCCCCCGTCTTGGCTACCTCTAGGATGTCCCTGGCGATCTCCAGTCGGCCTCTCCTGTGTTCCATAACTAACTCATCTCCTCAGGCCAGTGTACCTTAATCCGTCTGGCACCATTAGGGAGGATCGTGATAGTCTCTTTCAGCCCCTCCTCCCCTGGGGGTAGACCTGAAAACTTATGTCTCCTCGGCCTGGGCTCAGCCAGTATCTCATCGACTTTAGAGAGTATCTGATCCCAGGTTACCTCAGCACCAGGGTCCATATCCGGGAATTCTTGCCATGCTCCTTTAGCTCTACCCATAGCTAAGGTTCCTCCTCTAAAGCTGTAATTCGTCTATCCAGGAGGAGAGATACTAGGCGATTTATCTCCTGCTGTTTCTCAATTCGTCTATCGAGCAGTATACATTGTATAGCTAAGAGAAATGAGCAGAAAAGGGCCCCCCAGGCAACTAACTCATTGAAGATCATGCTATATTCCTCCTCCCTCTGGTCCTCCTAGTCTTACGCTTATGACCGTCATACTTATCCGGGATCACTATCACCGTGATCCCCTTCTCCTCGAGCTCGAGGACATAATCGGGGCTGGCGTCAGACTCATAGATCAGCATCTCTATTCTCTGAGGGATGAAGGCCGTTATCACGCCTGGATAGGTGGGGGCCCGGGGCTCTGGTGGCTTCTCCTCCTCCATCTTAAGCCGGGAGCACTCCACCAGCCAGTCCCCGTGGAGCTGAACATAATTATCGTCTGAGGTGTCTACATACGCCTGGGGATGGGCCACGGCCACCCAGGTCTCTCCCAGGACTAGACCCGTGGGGATCTGTTTAATGGCCCTGGATATCTCCTGATCGGCTATCTCCTCCAGAAACTCCTGTGGGGTATAGGTTCTTTTACCCAACCACATGAGGCCGTATCTATGAAGGTTATTAGTCCCGGGATAGCACACTGGACAGGTTGGATGACAGGGCTGACCCGTGGGGTCCCGGATCTCATAGATATACGATTTATTCATCCACTGATAATCTCTGTATCGTGGGGGCTCATAGCCACAGTGAATACAGGGCTTGAACAGGAGAGGGAGGCTGGGGCATACATAACCAGCATCGGGGCCCACCAAGTAGAGTTTACCCACCTGGCGATATCCACAGCCACGCTTAGGCTCAAAATATTCGGGACTCATATTTTCAGCTCCTTACAGTTTACCTGGATGAAGGTGGGATCATCCCACTGGTGACTGACCTCTAGGACCCGGACCATATCACCACAGTCTAAAACTATGGAGTCCCCGACCCTTGGGATCACCTCACGATCCATGCTGGCCACACGGTCCTGGTCCACGAATAAGACAACTTTAACCATAGGTGGTGAGCTCTCAGCCTCCGGCTTTTCTAGGGTCCTTATCAGTCGGTGTGTGTAGGTGTTCATGGTTCGGATAGCTGTATTTACCTCACCATGGAGGTCCATAGCCGTGTCCAGCATCATGATGGCCCTAGTGATCTCTTTCGCCTTCATGCAGAGCTCACATATCTTGGTGGCCACGACATTCTTACCACCCTGCTCAATGTAGAGTGTGCATGTCCAGGTGGGGGTATAACGGCACTGGACCATAGCTAATAGCCCTCCTCACAGATTGAGTATATCTGGCTGTAGATATCCCCAAATTCCTGGCGTACCTTCTTATTGCGAATCGGTTTCATGGTGTTTAAGGCATCCATGATTCTCTCGCATTTTGTTTTAATCATTTCCTATCGCCATCCTTAGTTATGGCTAACTTACATATAAGGACATCAGGAGCTCAGCTCAGTATCAATGATATGGATTACGCATGAAACTAAACATGCAATATTAAAGCCAGGATGTCTCTCGAGGGCCCTCGAGTAAGAAGGGGGCCTTATATTAAAAATAAATAATTATATGAATCTGTTAATTTTAGGGGGCCTAGAACCAATCTGGCGATAGGACAGGCCCCCCGGGGCTAGAGCCTCCAAGTGGACTAGAGCCCATTTAGGATAGGATCCACCCACTTAAAGGCTATTCCTCTACAGTGTACTCCTCACGGCCTTTGGCTATCGTTACTTTCCTGGGGAAATTCTGTCTCAGGACCTCCACGGCCTCATGACGGCCACCCTCTGGGCTGGTAGCTATCAACATCCTCTCTATGAGGTCCTTGATCTCCCTGGCCCTCTCAGAGCCCATGCCCTCAGCCAGGATACCATAGAAGGTGAGAGCGTTAAACATGGCCTCAGACTTTATCTTAGTTCTCATATCCATGCTCTGGCTTTCAGACATGTTGGATGTATCGAATAGGTAACGGCCAGCCATTTTCTCTGTGTGCTCACCGATTCTCTTAGGCGCATCCTTTCCACTCATGATCATACCCCCAGCTTGAGCTGGCCGGTCAGGGCCAGATAGAGGACTAGACCCACAGCCAGCACTAGGAATATCATGAATAGTGTTTTAATATTCATGCCCTCCTTAAACTCATCTTTCAGGGCCTTGGTGAGAGCTCCACTGGTATAGATGACCTTGATCAGGTGTGGCGTCACTGTCGGGGCCTTGAATCCTATAGCCTTAGACTGGCCCTCCCGGTATATGGCCATGAAGCCCCCTTTTATCCTTCTGAGCCTCCACATCAGCCTCCTCATGAATTTAGGCCTCCAGATATAGAGCGTGGTGGGATCCACATCATACTTTATCCCATCAATTTCATGTGTAAACTCCAGGCCCCCCCCTCTGAAAGTGTGGTGGGAGTTTACTCCTTTTTTCATTATCACCAGCCTAAACTCATATTTACCTGGTGAGATGCTGGCCCTTATCTTAGCTAAGTTATCACCCATCAGGATAACCCCAGAGCCTCAAGGATCAGGGCATAAGCGATAACCCCACCCATCAGGAGATAAACCAGATTTGTAGGTGACTTGAACCAGGAAAGAGAGGCTATTAGATTACCCAGATCCACCTTAGGACCCAGGCTAGTCTGTTTAAGGGCGTTCTCCATGACATAGCGATCCATATACTTGGATGATCTATCCGTTATGTCCCCCGTCTTTTCATCTATGGAGCTATAGCTAATGGGGTTTGGGTTTCCCTGGAAAAAGATGATCTCAGACCCCTCCACTACCCCATCCACCTCATAGTTAGCCACGGCCTCAGAGGCCAGGATATAATGGCCCTGTTGGTGTTTAGTGTAAGGCTTCTTAGGACTGGTCTCTGTTATCAGGGCCTTTCTATTCGACTGTAAAATGATTACTCTGATCTTAGACATGGAGGCTCACTGATAGCTATGGATTCAGGACTTATAAGATTACCATGACTCAATAGCTGTGTAGAGTAGCCACATACTCAGCATGGCCAGGACCAGCCCCATGACGGCCTGGCCAGCCCCGAACAGCTCCAGACATAGCACAAAACCCATAACGGATCCGAAAGCCTGAAACCCACTCCTCCCATCGGGGTCCCTCCAGAGCTGGCTGAGGACCAGACAGGCCAGCCAGAGGACTATGATAACCCAGGTCATATCAGCTACAGCCGTCATCTTCTCCTCATCCCCAATCCTAAAAGGAGCCCCAATATTAATAAAATTATAGCCAGAGCGTAATATTTACCCATAGCTACCTCCACAGCCGGGGCTCCATTTCCGGCCCCAGCCCTTATGAAATAGACCGTCTCAAAATCAATATCTGTCCACGTGCTATTATCCCATACGGCCCCCGTGAAGTTGCAGGCCCTGACACGGTAATATCTCCTGGTTCCATTAACCACCTGGAGGTCATGATATTCAGCCGTGGTATTTGACCCTAGATAGGACCAGGATATTTTATCTGTGGAGTTTTGGACCTCAAATAAGGTAATTCCTGTAAGATTAGTAGACCAGCAAAGATCAACCACAGGGGTTGAATCATTAAAACCAGCCCCAAATAGATAAGTCGGGGCCTCTAAAGCCACAGCCTCAGGCTCCTCCTCTGATCCCCACTCTCCCCAGGTGGGCTCATTCGGGGTATACTTTCCGACAACCATCCAAGGTGATTTTTCATAATGTTCCCCCGCCGCCGCACCATTTCGACCTCCCCACTCAATAACGTCATTCACTGCATCATAGCTGAATGTTTCTTGTTGAATCGCAGACCCAGAGCCATAACTGTAACCCCAATAATTCATAGAGGTAGGGGCATCTACAATGGCTTGAGTAATCTTTATGGCTGGTCTACCTTCTAAGTGCCAGTCACCATCTGCGCTTGTTTCAGCGATAACGACTATATCATTAATCAAATATTGGTCTAAAGTTACGGATGAAATGTCACTATCCACTTCAGGGATATGATATAACCGATATCCCGCATTATCAGCACTTGCCCCCTGGTCCGTATCATCAGTTATGTCTGAACACAAATCTTCAAGTGAATCCCGCATGTCATCAGCATCTTCATTTAAAATAATCTTTGTCTGAAAACCATAATCGTTATAGCCCCAGAGGTCCGTGACAGCACGCTTTACGATTAATCGACATGGATACTCGGCATCGGTTGGCGTCAGCCACGTATCCTCATGGTCAGGTAATGCCGCTGGCTCATATTTCGTGAATTGCCCTGTTAAATCAACAGTCCAATCAAGGCTATCTGTCCATGTGTCAGCCATAGAGCTGGTGGTGGCCGTGGTCCCTGGTGTCCCATAGTAAATATGGATATCCACTGTGCTGGGAGATTCAGGTATTGAGTCGATTTCAACCCAGAAAATAACATAGTCCCCACTTGAATTATATTCTGGCCAATAATCCAGCTCAGTTATCCCATCAGCCTTGGTAAACCTGATATCCCCAAAATTATCCTGGGCTGACGTATAGACCTTACCAAAAGTGGTATGCCCTATGGTGAGATTTCCGTCAGCTCCTGTACCCTGATAAACAAAAATACCCACCTGGTAATCTGTCTGGGCTCCATCTGGACTACCTATTATTGTAATTGATTTTCTATAATTCCATCCATCCAGCCAGTCAGGATCACCTATAGCTAAGGGGAGCTGGAGGACTGTGGCCAGAAGTATTAGAGTTAAAAAAAGGCCCTTTCTGGGGGATCTCACAGCCTCAGCATCTCCTTAGCGAGGAGTACCCCGGAAAGGAGCGTGAGGGCTGAGATCAGCCTGACTATCCAGCTCATGAAGGATGGGAGGCCGAAAGAATTAGATCCTATCATGAGGGACCAGTACCAGTTCATGAACTGCATGAAGTTAAAATTAGCCCCAGCTTCTGAGAGGGTTATACCTACCGTACAGTTAAGATGGGCCGTCTCATAGAGGGCCACAGACATATTATCGCTAGGGTCCCAGGGAGTAAAGAAGATCTGATATCCATCCTCCAGGATGAACCGGGAATATTGAAACTGAGGATCCCAATTTGAGAGAATGGTCACGTTATTAGCTATATAATCCCAGGAGGACTCAGAATATGGCCTCATCTTATATTTATATGGTAGCCACCAATTATTGAGAAATTTATTAGTGGCTGTCTGAGTCTCAAAAGCCAGCCCATCTCCCAGATCAATGAGCCCACCCAATAGGCCTATCCTGGTCCAGGTGTCAGTCCACTTGGTTCTTATTGTCTTATTTTCAAAATTAAAATAGACAAAATCACTTTTCCAGGATACGTTAAGGGTTATCCCATCTGAGAGGCTGATCCCGGCCATCATCAATACATCGGGATCTATCCCTATCTCATAATCCTCCACATCATCCTCCCACGTGGTGAGAGCGAAAGAGATAACAGGCATCAGGAGGGAGAAAATCAACACTGTAACATACAGCTTAGTTGATCCTACACCCTCAGCCATTTAGAACCACCCAGCTATGAATTTAGCCATCATTAAGGCAACTACAATAGCCAAGACAGAGCCGGTGAATAGAGGTAGCCATCCTATGAAGGTGAATAAGATCAGGCCCAGAAAGGAGGATAAGCCCATGGTCAGCCCAGACTTACGACCTCTGGTAGCTATAAGAATGAACATACCTATCCCGATTATGAAAATCAGGGATATTATCACCCCGGCCTGACTGGTGGTGGATCCCATACCTGAGGCCACAGCCTCCAGCCAGTCACTCCACATTACCATCTTGGATACCTGTAGAAATATGGGGAGGTAGGATATATTAAATGCCTGTTATGGACCAGAGGAGGCCGACACCCATGACCATTACTATAAAGCATCCAGCATATCCCGGGGCATCAAGTTTTTTGTAGGCCATGGCCCAGAGGGGTGTGAATAAACAGCCCAGGCCTATGAAAAGGATATACAGCCTCATCTTGAACCTGGTAAATGGCCCCTCTGTAGTCCATCCCTGAGTCCCGGGAGTTGGGTCCAGAGGATCACCTGTTCCTGTGCCTGTGTTATCATCCACCCAATCCTCTATACAGTCTAATGAAGTGCAATTTTCCCCATTCCATGTCTCTATCACCGTGTTGTTTTCATCGACTACATAGAAGGTATCCTCAGTTGGTGGGATTATGCCTGGCCATCTGGCCCATCTCATATTAACATAATCATTTCTATTTGTAGTTCCTTGAATGCGCTCAGTAATGGTCCAATCCGTTTCATATTTAGACAAATGTATTTCCGTAAGGTCTGCACCTGTGCCCGTCTCTTGCCATAGAATATAAAGATAGTCATTTGAATCAACACCTATAACAGGTTTATATTGACTTAAAATAGCCATTCCAGCATAATCGCTTATTCTGGTTGGACCAAACCAGCTTACATTATATTTGTTATACCAAATTTGGGTATCTGTTGGATATCCATTAGCTGAGCCTCCATATGTCACATGTATTAAATCCTGTGAATCTATCGCTATACTTGGCTCACTCTGAGGATAATCCTCCATCCCTCCATATGTGCTAAGTCTAACGGGATATGACCATGAATCTGTATAGTTGATCCACCATATTTCATGATTTCCGAAACCCGTAGCCATTCCATTCCAAACGACATGTATATTATCCTGTCCATCCACCGCTAGAGCCGGTCCCATTTGAGGATTAGAGTTCATACCTGTATAATTACTGACTACAATAGGTGTAGTCCATGAATTATTATAATTAACATACCATATTTGGTAATCATCAAAAATTCCGACTGCTTTTCCAAACCAAGTGACATGTAAATTATCCTCTGAATCCAATGCTATTCCGGGGACATCATGCCGGGAAATATTCATGTTTTCATAGGTGCTAATGCGTATCGGGGTGGACCAGCTTGTTGTATAATTTGCATACCAAATTTGGGTTTCTGTTGTAAATCCTGTTGCTTTACCTTTCCATACTGCATGGAGATTATTTAGTGAATCAACTGCTAGGCTGGACTCACTCTGAGAATTTGTATCCATTCCCGGATACGTGCTAACCCTTTCTATATCAATCCATGTAGTTCCATTATCTTCACTCTTTATACAATATATATTACGTGAAAGCCCCGCAACATCATCGTATAATACATAAATATCTCCATTAGCCTTTCTGACAATGTTTGGCGTATTCCCAGCATATGTTGATTTAGCACTATCCGTATCGGCGATTAGGGTGACTGGTGTTCCAGGTGGTGAGTGAACTGTATCATATTTTAGCAAATGTGGACTTACCATCCAATAATACGTGAAAACATATTCCATTTCATCTAAGGGATATCCGGATCCCTCAGTAAAATTAACTTTCCAGATATCATATTCCCCATATGTCTCATTAAAAACGGCTGTAGGAGGTAAACCTGGAGGCCTTTCCCCAGCATCATTATACTGGATATAGAGATAGGCATAGGCCCCATGATGTTGGTGATCTATATCCTCAAAAGTCCTGACTTCATGGCCACTATTTGAGCCTCCCAATATTTGAAAGCCCAGGCTATTATTTTCAGCCCAGGCATATTGGTTTACTATTTCCTTAACTATGTCGGTGACATTAACGCTATGCCAGCCATAGGTCCAGTTGGATAGATCCCAATTAACGTTAGCTGAGGTGTAGGCCCTGGAGAGACTCCAGATCCTCCCACTATAACTAAAGGGAGTACAGTCAGGCTCATCTATTCCATAGATGGTGACAACAGCCCCTGGATCACTGGCCTCTCCCTGGTCAAAACCAGCATAGACATAGAGTGTGGCGTAATTTATTTTATCAGCCTTGACCAGCCCCACATCCTCAAAACGGATGAAGGCATGGATCCCTATTTCACCGTGAAGTAACCTTACACTGGACTCATAAGCGAATATATTTCCAGCCTCAGTCATCCAAACGTCTGACTCACTGTCAGGGATGGAGACTATCAGCCACTCACCCAGAGCTCCCACGGGGATAATTGTGGCTACCAGAATCATCAGGATAAAAGCTGTCCTGGCCTTCATGGTCATCATTAGCTATTAGGTTACTATATAAAAAAAGAGTGGGGTCCTATACTAACTAGGCTAGTTTTTGAGATAGACGGCCACGCCAGCCACAGGAATGGCGATCATCAATATGACCCAGAACAGGGGAAACATCAGCATGATAGTCCTGGCACTACCAGTAAGGTTGCCCGCTCCAGCTCCAGTGATGTTAGTCACTTGCTCCTGTATGATGGGGGTCAGGGCCATCCCGACCACGCAGAGTAGAAAGAGGCTTATCAGGCCCCCGATTGATTTCTTAGTAGACAATTTATTTCGTAATAGGCTTAGCTATCAGTGGTATATAAAATATTGGGTGATAGCTATCAGCTCATCTCAGAGGCCATGAAATAGATCGTCAGGCCCATGCATACGATACCCATCATGATCCAGAAATAAGGGTAGATTGAAACCATTATCCCGACTAGGTTATTAGTGAGATTTTCGTTAGCATAAATCGCCTTAAGCTCAGCATAGAAGGGCTGATAGCTAAGGAATATCGTGAAGAATAACATCAGGGACAGGAGGGCCCTCTTAATACCTTTAGCCATACATTCGTCCCTCTGTTATAGCCCTATCTGTGAGGTAGTCTAAATCTTTTTTCACTGGTGTTACCTCCTTCTCCTTCACTCCCATGATCACATCCCTCAGGAGCTCCTTAGCTTCTCGAGCATAGCCCAAGCGTTTAGGCCTGTAGTAATCATAGACCTTCTGGGGACACTTACAGCTAAACTCATCCTCCAGCCAGGACCTTACCCTCATGGTAGTGAGGTCAGGGAGGACATAGGGCTGGTATCCCTTGGCTATACGCCTCCACCTGGCCGTACTGGCGTCTGACCTTCTACTCACCTTAATGGTTCTGGCTGAGGGCTGGGAGGTTATCTTTTTGAGTATCCACCTGGGGTCAGGTGTGGTGAGGATCAGACAGGCCATATCGGTCCCGATCACGTTCAGATACTTCATGAAGGCCTTAAGGACTGGATCGTTCCAGTCCAGGGCCCAGAGCCAGTACCCAGCATCATCCCAGGTATAGACGGGGATTTTCTCCTTAATACTGAGGAGGTTATGGACCACCTCATGGGGCCTCCAGCCCATGCACCGATCCACCAGCTCAGGACTTAGAGGGAGTCCCTTAAAATAATCCATAACCTGGCCCATTACCTTCAGGGCATAAACCGATTTCCCCATTCTCTGCTCACCATAGATGACCACCACTTTAAACTCATCATTCATGTACCACTGGATGATCTCCTGGGCCAGGGCTAGTGGGGGGTACTTGGGCATACTACACCTCTCTACCCCCTACTATCTCTCCATCATATATACCCTTTTCATCGGCGTGAAATCGGCCTGATTGACCGACTATATAAAGGCCCATAAGGTTATTAACATAATGCCTGTTTTGTTAATAAAGGTGTTATAATGGCGATAGGTGGGGACTTAGGGGAAAAGTATTTCGTGAGGGTCCAGTTAATCAGGTCAGATCGTGAGGGTGAATATATCTCCCAGAGTTTTGATTATGAGGTGTCCCCCACCACTACCATCCATCAGGACCCCCTCTTTCTCAGGGCTGAGAAGTTCTATGGGGAGCTCAGGACTATCTTGGGTGTGGCTGGGAAAGTGACGGTCACGGATAGGGGTTCTAAATGAAACTGACTGAGGACACGGTTAGGGAATTTGGATCCATGGCCATCCTCCATAAAAAGAAACTATCTAAGGCATTTCAGAAGGCCCGTTGGGATCTTAATAATCAGCATACGATAGCGATTAACACAATATCTGAATATAATTTCTTCAGGGGTCAGGAATATGCCTATTTGAAAATCCTCAGATATTTACAGGGAGAGGGCTGAAATGAGATTTAAAACACTCTATGCTGATCCCCCTTGGCATTTTAATGATCAGTTAGATCCGACTCGTAGAAGGCCCTATGATACCCTCTCACTGGATCAGCTTATGGAGCTGGACTTAAACTGTCTCATGGAGGAGGATTCACACCTATATCTCTGGTCCACATCATCTCACATCCATGAGGCCCTCCATCTCATGGAGGCCTGGGGTTTCATCTATAAGACTATAATTCCCTGGGTAAAATACACCAAACATGGAAAGGCCCATTTCGGGATGGGTCGATATTTTAGAGCCACACATGAGCTGTGCTTATTCGGCGTAATGGGAAAACTGACAACCCTCACCAAAAACACTAGGAATATCCTCCATGCGAAAACCCCACCCAGACACTCAGCTAAACCTGAGGAAATGTATGATCTGATTGAGGCCAACAGCCCTCCCCGATTTCTTGAATTATTTTCTAGGAATAGCCGGGAGGGTTGGGTAATGCTTGGGGATGAATTTGAGGGAGAGGACATTAGACATGCTATCAAGAGGATCTATAATGAATCATAGAGGCGATCCCGGGACCTGGGCCGTACCCATCGAGCTCATAAAGGAGAGACTAGACCTAGATGGGGCCGTGGCCCTAGATATTGGCTGTGGGGCTGGTGGATTCTCCTTAGCTATCGCTCAGGAGGGTGGGGTTTTGGTGGCCCTGGATATCTCAGTGGAGGCCATCGAAAGGGGCCACATGCGCGCGCATCAGGCGCATCATCTATTAGCCTCAGCCGTGAGACTCCCTCTCAGGGAGCGCTCCCTGGACCTGATTATTTTAAACGGTGTCCTGGAGTACACGGCCAGGGGTCAGGGGGGCCCTCCCAGGGAGACACATCTTAAGGTACTGAGGTATATCAGGAGCCTCCTAGTCCCGGGAGGTGTCTTTTACCTGGGGATAGAGAACAGATATTATCTTAAGTTCATTCTAGGGGCCAGGGACCATTATGAAATGAGGTGGGCCAACATCCTCCCCCGTAAGTTATCCACCCTCATCTCCCGGCTCTTGGGCCAGGAGGTCAGACACTGGATATACTCCCACTATGAGCTCATCCACCTACTCAGTGAGGCCGGTTTTAACTACCCTGTCTTTTACACGGCTCTACCTAACTATAAGGCCCCTGAGTATCTGGTCCCCATAGGCTCCATGGAGCTGATCCGGGAGGCCTCCCTGAGGACCCACACCAGGAGGTTATACCAGTGGGTGTGTAATATCCTGGCCCATTCAGAATGGCTTTACAGGAAAATAGGGCCTGATTTCGTCATAATATCCGGGGTGAGCTAAGGGAGCTGGGTCATCATATGGTTATCTGGATAGCTAACGGGGTCATCCCGATAGGTGTTTTTCTAATGTTTTTAGTGGATCACGTTATTCAGTGGCTCATAAAGTGGAAAAATGAGGGTGTGATGTGATGGAGAAAACTATAGCTAAGAGAGTTAGTGAGAGACTACAGGACTATTATCCTGATCAGGATTATGTCCTTAAAAGAATTGAAAGGGTAGCCACAAAACCAGGGAGCTCTGTCTATCGGATCAGGCTCCATGATCGGGAGCTATACGCTAAGGAGTATCGTGGGGAGTACTCCCCCAACATTCATGAAATGATGGGACTAAAGGCATTTCACAGGCTGTTTTTAATGCCTAGGATACTGGACTATTATGAGGATGAAAACATTATCCTCTCAGAAGGTGCTCCCGGGGACACACTGACCATGGTCCTTTTCAGGAACCTACTTTCCACGGATAGGGGGAGCCTCTTAGAATGCTCATGGAAAATGGGCTGGGCCATAGGAGCCCTACAGAATCTCACTCCCCGGGGCGTAAAGAGGGTGGGGGACCTGGATCTTTATTTGGTTAATGAAATTGAATCAGAGGACTACTTTAAGCGGATACTCAAAAAGGATTTACTGACTGATCTCAGAGATCAGGCTGAGGAGCTGAGAGGGCTTAAGACCAGGGTGGCCCAATATCACGGGGATCCCTCCCCCCATAATATTCTCATGAAGAATGGCCAGGTATCCCTGATCGACTACTCATTTCAGGATAACGCCACTTTCGTGGACCCCTCCCTCTACATGGTATCCCTAGAGCTGGTGAAAAATAGGATGGGACCCCCCATGAGACATACCATATCGATTATGGAAAACAATTTCCGGGAGGCATATATTCAGATGACGAAAGAAAAATATAATCGGCCCATATGGGAGCTCGTTAAGACACTGAATTATCTCCATTTTCTCCTAATGTATGCCACCAGGGAGAGAACCATTAAAAATACCCTGGTGGGGGCCATGGATAGTCGATATCTATTGAGAAAGGTTAGGGGATATACGGGGGATCTGAAATGGTAAAAATACATGAGATTATCAGGTTCATGTCTGAAAAGGGGGCTGTCAATTATAGGGGGTATAATCAGGACCTTTATAAGGAGATAAAATCTTTTGGGTCCCTTGATAATGCCACATCCACTGATCTGAGTTTCTGTAAATTCACAGGAGATGAGGCCCAGAAAATGATATTTAATAGTGGGGCTGGGCTGATTATCTGCTCTGAGCTCACTCCATATAATGAAAACATCATTATTGTATCTGATCCACGCCTGTGGTTCATTAGGGTAGTCAGAAAATTCTTTTTACCCAGAGAGTCCCCAGGAGTCCATCCAAGTACTGTGATTAATCATGACTGTGTGGAGCTAGGAAAGAATGTCAGGATCGGCCCAAACTGCTCCATAGGTTTTGAGGGATTTGGTTTTGGGGGAGATGGAGACGGTATCTATCATAGATTTCCCCACATCGGAAAGGTGATCATAGGTGATAACGTGGAGATCGGGGCCAATACCTGTATAGATCGGGGAGCTCTGGGGGATACGATTATAGAAGAGGGGACTAAAATTGATAATCTGGTTCATGTAGCCCATAACGTAAGGATAGGGAAAAACTGCATAATAGTAGCCCTCACCTGTCTTGGTGGGAGTGTAACTATTGAGGATGGGGCATATGTCGGGATTGGGGCCTCTATCAGAAACCAAATTACAATCGGGGAAAAGGCATTCATCGGGATGGGGGCTGTAGTGGTAAAAGATGTGGCCCCAGGGGTTACTGTTATCGGAAACCCAGCTAAACCCATGGTGGTGAAATGACACCAAAGGAGGCTATAGCTAAGGTCCTCCTCTGGGCCATAATCAGGATGAAGGGACTGGAAAGACGCCTGGGGGGGGCTGGTCATGGTATGTATATCTGTGGAATTAAGCCCTGGGATCCCCCGGACCCGGGGCCCTGGATGGGTGTCTGTAGCTCCCGGATTTGTCAGTTCTATGAGGCCTGTCTGGATAAGTGGGGCTGATAGCTATGAAGTCACGGGAAATGATGATATTGGCCATAGCCCTGGGAGCATGGGGGGGGGCGCGCGCGCGCATATGGGAAAGAGCACATCGGAAAGCTGGAGTATGGGGTAAACTGAAATGGGTAAAATAAAGAGCCTGAGGGAGGATATAATCAGGCCCACAGAGGCCAGGGTCCTCCTCAAAATGGCCGGTATCCAGAAGGGTCCAATCCTGGGCCCCTACTTTCAGGCTGTCCTGGGCTTTCATATTGGCTATGGGAAAAGGGTCAGTGAGATCCTGGCCCTTAGAAAGGCCGAGGTCAGAATAGAGGAGGATGTTATCAACACACGTTTTCTAATTCTGAAAAGAGAGATTGAATCGGGGATCCTCCCCTATAGATGGAAAAAGCTGATCAGATCCCATTACACCTGTGAGTACATAGAGCCCTGGGTGAAGTCCCGGCCATCCCCGGGGTCCTATGTCTTTCCCTCCCTGAGGCCCAGGAGCATGGTCACCCCCAGCCATATCTCCCGAGTCACGATCTGGAAATGGATGAAGGCTTTAGATCCAAACATCTGGCCTCACCTTTTCAGACACAGCCTGGCCACACAGATGGGGGAGGCTGGAGCCACGGCCTATGAGCTTAAGGCCTATTTCGATTGGGCCTCCATCAGAACCTCAGAGAGGTATGTCAGGGAGACTCCACTGATCAGGGATAAGTGGACCAGGAGGGAGTTTTAACGGTATGCCCCACCAGGTCCAATCACTGTTTCATCTGTTGGATTCTGAATAAGCTATGTGAGGGCTGGAGAGATAAACCCATAGAGGATGACGGGGGAGAAGTGGGTGGACTGGTTAAATTATGAGGATGGATCTCCTCTGGTCCTTCTTAGCTATCGGATTAGTGGCCAGTATCCTCCTCTATGACCAGCTCAGGGCCTGGCTTAGGGGCTGTTAGCTATAAGACCTAGGGACAGTCTCTAAAACCCCTATTCAGTCTCCTTTTAATGAATCACTGATAAATATCACTAATAAGATATTAGATAATACTAGCTATACTAAACCAGCGATAATATCAGTGGTAGGTCCATTATGAACAGCATGGCCACCAGAAAACACAATGATTTAAGGACCTCCCTCCAGATCAGCTCCTCATGGAGGTCCATCCCCTTCATCAGGAATAGGTAGATCACCACCCAGCTTATCCACATGGAGAATAGGTTAAGGTAAAACATACCTTTCCAGATTGGGGTATATGAGATATTGATAGAGGTCAGGGCCTGGCCAGCCCACCATATTGGCCACCAGAGGATAGCGGTGACACATCCTATAATCTGATAGGTCCTGATATTCTCACTCCATGATAGTGACTCCCCGGGGGGTCCGTCATCCTCTATGGGGTTGTTACTCTCACCATGAGAATAACTGATCTGATACGCTTTCCAGCTCTCTCTCATCCATTCAGTCACTATTTTTCCCCCTTTAGGTTACTCTCATATAATGTATAATAACTACACAGGTAATACTATACTATACTAGGGGTTACTCTCATTAGGTGAGAATGTGGCTTTAGAATCCACCTCTTTAAGCTCCTCCTTTTCATCAATGGGAGGAGGTAATGAAGCCAGTTGGTTATTCATTATGTAGCCCTCCATAATATCCCCCACTGTGGAGGGGCCACCTGGGAGGGCCACTGTCACCTGGCTCAGAAACTCTCTCTCTATTGTACTAAGTCCCCAGACAACGGCCTCGATTTTAGATTTTAACCACCAGAATAATAACCGATATTCCTGTTTGGTATTTCGAGTGTTGATTATCCCCTGGCCTCTGGTCCTCCTCCTCACCATGATCTGGGGGGGCCTGACCTGGATCACGATCTCTCTGTGTACTCCCTGGACATCGGCCTTTACAATAAATTTTAAATCCTCCTCTCCTTTATAGGAGGTCCACTGTAAACCCTCCACCCCATAGTCTTTCAGGAGTTTATCAATCTGGGCCCTGGAGCTCTCTGGGAATATAGAAGTGTCACGATAGGGAGCCCTTTTCTGTAGTTTGGTGCTTTTACTCATGACCATCATCCTCCTGAGCCCTCATCTAGTGAGAGTATGATCTTTTTCATCCTCCTGTTACTACTGAGAGCTATGAACATGGCCACCACTGAGATAGCCACAGTCACTATGGCGAATATAATGTTAAAGCCCCCAGCCGGTCCCACCTCTCCCTGAGGCCCCGGGACACCGGCCCCCTGTGGCCCCACCATTCCCCTGGGCCCTATCTCTCCCTGAGGTCCCGGATTTCCTAATGATCCCTGAGGCCCAGGAGGACCCACTGGACCCTGTGCCCCCAGCTCCCCCTGAGGGCCATCAGGCCCAGGAGGGCCAGCCTCCCCCGGGGGCCCCTCTGGCCCCGTTATATCATCGATCTCCCCCTGAGTCAGATCATCGAACCATGAGGGCTGAGGGATTCTGTCGGTGATCGTAAATATACAGGGGTAACTCTGTATTTTTCCATCGATATCCTCCAGCCAGAAAACTATCTGATTGGATCCCTTTTTCAGATATCGGGGGTCCTGAGGAGGGTTAAAGACTACATCCCACATGTAGGTATGCTGTTTATTGATCACGGTATCGGAGAGCCGTGTTATTATTGGTAGGTCCTCCCAGAAGATATAGAGATAAATGGGGCTGTTATCGGTCCTCTTTTCAGCCCTGATTATAGCTAAGATATCTGTCTGACTGTCTCCAATCCAGGGAGCCAGGGTCTTTAAGAAGGGCTCAGCCTTCACAGATGGTAAAAGACTTAACGAAATTATCAGGAAAACTAGGCCAGCTTTCAGTTTCATACCTTCACTCTCCTCCATTTATTCAATGTACTTAACCCCTGTTTTCTAGCTTTCTCCCACTGCATGGAGCCCACATAATCACAGATATCCTCATGTCGGCGATTATGTTTTCTGGAAAAGTAGCCCTGTAGAAACTTTAACCCATGTCTCCTGAGAGACACCGCTTTCAGGATAGCGAAAAGGAGGATCCCACCCAGGGCATAGGACCCCTTACCCCAATAATAGGCCTTTTTCGGCCCCATCCTGGCTGGCCTGACCTCAGTTATCAGGTCATCATGTCGGGAGACACCATAGCCCTCTTTCCTGAATCTGTATCCTATCCAGCTCTCATAGCCGTATTTCTCAGGGTAGAGCATCCCGTTAAATTCATCCCATAGCTTAGCATCGATCAGTTTACCTGAGCCCAGGGGAGTGTCCACATTAAGTTTAAGGCTGGCTCCCTCATAGCTACCAGAGCTGATCCTTATCTCATCTGTCATCCTATCTACCAGCTCAGAAACATAGTTATCCGGTAAAACATGATCAGCCCCTAGCTGTAAGATCCAATCAGGGATCCCGGCCCTCCTGATCTCCAGGAGCCCATGATTTATGGACCGGCCCAGCTCCCATCGGCCTACATAACTTTCCTCATGAGGAGGGAGATTAACAACCTTCACCATATAAGTGGCTCCCTGGTAATCTTCACAGATTTCCCTGGTTCCATCAGTGGATCCGTCATTAATCACCACTATTTCCCTGAGAGGGTGTTTCTGGAGGTGGAGGGCCTTTAGGGTTCTACTTATGTGCTCCTCCTCATTTCTGGCTATTATGAATGCTGACACTACATCATACATTTTTCATCGTCTCACTCTGTTTTTCTATTCCACTCAATAAGGATAACAGGAAAAGGCTGGCCGGGGTTCTATAGACCCATATCAGGTTTTCAACTGATCCCAGGACCCCCTTCACCCAATTCCAAAAACCAATATTATCTATGAATAGGCATAGTGAAAAAGCCAGGAATAAAATTAGTGTGGACCAGATCCACCTGTTTGGTTTAAACCCCACTTTCCTCAGTTCATATCCTAATAATAGGAGGTAAACGATCTGGCCATTGATATAAAATAAGGCATACCTGGAGATGAACATGGAGGCCGGATGAAAATATGACACCTCATAAAGCCACCCACAGCCTACAGTGGCCAATATAGCCAGGGTGAATGATTTTAAAATATTCATGCCTTTCCTGATAGCTAACTTATAATAGATAAAGAAGAAAACACACCAGTGTACCAATCCGTAATAGGTCCAGTCAAAAGATACTAACCTGGAAAACGGTATTTTTAACATGAAACTTGAAAACGTATATCCTGATATCAGGACCGTGAAGGCCAATAGAGTCCATATAACTCTCTTAATTATCGGGTTGTTTGACACCCCGTATTTTATATACAGGAAATATATGAAGAAAGGGACTCTCTGTCTTAAAATGAAATAGTCCCCGAATAGAGTTTCTATAATACTCATGTGATTTCCACCCACCTAGTTTTCGAGGCCTCACGCCAGCACTTGATAGAGCATAGCCTGTAGACCTCCCCGGGGAGGGTTTCACGCCAGTTAAGGATGGCGTCCACCAGATCAGGATTAAAGGCACTCCATCCAGCATCTCTGAGACTACCGGCCAGGCTCTGGTCTATGTCCCCATCCCACCAAGCCACACACATGAGGTTACAGCATGGATATACCACATCCTTCCAGAGGGTCAGGGACTTCATCCATGCTCCACATTTGACACCCTCTGTAAGATTATCTTTAATAGCATATGGAATATCCATATGCCATTTTTTTTCTCTATACTCATAGATGTCCCGTTTCTCTTTTTTCAGGTGGGTCTCCCACTTAACCATGTCCTCATCGTTTACCCCGTGTTTATCCAGTATAATATAATCTATCCAATCAGTGGGGATTAGTTTAAAACCATTAGTGAGGAGGGCCGTGGCGTAACCACGTTCATGGACCAACTCACATATTTTTCCAAGTTTATCATGGTCCACGGCTGTGGGCTCCCCTCCTGTGAGCATTAAGGTAGCCCCCGGATTGTATCCCTCAATATTTGTTAGATAGGCCTCTATCTCCTCCAGGGTTGTCTCATCAGGTGGTGGATTCATGCCCAGGGCCGCACAGCTATAACATTTCAGGTTACAGTATCGGTTTATGAATAACCCCATCCTCTCCTCAAAATCAAATCGTCTAATGGGAGGGTTTACCCTTCTTTTTATGAAGGCCCTCAGCCCCCTTTCTGGAGGTGGCCGGTATAGCCTGATCCTGTTTAGTCGGTCCCTGAAATATTCCAGAAACTCCCTTAAGATCGTCATCCTAGACACTCCTCATATAGATAGTTGATATAATGAGCCAGATTATGGGGGGCATCGACATGCCAAGCTGGGAGCTCTCCTGGAGCTAGATCCTGTCTCTCACCCCTGATCCACTTGGTATCAAAATGCCAGGTGGCTCTAGTCTGAGATAGTGGTGGGTCCCACAATCTCTGTCTGGCTGGATCCGGGGCCTCACCTCTGTGGATATGACGCCTCATATCCAGATCATATTTTATAGCTAACTCATCGATCTCATTTCCATGTCTGGTCCTTATGATATCCCTTATCCCAAAAATGGGGGTGACACCACTCAGTTTATCGAGTTTAATTAGCGTCTCCATGTAGGTCATCTGTTCAGACTCTATGGCCTCACCATTCTCCCTGAAATATTTTATTCTGGATAGCACCGGAATTTACGGGATAAGTTAATAGCATAAGAGAGAGAAACCACGTTTTTTGGCCCAGCCTCCATCTATCCAGAGACGGTCCCAATCATGGAGGACCTTCACCCCCTGAGCCTCCTTAGCGTATATTCCAAGAGATTATATCTCTTTCTTATGACCCTACAGGGATTTCCATAGGCCACCACGTTATCCGGGATATCCTTAACCACATTAGACTCCTGACCGATCAATGTCAGTCGGCCCACACTGACACGGTTTCTAATGGTGACACCCATACCGATATCAGCATTTTTCCCCACTGTGGAGAATCCACCCATGAGGACACCGGCTGATATCTGGCCTCCATCCTCTATCCTAGAGTCGTGGCCGATATTACAATACTGAGCCACCTTAACGTTTTTCCCCAGACAGGTGTCCCTCTCAGTTCCCCTCATTATGACGCATTTAGTACCTATCCAGGAGTTATCGCCTATGGTGACTCCAAACTCAGGGATCCTGAGCTCTCCTTTACCATCAAAAGTATAGGGCTGGGCTCCTACCACAGCCCCAGGCTCCACTATAACGTTTTTACCATAGGTCACTTTCCTTTGGGTCCAGAGCCTGGCCGGATTACCCATGTAAACCCCTGGCTCCAGAATGCTTTTCCTGACGTTAGAATTAGATCCGATTATGACCCCAGAGCATATTTCAATACCTGAGGCCAGGGTTACATCAGTCCCGATAAAAACCCTGTAACGTGTTTTCCTATCCCATTCTCCTGCCCCTATGTGGGCTCCCCCAATCTCCTCCCCTTTATGGTTCAGGTTCTCAGTCATCAGCTTCGGGCTTATGAAAACATCATCCTCAATAATCACGCCTCTGGCCAGGATACTCTTAAAGCGGATCCTAACCCTGTCACCTATCAGGTTATATCCAGAGGATGAAACCCCGCTATCGAGATAGCACCCATCCCCTATGACGGTCCCTTTCCTGAGCTCCACATAGTTTTTAAGGGTGACTTTATCGCCAACCCTCACGTTTTCCTCAATTAGATTAAACTCACCTATTGAGAAATCATCACCATGTATGAAGTCCTGGGCTATTCTGTTAAGGTGACTCAGGAGGGATCCAACCACACCACCTTCTTAGGAGTATCGGGATGAAAGAAGATCCAAGGCATCCTGAACTCAGGTAGTAACATGACTTTCCTCCCTCTGATCATTATGATCTCAAATTTTATCTTTTCCTCATCACTCATCTATCTCTCCTCCCTACCTAGAAGGATCTCCCCGGCCCTCAGGGCTCCAGTTACTTTAACCAGGCCATATGTCCCATCTCTCTTTTTAGCTGGCCACCAGCCAGGCTCCAGCACTTGATCCCTCCACACCCTCCACGTATGGCCACAGGCATGACAGGCCCAGAAAGTCACCAGGGTTTCAACTACCCCGGCTGTAGTTACCCTATCCCTCATGTCCTGGAGAGCTCCACAATCAGGGCATTTCTCAGCTCCCTCCAGAGGTGTGACCCCTCTCTTAGGCCCACGAATTTTGGGGATCCCTGTAGGGGTCATGGCTGGGGCTCCCACCTGTATGGCTCACGATTGAAGCCTGTCAGGGCCTCCACAGTGTATTCAGGAGCTTTAACCACTCT
>Ga0209977_10000218_pt1 | contig 22429 bp, 13 predicted proteins | sample SumtaG_2_FD_183113 | JGI IMG/M metagenome (GOLD analysis project Ga0209977, IMG submission 183113) | Deep subsurface microbial communities from Indian Ocean to uncover new lineages of life (NeLLi) - Sumatra_00607 metaG (SPAdes) (version 2) | ecosystem: Environmental > Aquatic > Marine > Oceanic...
TAATCTCAATTTTAATTCCACTCTCAGGATTAGCACTCATGTAAACACTGTCACCATATACAACATCGCCAAATGTACTAACTTCTACATCATCTTGAACTCCTCCCGGAATCCATACATAACCAATCTGGTAATAACTAGTTCCACCAGTCAATAAACTACCAAAAGCTTGAGTTCCTAATATATCTATTACAATAGGAAGTGAAGTGCCACTTATGATAATAGATCCAATAGGAGGCTCATCGACGTGGAAATAAGTAGCAGCTCCGCTTGTTTGTGCTTTTCCACCAATCTCAGCAACATATCCTAAATCAATTGAAAAAGCTCCTCTTCCTGGAACAGCTTCATCGAACTCAACAAAGCCAGTTAAGTTTGTCCAGAGGTTAGGACCTGAAGTGCCATAACTTAAGTCGATTTCAGAATCCCACCCTCTATCACCTTCATTTATAACCCTTATGTCTTGGTCGGGAACATCACCAGATATTACGGTAGAAAACTCAGCCGAACTTAAAGCGGTATCCATGAGGTCAGCAACTTCTTGGAAAGTAGGCGCAGGGTCTCCTGTCAAAATGTTGTATTCTACAGTATTGACTTTAAAGTAATAAGTAGTAGTTATTTGCAATCCAGAAGGCGCTGTTGCTGTCATTATAATCCTCCCTCCTGGTATGCTCCAGATCCTTGTAGTATAGCTCCACCACTCATATCTCTTGCGTATTCAACTGAGGTATCAGCTGTTCCACCAAATATCATATCACCAGATGCTTCAAATCCAAATTCTATATTAGTATCGGCTGCTCCACTAATTAAGATTCCACCGTCCATTGTTCTTTCAATTGAGAATTCAAAACCTAATGTTCCACCTGTTACCATGCCACCACTCATTTCGGTAATAGTTTCAATTTCGAATGGAGCTGTTCCAGACAATGTTATTCCGCTAGTTGGCATGTACTCTATTGCGTATTCAGTATCAGCTATTCCGGCTAGTGTCATGAATCCACCACCGTTATATACGTAACCTAATTCATCAGCTGTTACTGCTCCAGATAGAATTGCTTCACCAGATGCGATGTAAACGTTACCCTCTGATGTTATAGCAGTTCCGCTTAGAGCTGCTCCACCAGATACTAATGGAATGTATCCAAGTTCATCAGCTGTTACAGTTCCTAATATGTCTATGCCATCAGACATTGTGTAATAATAATCATATGTGAATGAAGTAACTGCTACTCCAGATGTTTGAATTTCTCCAGTTGGTTCTGGTGTAATCCAAATATAGAATGCTTCATATAAACCAGAGCCTGCAGAATAAACAGAACCGGATGGAATAGGGGCAACATATTCGAAGAATGGTCCATAAGGTGTTCCAGTTCCTGTAAATATTGCACCACCGATTGGGTCTGGTGCTGTAAATTCAAAGTATATACCACCCTCACAAGTTCCACCGAATATCATACCACCTTCCATATCAAAGGCTGGCCAATCTATACTTGGTTGAAAGTAGTCAATCGCCATTGCCCAAGACGACCAATCATCGCCAGTAGTATTTTCTCTATTCCATTGAGGCCAATTTATTTCCCTTCCAACTCTATAAGTGTCTTGACGTATATCTTCGCTAAAATCTAAATGCCTTGTATAGTATCCTTTTTCTACATTTCCCTGTATACTGTAATTAGAATTTCTACTTATATATCCATTTCTTTTGATATAGAAACCTGCTTTGTCAACATTTTCAGAAGGAAATTCATTACTTCCAACTAAGAGAGTAAATACAAATGTTAGTACGTCTTCAATAAGAGGAATTAAGTCATCATTCGGACTACTGTTAAAGAATGTATTGAATTTATTTCTCTCATCTGTGAAATCGACTCCAAGTCCTCTATGATGCTCAGCAAAGTTGTCGAACTCATAAGTGTCTCTATCTATTACAAATAAGTGGCCACGGTCAGAAGCGTCTGCGTAATTATCTACAGTATCATCCCAAGTATCGCCAGCTTCTAAGCTTTGTATTGATAATTTATTTGATTGAGTTAGAGATGCTATTTCACCTAAATAATACCACGCTCCAAAATAACCTCTATTCAAAATTGCTATACTAGAAGTAATAGAGCCAGTGTCTGTTAGGTTCAAAATTATTTCATCGAAAGCTGATGCATCATAAAATAATTGCTCTTTCTTTATTATATCACCGTCTGGTGATGTAATTTGGAAATAAGCAATCCCATCTGAAACTTTCGAATAGATTATAAATACACTTTGATTAGAAGTTGTAGATGTTGCCACTAAATCTAAATCGCTTGAAGTGAATTGTGTCACAGCTTTAACAGGACCTCCAATGTCGTTTAGTATCGTAAAGTATCCAGTATAATCTGGAATACCTGATTCATTATCGCGCCATACTATAATGACATCATTGTTGACTGTTTCTACAAACGAGATATCTTCAATAGGCCACTGACTTGTAAACGTTTTAGTTGCAGCTGCGTAGCTACCACCAACATATGAAAGATCTTGTTCTAAGTATGTAATAATTCCACCTGTTGATGTACTTCCACCAACTACCAGACCATCACTTGAAACACTTATAGCTAAATTACTAACGCCGCCAGATGGTAGATCCTTTGTGTCTACTAAACTAGGCCCACTTAAGTCAAAAGTTTTTATAACAATTTTAGCGGAAGGACTAGTAACGGTATATGCTACTGCTATTTTATTATTTGACATTGTAGTAGCAACTATCTCCTGAACAACAGAAGAAGATGGTTCTAATTGCTGAGCTACTATAATCTTTACTCCTTCATTGTCAAAAACTGTCCATTTAGCAAAATCATTAATCGTATCATAGAAAGCAACAAAGTTTCTATCAATACTCTCATCTTTACTACTTGCTATAGCTATTGTTCTACAATCATATAAAGTAAAATTTATTCCGCTTCTGTAAATTGTTCCGGTAGGATTCATATAGACTAAACGGCCGTTGTTAGTACCAGTATCTCTATATCCTATTAAAGCTTTGCTACTGGTTGTCACATCAGAAGCTAAATATTCTGGTGTTATAGTAGTTACAAAGCTTGATACAATAGTTTCCTCATAGTGATTATTTATTGCACTAACTATCTCGCTTGGTTGTGTCGATGCTGGGTTAGGACCTGAACAATCAACTTCTACAAAATCTTCTATGTCAACATTAATATAAAAATTATATGTTATTGATAGACTCAAGCCAGTAGCATCTGTTCCCGCTGCGTAAGAGACTCCAAAATTTTGATATCCTTTTTGAGATTGTATTCCATCGATCGGAGCAGGGAGTGTCGCACTCAAGTTCGAGAATAAATCATTCTCTAAACCAGTTGCCAAGAATATTTTAGAAGTTGTTCCTAGTGAATCTGAGTATATTCTTATATCTAAATTAGGAGTGATTCCTATTTGAGTTGCTGTTGCCGCTACACTATTAGTAGCAAATACAGAATTCAATTTAGTTATAAGTTGATCATAGGTTTGAATAGTTATTCCTTCTATGGAAATCTTCGTTCCTCTGCCTTTGTCGATTTTGATTCCAATATATTTCTCTGTAGATAAATCTTTAGAAGAAGCTAAAACTACTGTCCCTTCTAAATTGATATTTATCGCTGGATCACCAAAGATTATAGGTAATGCGTCATCAGAGGTTCCACTAGTGTCTTCGTCGCTCCAACCATAATTTGCAATTACTACTGCTTCTTCAGAAGCTGGTGAAAGATTAATAGGAATATAATCTTTAATTGTGATAAAAATGAATGGTAGAAGTATATCGACCCATGCAGGAATTCCAGGATCACCACCGAATACGATTGAAGAGGCTTCTGGGTTTTCAAGTTCAAAGAAATCTTGATAAGGAGTAGTAGCAACCTCAACAAATGATGATATATAAATAGGAGTTAAAAATTTCACATACTTTAAAATCGTCTCAGTGTCTTTAGCTGTTAAGTCTTGTTTTGTATAGAATTGCGTTAACTTGAATTGAATGAAATTAGTTTTGAAGTATGTAAATCTATCATCTGCATCTAAATCAGATTCTTTAAAACCAAGAATTTCTTCGATTGAATAATCAGATTGTAATGCTTGGAAATCTCTTAAGTCTTTAGGTAATACCCAATCAGCTGTATTTATTGGTTGTATTGGTTGTGCCTGAGATGGGTTACTTAATTGTTCTTTGGTTCTAAATCGAGGGTCTTGTATAGTTAGATACCATAAGAAGTCAGTATTAGATATAGATCCAAATTGCTCTGAATTTTGAGCATCTCTATCCCAATAATATTCTCTTACTTCTGCATCAAAACCAAGTAGCTTAAAAAATAACTCGAACGAATACTCTGTTCCCTTCGTCTGATATATGTCTACTAAGTTCTTAATCAACTCTCTAAAAGAAATATTTTGGATCGAGAAGTCCTCTTTCTGATAACCTAATAATTGAGCCAAATATTGAAGATATGCTTCATCAACTGTATCAATATTCCCAAGACTATACATGTCCTCAATTTTTTGATCTAACGTGTCAAGGAGTATTCCTAAACCATCGAAGTAGACTTTTAAATGAGTAGTTGAACTTATAACTTGTCCATCATAATTTGGAACGAATCGATCTAACATATTATTGAAAAAGAATTGCTCTTCGTTATAATATTTGTATGTATAATAAATCCATTTAAGAAAATAAGGATATGAAGTACCACTAGAAGATTTATAATTTCTGTAATGATCTTCATGAGGAGATTCTATTATTCCTGGGAAAAATCCGAAAACATTAGACATGTCCTCATTAAGATCAGCTATATTAGTATCAGCACTGTTGGGATTTTTTGCTAATGTATGTACTGTATTTGCTTGAATAAGAGAATCATCCGGGAAGAGAACACTATTTATCAGTTCACCCTGAACAGACTCAAAATCTACACCAAATTCTGTAAATAGATTTTGTAGAGTTGCGTTTGCTCGGAATATATTGGCTATTACAGTTCTTTCATCTTGTTGAGCCATTAAGTGTTTCTAACCTCGACATATTCAATTATAACTCCATGCTTTTGGCTTTCTAAATCTGTAGATCCTTCGATGAAATAGTTATCACTTATAGATAGAATCTCGTCATAGTCTGATTCTATTGTTGACATATAATTATAAAATTCTTGATCAGTTGTTGGTTCTGACACTAATCCATAAACTTCTACTGGGTCTATGTAAAGACTTCCGCTGGTTTGGTCACTAAGACAAGTTACATATCCAGCTGAGCCATTCGATGACATCTCACTTGGTCCTATTATTTCTGACAAGTCAATACCTGTTACTCCAAGAGATATAATTATTGTTGATTGATTGCCACCAAGCAACGAAGTTATCCTTACTTTACCTTCTTGATCGATTCCAACCATAGCAGTAGAAGGCAATACAGCATCTAATTGTTCTGCTATAACATCCAGTGTCCAATCTCCAGAAGCTGGACTAGTTATTTCATAGTTGACGTCACCGTCACCATTTATGTTTGTTACTATTGAATATGTTGATGTAGGAGTATATTCTGAATCTATTACATTAGAGGTTCGATAAAAAACTTGGTAACCTTTAGTGTAAATATCTTCAGGATGTTCAAATTTCATATATACAGAAGGTCCTTCATTTTGTGTGAAGAACTCAAAAATTCCTTCATAATGTCTAGCGTTTACTGCTTCTAAAATATTAGTTATAACGCCGCCAAGTTCAAGTGGAATTGCTTGTCGTAATCCACCTACGCCACCATCACCATTTTGAATTCTATTAAGCAGCTCATCATAATCACCTGTCGTCCAATTATCGCCAATAATTATTAAATATTCACCATCATAATTAACATTGTTGACTGTACAACCATCTAAAGTAATTTTGAAAGCTGATTTTTCATCCCATCTTTCTGAAACATCTTCTGTTTTCTTATCGCCAGTTGCTCTGACGAATGCGTATTTTTCTTTATTAATATATTCTTCATATAACTGATAATCTTTTCCAAAATAATTAACTGTAGTGTATTCAACGCCTTCTACTTTACTTATTAATTTTAATATATTAGATACAGCAACTGGTTGCGCAAATTCCCTAGAGTCTATTCTGAATGCCCCAAGTAGCGCATTGTTTACTTGTTCTTCTATCAGAGATCTTTCAAAACCTTTTGATACAGCTACCGTAGCCTTTATATCGAACGTAGAGAAAGTTGGATCTCTTATTAAGTAGTCTTGACTAATAAGTCTCTTGTTTTTTAAGTACTTGATTATTGATGTTGCCTCAGAATTATCTGAATCATAATCACTATTCCAATCACCTGAGTATGACAATATAATAGTAGAATAAGAATCCATAGATTGATTGAGAAAGAAACCAAGTTTATTGGTACATTTAGTGTTTATATCTGCATCATCATCGTCAGTAATTTCTACGTTTGGGGGATTTATTGCTGTATTGTCAAAATCTGTCATTCTGATACGAATTCTATTCTTTCCTTCTACTTTTGTACATATCATAAAACTTGATATATCATAATTGGTACCAGAAAAGTCAGCAGTTTTAAAAGCAATATTGATGGCTTCTATTAATTGCGTTATATTATAAGTTCCAACAGGAATAATAATTACATAATTTCCATCGCCACCTACTCCAGTAATCGGACTAGTAATATTCAAATTCAACCTGTTATTTTGATTGACTCCACTATCGTAAAATACATATTGTAATGCACCGTCTTCTGTGATATCATCATCGGCTATTAAAGTCCTTTGCAAAATTTGTGTTCCTTTGCTGAATTGATCATCACTAAACCCTAAAAATGATAGAGTATTATTATGAAGAGCGTTATTTGCTTTTGCCTGTATGAATGCGGTAGATCCAAAACCACCTCTCAGTTCTATTCTAAGCAAGAAGCTACTCACCATATCAGAATTTTCGCTTACTTTAGCTTCAACAAGATTACCTTCAACTGAAGACTGATCAGTCGAAAACTGAAAAAGAGTACGTGCTATATCGTCTTCCATTTTAATCAGAGGTGTTGTCGAAGTTGCTCCAGTATCTACTAATCTGAATCCTATTCTATAATGATCGTTTGTTTGCCTTAGCCAAAATACTTCTACTACATCTTGGCCAAATCCGCCTGGAGCTGCTACGTCAATATCTGATTGCATATCGCTTATCAGATTTAGTCTCCCTTGCCATGTAGTAAGATCATATGGGCTATTTGTAACTACGGTATTGAAAGTAATTTGCGTAGAACCATCAAAAGTGCTACCAGCAGTTCCCTCAAGATAGAAAGTTAGTGTATCATTGACACTAACAGTCATTGTAAATGTTGATGGAGAATTAATATCAGACTTAGAATATATCTCAGGTTTTTCTTCATTACTAGCTGGAAGTTCTTGGCCCGAGAAAACATTACATAATCCGATAGCATTAAGTGTAGCTCTACATCTTACGGCTAAATCTAATATATCGACTTCTTCACCAGTGCCTGTTAAGTAACTTGTTGCGAAATCTAGATTAGGCACGAGACTGAAAAGATCGGTATAAGTTATTCCAGGTCCTAATTCTACTGATGATGTTATACCAGAAGTTTTAGACATAAATTTGAGAATTGGACTAGTAGGAGTAGTTATAGAATCTGCAAATGCTACAGCACCGACTGTACTAAATGGTAATCCGGTACCAATTTCAGTTGAAGTAGACTCTATTAGTACTGCAAGTTCTGCTGGAGTCCAAATTCCGCCTAAAGTAGTAGTAAAACCAAATTCTCTTAATTCTCCACCGTCTGCACCAATTTGAAATGAATAAGTAGTTATTGAATAACTAATAGAATTTCCAGTTCCAATTTGAGCCCATCCATTGAATGTATCAATATGAAAATCGTGATCTGAATTATGAGCTGGCGTATTAAGTCCATCAAAAGATATAATGAATTCATTATTGACAGCTGCTATTAAGTCACCCGAAGTACCAAAACTGACTCTAGAGTCTAGATATGGATATACTGAGTTTCTTATAATCTGGTTATTTTCATAATCTATATAGTAATCACCTATAGGCCAATTGAAATCATTTTCTGAAACTGTATTCTCAGATAAAACAGTAGAAAAATTATACATTGTAGCTTCAGTCCTAATGCCGGTAAATATAGGAGTCCTCGGGATATCTTGGGTATCAGATGTTGCAAAGTTGATGAGAATATAATCTTCATCTATTTTATCATTCTGATAATATTGAACTCTTACTATAGCATCATCTGGTATAGCTCCTGTTGAAATACGATTTATCGTTCTTCCTTCTAAGTCTATTACATAGTCATCACCTACTGTGTATATTATCGAATTTTCTATATTAGAAACTATTATGTTAGCGCTATCATTATCAAAAGAGTAATACTTTAATTTAGCAAGTACCTGATTATTATTCCCAAGAGTGAATTTGATATTTTCATAATCTTGTAGACCATATAAAACATACGGTCTTCCAATTCTCATTTCCATAGGATATGAGTAAGTAGAAAAATTCTCCCAACCTGTTTTATTATAAACAGAGTAGATCCATGTTTCATATGGAGGAATTCTATAACCGTATTCAGTGTAGACTTCGTTTGGTTCGTTGCTTTTTCCGTAAGCAATAGAATTGAGAATGCTTTCATCTCTCTCTAAAAGCACTACAAAGTCATCCGGGTTAACAGTTTTCTCAACCGTAGTGATTGAAAGTGGCGCATAACGCTTTGCATTTTCTATTGATTCTGATTCTGCTCCACCACTAGCTGATGTAGTATTTAAGAAACTTATTTGTATACTAGAACCACCGGCTAAGATAGATGTTGTATAATTAATAGAGTTAGCTGTGATATTTCCTACAGAACCTTTTGTGACTCTGTACCATACCATGATCTCATCTGTTCCTGTTTGAGAAAATATTTCTACTACTGGAGTTTCACCAAATACTATATAAGCACCATCATTTTCTGTTGTTTGAATTTTATATGGAGGAAGACCAGTTCCAGAAGTTGATTGTGCTTCTGGACTAATAAACGAATCAGTTTCAATCAGTTCTCTTTTAGTTAATATGTTTCCATTAGAATCTCTTGTTACTTTCCATATTCTAATAGATCCTTCTTCTACTCCTATTCTAGCTAATTGAATAGATTCATTATTAGCCCCTTGCATTGTATAAAATTCTTGATAAGAAGATCCTTCATAAAATACAAGATCATTTTGACTTAAAACAGGTGATACTTCAAAACCAGTATCAAATTCATAATTGCTTCCAGCACCTTCATATATATATTTGCCATCATTTTTTTGAAATTGTTCGAATGTAATATTATTTCCATCGAGATCTTTTGCGGGAATAGAATATCTAGCCGAAATAATAAAAGGATTAACCCATCCAGCTATAGAAGCTGTTACTGTTGCAGCTGCAGCTTGAGGTAGTGAAAGTCTATAGTTGATAAATTTTAATAAATTAATTACATTTTGTTTTTGTGTTGCTGTAGGTAGAGTTAACTCATTTGCAACCCAGTCTACTCTGTTTGCTAAAAGATCTACTATGTATGATACAAGGTCGATTACAAATTTTCCAGCATTACTTTGTGTAAAGTCGTCAACTCCTACAAAATATTCTGGGTGCTCTCTTATTAATGTATCAACTAAGCTAGTTATACTGTCAAAATCTAATGCGGTATAATCTATGGGAGCTAACTCTGGTAATTTTACTGCCATCTTTTATCTCCGTTATGTTTCTACGCTATATTTAAATGTCATCACTTCTGTCTCGTCTGGATCATCATCTCGTTCAGAAACGACGCGAACTCTTATAATTCCCTGATCGCTATCAAATTCAGTCTGAACTTCTTTTACTATCAGTCTCGGTTCGTATCTCATTAGTGATGAATGTATCGAAATTGCTAAATCTTGTAAAAAATCTGGTGCGATTAATTCGAAGAGGTTATCCCTCATCCCTGCGCCAAAGTCTGGTCTCATGACTCGTTCACCCGGAGCCGTCATAAGAATTCGAATAATAGATTCATACAATAATTCTTTGCTCTCTTTTATAGCAAACCAGTCTTTGTTGTAGAAACCTACACCTTTGCTCATTAATATCCTCAGAAGTTTTAAATTATCTTATAGATAATGCGTGTTAGATTACTTTTTCAAAGTGTATTACTCTAACTTAGGCAAGTCTAACGGTCTATATCCAATAGCGACATCAGTTAATTCGCTAGACCTAACTATCTCGCCGATAATTACTTCTACTGCCTGAAGTTTATAATATCGATACATTGCAGAATAAGCTCCATCTCCAGGTTCAGATGGTGCTACTGGAAGTATATCAAGTAATGAAATCTCAAGAGATCCATCTTTCAATATAACTGAAGCATCGACACCAATTGGTACTGAGCTTATTCGTATTGCATAATAAGGAGACGGATTTTCCATATAAACTAATTCGCATACTGAATTATTTAGACCGTCGCTTAAAGCATCTTGTATAGAATCTGCGATTGCCTGAGCAGTCCAAACTCCTGAATTAGGGGATGTTATCCAATATTCTTCTATTGTTGGTGCGTATTCGTAAGCTTCGGTTGTTCCAAGTATTTGAAAATAATACCTTGTGTTTATTTCATATTCTGTATCTGTTAAGCCATCTGTTGGTGATTCAAATTGTCTATCGAAAAATTGTTTCGCTGGTCTTTCGTCGACATAAGAATTACCAGTTAGTATCAAATCAGTTGCGTCATCTTTAACTAAATATGAATACTGTCCGTTTTCTAAATCAGAAGTATATAATAAATATCCATTAGCACCAGATAATATATTCCAGGTGAGAGTAGTTTTATCAATATCGTCGTCAGATGCTGCCAATGTTAATCCGATCCACAACTTTTTACCTCTGACTCCTTCATCGGTAATTAAGCTTTCTAATGCACCTGTGAAATTACCGTCTTCATCATATTCTTGGTATTCAGAATTTGCAACAGCCTTTAATTTATAATAGTAAATAAATCCAGAAATTCCAGTTGTATCTTCATAATAAGTGTTTACAGTTGTGTCTATGTAAGCATATCCACCATCTAAAGAAGTAGCTCTATATATTTTATACTCAACGGCATTAAGAACAATATCCCATTCTAATCGACAATATGCATCACTAGCTGTGACTCCTTCGTCTACTCCACTAACCATTAAGTTCTCAGGTGAATCCCATACAACATACCCAAAATCACCATGAATCGCACGGTCATTAGAGTATTCATCAATTTGCCATTCGCTTTGGCTATCCCAATCTTTATCTTCTGTGTTACCATCAGAGCCAAGAACTACATTATAACCATTGTTTACTTTGACCATGTAATAATAAATCTTACCCTGTTCTAATTGAGTTACTCCTTCTACTGCTGTATCTGGTGTAGTAGATAGAGCTGTAAATAAATCATTTATAGGTCCAGATGTAATTGCAATAGTAGATGCATCGCCTCTTTTATTAGAGATAATTCTTATATCGTCAGTTTCTATTGTTACTGTTGTTTCTAATCCTTCATCATCTAACTCATCTTGCATTGCAACCCTTAATGCCTCATATGTTTTACAGTCTAAACCTTTCAGATTTATAGTCTGTACTCCTGCGCTGTCTACGTCGATATTAAAATCATATATTGTGAAATCTTCATTTAACCCTGTTCCATCATCTTCGCTAGAAAAACTTAGACCAAACTCTTGATAACCCTGTGTTAAAGCCGCGTCTTCATATCTAGATTGTGGTGTTGCTTCGAAATCTGGCGGATCACCTGGATCAGTATAATCGTAATTTGTTTCAATAGTTGCCCAAGATCCATTCACGCCATCTTTCCTTTGTATGTCATACGAAGAAGCTGCTTTAGAATCTTCCCAATCTATAACGATTTTGTCTTCTTCGTCAATTGACAATTCGAAATCGATTGGTGTTATATCATATTTGCTTTCAGGTGCTACAGGAGCCATAATAATTTCTAGTTGAGAAATCTCTTCTAGTTTATCAAGAGAAGTATAATAAGCATTTCTAGATATCGTAAGTGTGCCACTCTCTTTGTTCAATCTTGAATCTATGAAGTTGTGTCTATAAGCATAAAGCTTTCCAGAATCTAAATAACCTGTATTGTTGTCAACAAAAGATTCTAAACTTGGATTCCAATCTTCATCTGCATGTTTATTATAAGCACCAAGAATATCATCATATATCTCATCTCTTCTATCAGCTATATAACCAGACTGAGTGCTAGTATAAGATGTACTTGCAAAAGAAATTACTAGATCAAGTCCACCAGATCCATTTGTAAATAATCCATCTAAACTGGCATTTGACCAATCAGAATCGTTTTGAGTATATGTAGCACCAGAGCCAGTATCGTTTATAAGAGATTTCCATGCTATTATCCATGCATCTACGTCTGTTTTTGCGGCAGCAGCTTGAACTTCAATAAAGTTTCTGAACGTTGAGCCAGCTTCTGCATTGATGACAGTATAATCGAAAGTTGCAAAATCTCCAAGAGCAGTAGACCATGCAGTTGCTTGAGTAGTAATACCATCTAGAGCTGTTTCGAATTTACTAGAATAATATTGGCTATATACTGAATTCCAAACATTCTCTCTTCCGTTTCCTGGAGGAGTTGTTTTTTCGCTACCAAGTATATAGGGGTTTGTGGCACATTGCCTTGTACCATCAAAATCACCAGAAGTTGGAGTTGGCCAATAAGCGCCTGTATATGTCCACTGATATGGACCAACACCACTTTCAGTGCCAACACGAAGGACCCAGCCTTCAGTAGTCGTCGTTGCGTGATAGAAAATATACCAAGTGTCTGGAGTAAATTGACTAGATGCTGCAACTTCAAACGTTCCAGAAGTTGTACCACTGTGTAACGATATAGTTTTTGCCGCAGCAGATCCTTCACTACCAGTTCCCCAGTATGTATATCTCATTATTTCGAAAGGACTTGGCCACTCGTTAGAAGCTGATTGACCACTGAGCAAATTGTGAAGTGTTTTACCAGATGTTGTGTAATCATTGAAACCAGTATCTGCTACCGATGAATAAGAAGAGTCTGCACAGTATTCAACTCTATATGACCATTTACCGTTATGAATTATTCTGCCCCAAAGTAAGTTATCAGAATCGCCATAGTATTCCAGAGGCTCTTTTAATCTATAATTAGCACCAGTCTCGAACGGGTTCATTGTATCTGTATAAGTAAAACCTGGAGCAGCATTTATATATCCGAAATCGTTCCATGTTCCAAACTCAGAAAGATACTGATTCCAATATACATATGGATGTTTTTGGTTAGGAATAGATAGAGCGTTAGCAGCATATATAGCGTTTCTATTGTTTAAATAATTAGAATCGGTAAAAAACATAGAAGCTCTAAGATTAGTCCTATTAGCATTATACCACCATTCAGTAGTATCAATTGTGCTTTCTTCTGATGGTAAATAAGCAATAGCAGCAGAAGCATATCCTGTAACAACTTTTAATTCATCATGGTGTAATTTGATTAAATCATTAAACGCTTTGAACTGGCCCTGCGGCTTATCTCCATCAGTATCTGTGCCATCAGCATCTGTTTGAGTATTATATGTTTGTAAGTTGTTATAATAAGAGAGGATAGCATTTGCTCTTTCTTCTCTATTCGCTAGTATTGCCACATTTTACTCCCATGGTGCCTCATTCCAAAAGAATGAATCAGTTCCTCTAGAACTAAAAATTGCTAAAATCATTACTTTCATTGCGTCTTCTAATGTCTTTTGTAATTGCCAAGGAAAATCAATATTTAAACGCATTCCCTTATGAAAGCTACCAAAAATATTCTCTATCACATCTACTTCTGTAATATTCGTTTTGCTAGTTTTATCGTACCATCGTCTTATAGTTTTTACTTTCGTGAGCGACGGTGCACCCTTGCTATCAATAAAGATCCAATATCTTTCTTCTTTTAGCTCTGGTACCGACTTAGTGAACATTATTTTATCAATCCTAATTCCTTAGCCTTATCTAGTTTCTTTTCTAGACTCATTTTATCGATGTCTTCGTCACTCATACCAGAAGTTTTTAATTTCTTAGTAATATATTCATTAGCTTCAGGTTTAGGCATCATATCGCCATCGACTTTCCACAAGTCTCTAACTCCAGGTGGGAGTTTAGATTTGAAGTCTCTTGGATAGTGTACACTCTTTCTTGGCCCTTTACCTTTCTCTCCTTTATGAGTGAGTTGAAGTTCGTTTAAAAAATCCTTTAATGTTTTCATAGTTCCTCCTATGTTGTAATCTTTATCTTCTTAGATCCTTCTATTATCTTTCCGCTCTTCGCTTTCTTTGTCTAATGGATTTAACTTTTGCTTTATTACCTTTCCAATTCGGATTTTTCTCGCCAGTTTTACCAAACATAGGATGCTTTTCACCCGTCATTCGTAAAGAATGATCTAGACACTTCTTACCAAACATAGGATGCTTTTCACCAGCTCTACCGAAGCCTGGCGCCTTCTCGCCAGTTCTGCCAAACATAGGGTTTCCTCTACCTGTCATCCGTAGCGAAAGATCGGGACGCTTTTTACCTCTTTTTGATTCACTCATCTTCCTTTTTGTTTCTTCAGATGGTTTTCCATTATTACCACCTGTCGTAAGGTTATAACCGTTAGGTGTAAGAGTATTAAGCTTAGCTATCCACATTTGTTCTGCAATATTAAGATGTTCAATCAACAAAGTATCTGTCGGTGCTTCTATATTGTAGATCGTATCCCATTTAAAAGCGTCAAATCCATATTTCCTAATAGCTCCATAAAAGTAAAAGTTTTTCCCGGCTTTAACGGTTCTCTTATGGCTTTTTTTCCGTTCTTCTAACGATCTTATGGTTTGCCCAATATAAATTTTACCATTTTTTCTGTTTGTTGCGCTATAAATTATTCCGTTCATGTTGTCACTTTTACTTTTGAAGACCCTTCTATAATTTTTCCCGTAATACTACTTGGCTTCTGTGAGAGGAGAACCTTCATAGCAGTTGCAAATACATCTGGTGCACCATTTCCTGGTTCAGGATATATTCCTTGTAGTACACTATGAAATGATCCCATCCATGTCCAAAACTTTGGATCTGTAGTGAAATCAGATTTGACTTTCGCTTCTTTGTATGCAGCTGGTTGTTGTAAGCCTGCTGGTCCAATTTTTAAATTTTTTGCTTTAATAGTTCCAGTCTTATCCTGATCTTTAAAAAAGATTTCGTCTAATCCTTCAGCTATAGCATCCAGCAGGTCTAACATAACAGGTACATTCTTTGACATTTCACTCTTATCTGGGTTAAGATTAAATCCTTTAGCTATAGCCTTTTGCTTGAACTTACTTAAGAATGTTTTTTTACTGAATTGGTCCATTTTAACTCCTATATAGTAACCTTCACTTTTGAGGATCCTTCTATTATTTTGCCCGTCAAGCTACTAGGCTTAAGAGAAAGCAAAGTTTTCATCGCTATGCCGAATGCATTCGGTGCACCATATCCAGCTTCTGGATATATCCCTTGTAATATTGAGTGAAATGACTCAAGCCATACGAAGAATTTTGGATCAGTAGTAGTATCAAATTTAATCTTCGCTTCTTTATAAGCATGAGGCTGTTGCAATCCGCCCGGGCCAATTTTCAAACTGTTTGCTTTAATAGTTCCAGTTTCTTGCTGGTCTGTATAAAACACATCTGCGATAGTTTCAGCAATGATATCTAGAAAGTCTAATATTGTAGTAGTTCCTTTTGCCATTTCTCCTTCAGGATTTAAGTTAAATCCTTTCGCTTGTACTTTTGCTTTCAATTTATTAAGTATAGTTTGTTTTGAAAATTGATCTCCCATATTACCCTCTAAATGAATATACTATTTCTGAAATCTTATCTTGACCAATCCATTTAATTAAATAGCCAATAAGCACTGGAATATATTGAGCAACCGAAGAAGGATCAGAAACTATATTTTTTACGGCATTTACTACTTGTTTTACTTTCTCTGCTTCTTTTTTTATTGTGGCTATTGTTCTTGCGTTCTCCGCAATTATCTTCTGGACAGATGCAGCAGCCGGCCCTAAAAATTTAGATGCAATTTGCTTTGGTGTTGGTAAAGATGGATTTACTATTGCAGCAATTACTTGAGGAAGGTATTGTGTAAACTGTGCTGCTATTGCGGCACCTTGCCCAACGGGTGTAGCTTCTTGTATATATTTCGATATATAAGCCGCATCCATACTGTATCTGACCATTACAAAATTATAAGCAAAGACACTATCTAAATTGTATGTGGTTTTCTTGGCAGATGGATATTGACTTTGTGTAGTAGTGAACATAGAAACATTGATCGATGTGTCATCATCTGGATCTTCTCTGTGTCCATATCCTATTATTCCAATTATTTCATCATATGGAGTTTTCAATTCAGCTGTTTTCTTTCCATTGATTATCTTTTTAAAATCACTTTCAGTATAAGTTTTTGTAAAGTATGTTGGAGTAACTGGTTGTCCCAACGCACCCGATTTTACTTCTGATGCTAGTTGAGCAGTTTTCCCAGCTCCACCCTGAAGCTTTGGTCTTCCTGTAATTACAATTTTCAACTTGTCAGGATATTCTTCTTCGGGTATCTGGATAATTAGTTTTGGAAATCTTTGTCTATCTATAAGTGACATCTCTTATCCACCAACTATAGTTTTTCCAGATGACATATGTGTTGTCAATCCAGTGAAAGGACAAATACAATCTGATGTTATTACGCCACCTCCTCCGTTAGTACCCGGAGGACCTATAATTATTTGCTCACCATCAATTATAACTTGTTTTCCGTTAATATTAACAGATCCATTTTCCATGGCTCTTATATTAATCTGTGACTTGTCAGAACCGATTATTGTTATCTCCCCATCACTTATGCTTATGGCATCACCAAGATCAGAAATCAGTCTAACTCCAGCATTGTCTATCTGTATCTCAAAAACTCTTCCATCTTCTCCCTTTACTCCTAATGTAATTGCATTATCGGTTAACCTAATATAAGAAGAAGAGTTGGCAGATGAAGTGCCGCCGGGACTATATTCATATTCGTTTTGATTCAAGTGAACGAGTTCTAATTTTGTCTCATCCATTACAATTAGATTTTCTACTTTATTTTCACTACTTTCTACATCAGGGTTTCCTAAAGATGGATATTGAGTTTTCAGAATTATTGTTGTTGGGTCATTCTGTAATTCTGGCGGAATAGTCGGAATTACTTTTACTACTCCATATCCTGCAGCTTTAGTTGCTTCTTCGTCTATCTCTTTTTTAGGAGCATATGGGAATGTTCCTATCCAAACAGGTCTAGCAGGAATTCCAGCTTCAAAGATTACAAATCCTTCAGCATGTATTGGCGGGATCATATAGAATCCCATGCCTTTCAGTCCTCCATAAGGACTGAGAACAGGTATCCACTGATGGATGTCTTCTGCATAACTTAAATTCCCATCTCGTGTGTAAACATGAGCTAGTATTCTGCCAAGTCCTCTAGGATCTTGGTTGTTGATGCATCTAGCTCTATATATTCCATAATACTTTACACTTGTCGATTGACTCGACTTAATAGCTGATGGTTTTGTTCTTTTCCCTGTTACTGACATATTGTTCTCCGATTATAATAAGAGTGAAACTACTTGATTAGAGTCTGGGATCTTGATAACTCTATCAGCATAAAAATCTTGTGGAATTCTAAAGAATTGATTATATTCTTGTAATATCCACCACAACTGTGGAGTTCCGTAAAAATAGTTCGATATCAAGTCTGGTCTATATTCCCACTTTGGTGGGATCTTCCAATTACGATCATCTGAATATCTAATCAACTTGTTAATAAATGTTCTGTCTTTCATACCGAGACGATATTTCTTCTGATTTTCACTTGGTATAATATCATAAAATCTCAATCGAGAAAATCTATCAAATCTTTTTTTCTGATTTAAATTGATTGCCATCACTTATCTCCTAGCTAATCTTTGCCCATAGCATTACTTCATTATCAGTTATAGATGGAGCAATTTCTGTCAATGCTAGAGTTGCTGTGACCCATACATTGTTCCTAGAATTGTTATTTATCACGCCACCTTTATATTCGAATGTTATACTTTTACATATCCACAATGATCTATATGATTGTTGTCTTCCAGAGCTTGTATACCAATTAGTTCTAAAAACAGGATATGTATTTCTTAGCAAATTGTTATCAGGATCGTCTTCTCCTGATCCAGTAGAAGAAGCTGAGAGATCATTTAATCCACCGTACCAAACTTGGATAATAGGTGGAGCCAGTTTATATCGAGGACCTATTATATTAGGTAATGTCAAATTCCTTAAATTCCTAACTATATAAGTATAAATATAATCTTCTGTCCATTCTTGCATATCACTGGTTGATAAACTCGAAGATTCACCAAAAACATTGATAGACTTAGTAGTAAAATCGTTTGGTGATTTAGGTGAATTAACTACAACATAGCTCAGCTCAAGAGAAATATTTCTTTCATTTGATCTTCTGTATACTTGAGCAGCTTGGCTTCTTCCAAGAGTTGCTATAGTAGCGTAATCGGCTGTTTTTGTATCACCACTAACAACGGGATCAAATTGAAAAGGAATAACTTTTACTTCTTCTTGAGAATAATTAAACTTTGGTCCCCTTCTTGTATATATTCTTAAGAATCCAGGAGCTTTCGTTATCTTGCTATTCACGATATTAAAAGTTCTCTCACGGTATACTTTATCGAATGTGTATTTAGTATCTCTTGGATCAACATTTACAGAAGTGGTAGAAGCCTCTGCTTGATTAATTGATTTAAGAATAATAGGAATATCAACTTTCATTTCATCTATAGGATAATCACCGCCTCTACTAAAGTTCTCGTCGGTGACTTTAAATTTTCCTCTATTTTTTATGGGTTGACTAATCCACTCTTGTTGGTCTTGCGGTAAATCTTCTTGAGTTAATCCGACTTTACCAGTTCTTTTATTTTCATATATATCACCTTCAGAAGTATTATATCTATAAGCTTCTAAATCATAATATTCTAAGAAACCTTCTACTTTTCTCCTTGCATCGTTCCCAGCTTCATTTGGTCTAATCATCTCGATGCTTTGTATTCCAGATGTCAATTCGAATGCGTTTGCTACAGTATTGAAAGTTCTTCTCTGGCTATTTACAAATCTTCCTATGTCTCCACTAGTAATACCAAAGAAATTAAGTGTTGATCCTATAGCTCTTTGCAAACCAGCACCGATAGCTGTGAATCCAAAATTCTTATTAGTGAATGCGTTAGTGTCGCTTGCAGATATGCCAGCTGCACTGAGTTGAGAATTTGCAACAGAATTGTTGGGATCGTTGCCCTTTCCAAAAAAGAAACCCCAATTACCATACCATTCATTAGGGGATCCTGGTTTTTCTCCAGATTGATCTGGTATATTAACTCCTGTAAAAATACCAATCTGATCTTTTGATCGTGGGGGGTTAACCGCATTACTTATTTCACTTAATGGAATAGGTAATATGGCGTCTGGTGGTTCGTTTTGAGCTTTAACTGCTTTAATAGCATCAGCTACAAAAGTTTGAGATGATTTCTCTACGGCATCCTCTGCTGAAGTGATTGCTACATCTAATTTATCATCACCCATATCAGCCACTAAGAATTCAGGCGAGTCGTCGTCATTTGGTAATGGCTTTCCTTCTTCAAATGAAGCAGAGAACTCATTCTCTTCTAGTTTATCTCCATATGTTGGGAATTGTCCAATTCCAAAAGCTGCTTTTGTTGGCTTATCGCCACTTTGGTCTACAACTTGAACTTCTTTTACTTCTAGTCCTTCCGATCCTTCTAATAAATTGTTTTCGTTAGTTTTAATTGTTTTATCTGCTGCGGAATCTAGATGCTCTAAATTTTTATTTCTTTTTATCGAATTAAGATCTATTTCTTGATTTTCTTTTTCTTCTATGTTGTCTGGAAATTCTAAATTGCTAACTTCTTTCAAGCTTTTTGCCAATAGAGTAAGAAGAATGTCAGAAAGTATTTTACCAGCACTATCATCAATTTCTGGTATATCCAATTCGCCTTTTGATTCCGCAGCATTTATCGCTAAAACATCGTTTATAGTTTTTACTGTTTTATCGAGGTTATCATTAATAATTTGATTAAATTTTTCTCTGGCCTCTTCTTCAGTTTGAGGTATATCACTATCGTCAAGCTTAAAAGTCTTTTCTGGAGTAGGTGTTTCAATTCCTATAGATTTTAAAGACTTATCAGTTGGCAAATCGACTAATTTTAGAGCTTTGTCAACTTTCTTTATTGTTTCTTCCGTTAATATATAAGAAGCAGTTTTATCTACTTGTTTTATGTTAATTAGGATATCTCGTATATCTGAGAGATTTTTATTGACATCTTCTTGAGGTCCAGTTATAGTTTCTGCAACTTTAGTCAAGAGATTATTCATCGTTTGGTTAATATCTAAAAATTGTATTTCTTTTGACTCTTTCTTTACATCCATTTATGGTACCCCGTTTAATTCGAGACTCTTAGTTTTCTTCCACTGTGCACAGAAGTTAATATCGATGCTGTATCGAGCACAGCACTTCTCCACTCATTGTCAAATAGCTCTTCTAATTTTTCTACTAATACTTCTGTTTGTGCTCCTATAGCTACTTTTATACTATTTGCTATTGCGCCAGCTCCAGTCATCTCTGCGGTAAGATTTCCCGTCTCAACATCCATCTTAACTCCAACACCAGTTTCTGCTGCTGTCTTCATTAATCTTTCTACTCGGTTAACTCCTCGTAAAATCTTAGAATCAGCTATTGTTATTCCTTTTCCAAGTTTTTCAAGAGCCGGTGCCATTTTACCTATCCAGTCTGGGAATCCTTTTAGACCTTTTAGCATAGGCGCAAAGTCTATTGGTTTTATTCCTTGGAGCATCGCCATGAAGTCACCGAACCTACTAAGTCCTCTACCTTCTTTATCCATGAGTCCACCGATACCTGACATTGCTTCAAAGAATTTAGGTAGAGAACCTGATAATACATCCATACCTGTTGCTATATCTTTAAAAGCACCTTCAGTTTCACCAAGTACCCAGATAGCAATTGCCATATCTTTGAATGCTCTAGATACTGCTCCCCATCTTGTTAACAAGCTTTCTAATACTGCTCCAGCTCCAGATGGACTTACGGCTTCCATCCACTTATTGAATCCAGTAGCTACAGATTCCATAGCTGGACCAAGTCTACTAAAGTCTTCTTCTCTTATACCAGATAAGATTTTAAGAGAATCAGCCATTGCTTTTGTTGTGTCAGCAATTACTTTCGCATTATTTCTAAACCTACCTTCAGAAAGAGTTTTTATAGTTTCACCAAGTTGTAGCATTGCTCCGCTTGCTGAATCAATATCTTTGATTTCTCCTAAGACCCACATGCCAATTGCAAATTTCTTTATTGCTGCACCAAGAGCAATCAGTGCTGGCGCTTTTATTAATTGAAGAAGCCCAAACTGTTTGACGAAATCGTTTACTGCAGCTCCAACTGTTTTTAAGTTTTCTGCTAGTTCTGGACTAGCTACTCTTCCTAATTGTTCTATAGCATCTGCAGAATCGCCAAATTTAACAATCGCTTTAGCTAATACTAATAATCCTGCACCTAAGATCAACAGTGCAGCTGCAAACATTATCGCACCTGCTATTGCGGCTTGTCCAACTGGTGTAGCAAATAATAATCCTAACCCAAGCAAGACTACGGTCAATGCTGTGATTGCCACAATAGCTTTAAGCATGCCACCCCAATCAACATCATTAGTGAATACTTTCAACGCTTGTGCTAAAATCCATATAGCTCCTGCGAGTGCTAATATTAAAGCAACTCCTATTGCAGCTTTACCCAAGAGTTTCATCATTCCACTTATTCCTTGAGCTGCTCCTTGTGCTCCGCCTGCTGCTTTACCAATTCCACCCATACCTTTAGATAATCCACCAAATGCACTAGTTAAACCTTTAACGCCTTTAATAATTCCAGGAAGAATCTTGAATGCAACAAATGCTGCACCAAGAGCTATAGCGATAGGTATGATCTTTTGCATGTTTTCACCTACCCATCGTATAGCATTCCCAATCTTTTCGAACCAATTAAAAATTTTCTGTGGGTCAAAATTCTTTATGAGATTCATTAATCCTGTAGCCATCTTATCAAAGAATTGACCTATCGCTGCTTCGTTATCAATCCATTTCTTTTCTAGAACTGCTACTACCTGAGTGAATTTACCAATAAGTGGTGCTACTGCTTCACCAAAGAAAGCCATGAATCTATTTCTGAATCTACTAAATGCGTCTGCTAATGTTGCTTGACCTTCTGCAGCTCTTTG
>Ga0209977_10000219_pt1 | contig 22412 bp, 16 predicted proteins | sample SumtaG_2_FD_183113 | JGI IMG/M metagenome (GOLD analysis project Ga0209977, IMG submission 183113) | Deep subsurface microbial communities from Indian Ocean to uncover new lineages of life (NeLLi) - Sumatra_00607 metaG (SPAdes) (version 2) | ecosystem: Environmental > Aquatic > Marine > Oceanic...
AGGGTTTAGATCCTGAAGTTTTAGAAAAAATCAAAGGAATATTAGAAACTGTTGCAGATTTAATTACTGAAGAAACTACAGTAGGAGAAATAGTTGAAGATGAAGTTAAAGGCACTATTCATGAAAAAGTGATGGAACAGCTTGAACCATCATTAGATAATGATATTGCTAAAAAATTAGCAGATAAAGCAGTAGAAAAAGCCATTGATAAAAGTTGGGACAAAATCAAGGAAAAATTAGTAGAAAAATTCGCTAAAGAAGAATAAAATAGTTTTTATATTATTTTTTTTTTATTATATTAATTTTTTTTTTTGAATGTTATTTCAGTTTATTATGTAATTTTCCTCTATATAAAATTATTACAAACGCAAGAATTAACGAGATAATTAGGAAGCTAATGTTATATCCTGAAATAATTGGTAGGTAATATCGAGTTAAGCTATCCAAATTACATTGTAAATAAAAGGTGTCGGGGCCGTTCTCGATTAAAATAAGTTGGATATAATAAATTTTTGACTTTGGCGCGGTGTAATTGATGTAAGGATTATCGTCTAAGCTATAATTAATCGCAACATCGAAAATTCTCGTGTTAAGACTTTTATCAAGTTCTATAAAAGATTCAGTAGGACGCTTATCAAATAGAAATAGTGCAAAATTTCCATCCTCAGTGTGAGTTATGTTAATTTCAATAGTTTGATTATTGTTTAAATGAGCTAGGAAATATACAGAAATTCCATCGTTAATGTTATCTATGTGCTCGAATCCAGAAACATTAGCGGGCAGTATTAAAATGAATAAAGTAAAAACAACAAAAGCGAGAAATTGAGGTTTCATAATTCCGTATTCATAATAGTTTTAAGTTTGATATAACGTTTAAATTAACTTAAGTTTTATTGAATTATAAATCTAAGTCGTATTGTCAATTGTTAATTTAAAACATTGAGTTATTATAAATTGCCAATACATTTTTCTTAATAGAAATTTTTTTCAATAAAGGTTTAATTAATTTATAAATGTAGGTTCAAAATTTTAAAACAACTGTAGGCATCCTCAAAATGGATAAAATTATTTTAGAAAACTTGGATTTTGAAAAGCAACATGGATTAGGGAACGACTATATTTTAATAAATAACCTCAAGTGGGGTATCCCTGATATTAAAAAGGCAGATTTGGCTAAAAAATTATGTAAACATCATTATTCAATCGGGGCTGATGGGATTTTATTTGTTTGCCATCCAAAAAACACGGAAGTAAGGATAAAAATCTTTAACCCTGACGGTTCTCAAGCAGAAATGTGTGGTAATGGTGTTCGATGTTTTGCTAAATACATTTACGAGAATGACATCTACAAAAAAGACGAAATTGAAATTGAAACGCTCAAAGGAATTGTAGTTGCAAAACTCAATGTAATTGATGATAAAGTTAAATCCGTAAAAATCGATATGGGGGCTCCTATTTTAGATTGTGAACGAATCCCAGTTGATTTAAAAGATCCTGTAAAGCAATGCGTTAATGAATCTATAATAGCTTTAGATAAAATCTTTAAATTCACAGCAGTTTCAATGGGCAACCCTCACGCTATTATATTTACAAGCGAGGCATTAAGCGATGACGAGCTAAATAGATACGGAGCGTCTATAGAGTCTAATAAACTATTTCCAAAAAAAACAAATGTAGAATTTGTAAAAGTTCTTTCTAAAGAGGAAGCGATTCTAAGAGTCTTTGAAAGGGGCGTTGGCATTACTAACTCGTGTGGGACGGGTTCATGCGCTGCTGTGGTGGCTGGGACTATTCTAGGGTTGTTTGAAGAAGGTTCTCCAATTACGATCCATAACGATGGGGGCGATTTGTTAATTACATATAATGGAAGAACGGTTTTCATGGAAGGTCCAGCAGAAAAAGTTTTTGAAGGGATAATAGGTAGAATTGAATTCTAATTATGAGTATTGTTGAAAAATTCAATAAGTATTTGAAACTTTTTTGAATTTACTAAATAAAAAGAAACCTTAGAATTTATTTCATATTTATATTGAAAGAGATTAGTTTTTAGATGTGTATTTGAATTGATTTAATTGAATTTTCTCTATTTGTACGAGTTTAGTTGATCTGTTTAATATAATTTTGGATAGAATAAAAAAAAAGTGAGATTTAAAGTGCTTCAGTTTAAGATATAAAGAATTTGGATAATTCTTTAAACTCAGAGAGTATCCTCATATATATTTTAGGAATTATTAATCCCTTCTTAAGAATTTTCTTTTATAAACCTGCGAAATATATCATAAGAAATGTCTACAGAAAAGTTTAAAAATAAAATATTTAAAGCAATCGATCTTTTTGCTGGAATTGGGGGGATAGGGTTAGGTTTTTCACAAGCTTTTAAAGAAAAAATTGATTTTGTCTTTGCGAATGAGATTAATGAATTTGCATGCAATACATATGAAGCTAATTTTGGAGAAAATCCCTATGGAGATATAACAAAAATCAATCCAGATGACATACCTGATTTTGATATTCTACTCGCAGGATTTCCATGTCAAGCCTTTTCAATTGCGGGTGAAAAGCGCGGTTTTGATGATACAAGGGGGACATTATTTTTCAATATTGCATCAATATTAAAGAAAAAGGACCCAGATGCATTTTTATTGGAAAATGTCAAACATTTAAAGCATCATGACAAAGGCAGGACATTTCAAGTGATTATAGATGTTTTAACTGAAGATTTAGGATATCATATTCATGTTAAAGTATTAAATGCAAAAGATTTCGGAGTTCCACAAAATCGTGAAAGAATATTTATTGTAGGGTTTAAAGAAAATATGCAGTTTGAATTCCCAACTCCTTTAAAAAATAATAAAAAAATAGACGATATTCTTGAAGAGGAAGTGAATGAAAAATATTATCTATCTCATGAATATTTAGAAGGACTCAAAAAACACCGCGCACGGCATGAAGCTAAAGGTAATGGATTTGGGTATGAAGTAATTCCCAGAGATGGAATTGCTAATGCTCTTGTATGCGGCGGAATGGGAAGAGAAAGAAATCTCGTAAGAGATGAAGTTCTACCGAATGCTTGGAAAGGGCAAGGGGATGATATTCAGTTGCGAAATGAAGAAGGACTCCGAAAAATGACTCCGAGAGAATGGGCAAGATTACAAGGGTTTCCTGATTCCTTTAAATTTCCTGTTTCAATGACACAATCCTATAAACAACTGGGTAATTCTGTAGCGGTCCCAGTTATAAAGGCTATTGCGGAAAAGATGAAAATTGCTTTAGAAAATAATATCATAGTTGAGGTTCTCGATTTAAAAAAAGAGGAAAAAGAATTATTAAACCTTCTGGAAAAAATGTATATTAGAGACGCATTCACCAAAACTGGTATAAAATTTATTGATTCTATTCAAAATTTTATTGAAAATCAATATTTACGTATCTCAAATTTTGATAAATTAATTCAAGTGATGGAACGATATGAAATTTCTAAAAGAATTAATAAAAATCAGATTAAATTTGCAATTAAGTTAATAAGGGCTTCATCAAGGGGTGAATTTCTTAAAAATTTACGGGAAATCTTTAAGACTTCTGAAAATCAGCTAACATTAACAAATTTTAATTGAGTAAGTATCTTTTCGTATTCTGCTTTATTTACTATTTAATAAATCGAATTTGTAAATTTAATTTCAAGTATAGCGAATCATTTTCCAAATATAATTTCCCATAGTCATGCCTGCTACTACTCGGAGTTTCGAGTTTTGTATTCTTCACTAAATAACCCTGAAATTCATTTCGATTATAAATATGATAACATAAAACTTCCCCGTCTTCTCGGACGATAATAATTCCGCCTGTGGCGTCATAATGACCATTCCATATATTTGCAGGAGTCATTCCCAAAGCAATATCGGTAAGTAAATTCTTTATTTTATATTCATAAAACGGATGTATTTGCTCGAGATTGAAGTCACATGGATTATTCTGAATTAAGATTTTAATAAGGTCTTCCATGCTAGTCCCTTCCCCATTATAATAGCTTCTTAGAAGATCGCTCAAGATTTCTGGTAATTTTGAATCGATTAATTTTAAATTCAGTTCAAAAGTTTCATTATTAAGTTTAACATATTCAAATCTTCCGCCGAGTTCATGAATTTTTTTGATTCGCTTTTTTATTTTTCCATTTGACTTTATAGAGTTTATAGAATCCATTTCTTTAGTATCTAAGTTGCTGATTTGGTATATAAAGTTCGTGGATTTACTGGCATTCAAAAGAGAAGACGCTCCGCCGAGCTGACTTTTTATACTAAATCCTAAAGTCGGTTGAAAACCTGTTCTTAAATCATGTACAACGAGCGTAATATCTCGCTTTTCTTGAGTTTTTGCTTTTAATGTTTGACAATTTATAGTTTTCATGAAATTTTGAATCCTTGGGACGGCAAAAGTTCTCGAACTTGCTTCATTTATCTCTTTTAGTAAATTTTTTGCTTTTTTGTGGAAAATTTCAACTGGAAATTCTTTAAAAGTTTCTTTAGTATCTGCATTCACAACTTTGATTTTAGAATTTCTATAATATTCCCACTTACCACTTATCTCGTCTCTAATTATCTTAATAATTGGATAGAATATGTTTTTTATTTTTTGTAAATCCTTATCCGCCCCATATAATTCTCCATCAGCTAATAATTTGAAAAAAACATAAATTTCACTCCATTCCCCCTTGTTTCCCGTGAGTTCTTTATCACCCATTCTTTTAGCCTCTAAAGTGATTCTAATCTTTTAACTTATCTATAATTATTTCAATATGTTTCTTAAGTTAAATATCTTCAAAGACTTTTTGTTTCTATATTAATACCCAAATTTTATACTTATCGAGAAATACTTCTCATATAGTTAAATCAAATCTAAATTTAATAAAAAACAATACTACTATGGTTTCTGAGAAAAAGAAAAGCGAGTTTAGAACTATTATTCAAACTTGGGCAGAAAATAATTTAGTAGATTATCCTTGGCGTAAAAATCGAACTCCTTATCGCGTTCTAATAAGTGAAATTCTTTTAACCAGAACCAAAGCTGCGCAAGTTGTTCCAGTTTACGACATATTTATGAAAACATATCCCAATTTGGATGCTTTTATGAAAATGGATTTTTCTAAGGTTAAATCAATTATTAAATCCTTAGGATTACTCTTTAGGGCAGAAATGCTAAAGGATATTTCAGTAAAACTAAAAAAAAATAATAATGGAAAGATTCCTGAAGATTTTTCCGAATTAAAATCATTGAAAGGTATAGGGGATTATGGAGTTAATGCGATTTTATGTTTCGGATTCGGACATAAACGTCCTTTATTAGATTCAAACTTCATACGTATCTATAGGCGGATTTTTGAAGTAAAACCCAAAACGAAGACGGCTAAGAGTGACAAATTTTTATGGGAGTTCTCAGAGGAATTGCTACCCGAAAAAAATTTCGTCATATTTAACTATGCAGTCTTAGATTTAGGGGGTTTAATTTGCTTACCGCGAAAACCAAAATGTAAATTTTGTCCTCTAAGGTCTATTTGTCGATATTTTTTTTTTTTAAAATAAAATTCATTTGATGGAAAAACGGTTTTTATGGAAGGTCCAGCAGAAAAAGTTTTTAAAGGTATAATAGGTAGAATTGAATTCTAACTATAAAAAAACAACAATAATTAAATAAGAGGTAATTCAAGGTTGAAATATACTGATTGGTTAAATATAAAAGGTTTAGAATATCGCGACGATGTGTTATATTTTGCCGGTATGAATACTTTAGATATTGTTGAAGAATACGGTACGCCTATTTATGTAACTAACGAACAAATGGTTCGCGAACGTTATAGAAGGTTAAAAAATCTTCTAAATTCCGAGTACAAGAAAAATCAAATACACTTCGCTGTTAAGGCTAATTCTACTTTATCATTTTTAAGAATACTCAATTCCGAAGGTTCTTCTTTCGATTGTACATCACAAGGAGAGATATTTACTTGTTTTAAAGCAGGAATTTCTCCAGAAAAAATAATATACACCGGAAATATGTTTACGGACGACGATTTTGAATTCGCCGTTAAAAACGATGTTTTAGTTAATTTAGACAGTTTAAGTCAATTAAAGCGGTTATCGGATATTTATGAAAAGCTTGGAAAGGAAAAATCAACGATTTCTTTTAGAATTAATCCCGAATTTGGAGCTGGACATCACGCTCACACCATTACTGCGGGTAAAGATATAAAGTTTGGTATATTAGAAGAACAAGCAATTAAGGCGTACAGAAATGCAAAAGAATTTGGCTTCAAAAATTTCGGGATTCACCAACATATTGGTTCTGGAATAATCAACGCTTACGATTACGAGAAACCAACTGAAAAATACCTTAATATCGTTAAAACATTAGCTAAAACCCTCGAAATTAAATTTGAATTTATTGACTTTGGAGGAGGGTTAGGGATTCCTTATCAACCTGAAGAAGAACCGTTAGATATGAACATTTACAGCAAAATTCTTATTAAACCTTTTCTAAAGTTATTAAAATCGGAGGATATAGGTGAACCAGAGTTTAAAATTGAACCAGGACGATATTTATCTGCAGAGTCGAGTATAATTTTAACGCAAATAAATACAATTAAAAACAATGGGTATAAACTATTTGCAGGAGTAGACGCGGGCTTTAACACGTTATTAAGACCAATTTTGTATGATTCATATCACCATATTGTACCATGCAATAAAAAAGGCAAAGAAAAAGAGTTAATATACGATGTTGCGGGACCAATATGCGAATCTGGGGATATTCTTGGTAGGAATAGGGAATTACTAGAATTGAATGAGAAAGAGTTTCTTGCTATACTCGATGCAGGTGCCTATGGCTTTACTATGAGCAGTACTTATAATTCAAGACCAAGAGCTGCTGAGATTTTAATCAAAGATGGCAATATTCATAAAATTAGAGAAGCAGAAGCATATAATGATTTATTAAAGAAACAAATTATCCCCGATCATTTGAAATAATAAATCGCAACAGTATTGTTTCATATAAAAGAATAAAAATTTTAATGATTTATATTATCACGAGATAAAATTATAAAAAAGGAACGTTTAAGGACTGGATACCCTTTAGACGTTCTAAATGAAGAGTTGGCATTATGAAACCAGTGAATTCAGGTTAATGATAATACTGATCTGCTCTGAGAAATTTTTATAATTTTATCTTACTTTTTGGAAATTTATTTATTTATTTTTTTTTAATTTGCTTAATTTGTTTAATTAGTAAGGGATAAAACAGATAATATTAGAAAAATTTATTACATTTGATAATAATAAAAAATAATAAAGAAATCCATGAGTTGCTTAATGATGTATGAAGAAAAAGTAGATAATCTAAATCGTGAGATTAAAAAATCAGAGGAGTCAATTATCCTCTTGGAAGGACAACTAAAAGAAGTTAAAGATGCTTCGGAGCGATATGAAATATTTTGGGAATTGAAAGAATTATATGAAAAAACCAAGGATAACTATAGGTCTTTAGAAATATGGTCTGATAAAAAACACACAGTAAAATTTTACCTTAATTTAATTAGAGAAATTTACTACTTTGAAGTATGTCTTAGCATGCTTAAAGATAAACATGGAGCAAAGAAAATAGATCTAAGGCATTTTCTTAATGCTGCAGAATTAGAATATTTTTATTTTATTATTGAAGATAATCCTCTACCTGATATTTTTTTTAATTCAAGTTTTCAGATTGATGGTTTTTTCACCGATCAAAGAATAAACTTGATTTTTAATAATATTATTAACGCTCAAAAGAATCTAAATCATCTACTTGAATACTACAAGGACGAGGAAAAGCATAAAAAATTATTTATATATAATGAATTAATGGGTGATTTGTATATTCACCTTTTTTGTTGTATTCAACAATTTAATAACGAAAATTTATTTAAAAAAAATTCTAGTTCTCGAAAAAACCTTATTTGTGCTTTCTATTATTATAACCTTTCTATCTGGCATAAAATACAACTTGAACGACTAAATCCTACAACAGGATTTGATGGTCTTCATGGTTGGCCTAGTCTAGGATTATTTCATGATTTTTATAATGAGATTGGTGTTTCTCATATTCATGATGTAAGAGAAAAAAAAGAAAAATTGAGTGAAAAATATACCTTATCTAATAAAGAGACAGTCGAACTTAATCAAGAATTAAAGAGGGCAATTCATGAATTCCAAAGATGAAAAATATGTTAAAAGAGTAATCCCAGAACTTAATAAACAACCAAAAGCAAAGGGTCTCTTGGATTATATTCCTGATACTAATGAATTGTCAATATCAGAATATACGATTAGTTATCACACCATCAAAATTAAATCCATAGGGAAATATGATCTTGAGAAATATAAAGAATTAATCTCTATAGCAATAATAACTGCAACCAGTGATGAAAAAGAAACTGTACTAGAGAATATGGAACCCCTTGTGAATGAGGATAATATCCTTAAAAGTACGATTAAAAATTTGACAGTATATCTTGGACGGATTGGTTTATATCCGATTATTTTAACAAGAAGCGAATCGGGAGTTTATAGTCTGGAATCGGTTTTCTTTAGTTGTGAAGATTTATATTCTTATTTTGAACCTAAAGTAGCGATTCTATATGGAATTGCTTTTGGTCTTAAAGAGAATTGTCAAAATATTGGTGATGTATTGATATCTGAAAGGATAATCCCTTATGAGAGAGTAAAGTATCATAGGGGTGAAACTATCGATAGAGCGCCAAGATTTGAGAGTAGTGGGTTATTAAAGAATCGGTTTAAAGAGGTTTCTGACTCTCAATGGGATTTTGCCTTACCAAATGGCGAACAAGCTAAAGCATTTTTTGGTATTATCTTATCGGGAGAGATCTTACATAATGATAAGGTACGTAGAGATGAACTGAAAAGTAGATTTAATGAAGCTATAGGTGGAGAAATGGAGGGTGCTGGTTTTGCTATTACATCAATAAGAAATGATGTTAATTGGATTGTAGTTAAAGGCATTTGCGACTGGGGTTATAACAAAGGAGATGAGAATCATAAGTTAGCATGCGAAACTGCGATTTCATTAATATTAACTGTTTTTAGGGACCCACATGTATTTGAATCGATTGATATACAACCCACTTGATATAATATAAATCGAAATTTACTAATTTGATATTAAATCCGCTCTAAATGAAGAGTTGGCATTATGAAATCTATATTAGTATGGATTGATGATAATACTTATCTGCACTGATAGGTTTTATAATTTTATCTTACTTTTTAAGATGCTTAATTACAAACCTAATACTTCGTTTGTAGTATATATTTTGTTTTCTTTTGCTTTTTAATTCAATTCTATCATCTATTTAGGCTTATAATGATCCTTTAACTCGATTGAATTTGAATAAAATCGACCATCATTAGTATGAAAGAACGCTTTAACTTCTAGAGGATAACTCCACTTATTTTCTTTCATTTCTTGCTCAAAATTATTTCTTGAAATAAGTGCTTGACAAGATTCTCCATCTAATAATTTCTTTGGTAGCCAATCACACAAGCCTCTATTAGGAATACTATTTGCTAGTATGAAATAAATATACTCTTCTTTTACAAAATACAAACCATAGGAATTCACAACTATTGGTCTCACACTCTTATTCACTGCTTTAATTGTAATAAAAACATCATTTAAATCAATTTGAATTAGGGATGTGGGATGAATTGAAACCTCTAATAACTTTTTACTCCCTGTATTCTTGCTTTCTATTAATTCTACTACCTCTTCAATTTTCAATTGATGTTTGCTACCATCTAATCTTTTATAAAACTCATATACTTTAAATTTTGAATTAGAAGGATTATCACTTAATCTTATCGCATAAATTCCTCGCTTTTTTGGAAAAATTTTGATACAGAAAACAAATTTTCCATTTGCAAGTTCGATAATCTTATACGTGGGAAAAGGTGATAACACAGGATCTATTTTTCTTGGTAGAACATTATTAAGGTGAATTTTTAAATTATCAATATCCTTACGTTCTAAACCAACGAATTTTAGTGGATCTTCTTGAACACCATAAAAGATATATCCCTCTCGATCACTATTTGCAAATTGGATAATGTCCTTTCGTAATTCATCTGAATTGTTACTATATTTAAATTTAAATTCAATATGGAGATCCTCGAAACTAAATGAAATCTTCTCAATTTCATGTAAATCTTTTTCATCTAATTTCTGTAAATCCTTCGAAAACATACCCTTTTTCATCCTCTATCAATAATTATGTTTATAAAAATTTTTATCAGTTTTTAAATAAAATAGGGTTAAATTTAATCTGATTTATTAGAAAATAAATATTATTAATCTGTTCTTACTAAAGTAAAGCGCTATTATTTAAAAAATAATTTTTAAATTTAAAGAAATTAAAGATTAAGAACATCCTTCATTTCGAAAATCCTACTTTCTTTACCTTCTCTTATAATTCATTCTACGTGATTTTTAAAACTTGAGAACGCTCTCAAAAGTTTATATTTAATCAAAAAATTTTTAATTCAAGGTACAAATAATTCTAGTAAAAGACAATTTCATGGTATTTCTATGGTTGAATTAACTGAAATGGAAAGGAAATTACTTAATCTTTTAGAAATTAAGAAAAAGGAAATATCAATTATTATACCTGTTTATAATGAGGAACATGATATTGGCCCTTTCCTTAAACTTATACCAAAGAATGATAGAATCGAGATTGTTGTTGTTGATGATGGCTCTTGTGATAGTACAGTAAAAGTTATAAGAGGGTTAAATATTAAGGTTACTTTAATCCAACATAAACGAAGCTTAGGTTACACTAAAGCATTGCTAACAGGAATACAAAATTGTAAGGGTGATTTTATTATTACTACTAGTCCATTTGATGGTTATTACCCTAATGAAATTATTAATTTATTAGAACCACTAATCACTAATAGAGCAGATATAGTAATAGGTTCTAAATATAAAGGCAAAATATATAGTAGAATTCCAAGATTCAATAAATTTACTGATAAATTAATCGAAAAACTTATTCTTTTTATATTTGGAGAAAAAATATCAGATAATCAAAGTGATTTTAGAGCTTATACAAGAGATTCATTAAAAATTTTTAAAGATATACGTGAGAGAGTTTCTTTGAGTTTTTTTACTTTATCCATAATAAATGCTTTAGACTTAGATTATAGAATTTTAGAAGTTCCTGTTACATATTCCCAAAGATTCTATAGATTATATTTTCCCCGTAAGGTAAGAATTACAATTAATATTATTTTAATCTTTAAGAAACATTTTTTAAAAAGATATAAATTCAGAAAAGTGAGAAAATACAGAAAGTACAGACAATACATGAAACAACAGGAAGATGATTTTTTAAGAAGAAGAAGAAACATCGACCAAGAGTTTCTTATTAAATTCCCCCAAAAATCTGAGATGGCATCAAAAATATATCAAAATCAGTTTCCAATGCAAAAGTCAGAAGATTTAAAGGAAAAAGTGAGATGGAGGTATGGTGAAATAATTCATAAATATGCAGAATTGGATTCAAAAAATACCTTTTCTTCAATTAAACTCTCTTTATCAGATGCAAAATTAAAAAAATTTTTAACTAAAAAAATAAAATATTTAGATATAAATAATGATGATATTTATAACTTGATAAAGTCTCTTCCTAAAGTTGATTTACATTGTCACTTAGGGGGATGTGCGAGAACTAGAGACCTATATAAAATTGCTAAAACTTATCAAAACGATTTTTTGTTTTTCGAAAAAATTAAGGATTTTTTTAAAAAAAATAAAGAACTGGATATGGATTTATTCTTCAGTCAAAATCCTAAAGAAATTGTCAAAAAGATCTTTTTATTAAATGACAGAGACATTATAAGGACAGAATTTTATGCATCCATTATTAAATATCTCCATGAATTCGATAATTTAGATAGATTGAATTGTATTTATACAAAAAAATTAGATTCTGGAGATAATATGTCTCTCATAGACGAAAATAAACCTGAGTTCCACTTTTTTGGTGTAGGATTAAAAAATTATCTCCAATTTGGCGACTGGGGTGGTTCTACATTATTGCAAACAGAAGAGGCACTTAAAAAAGCAACTAAGTGTTTATGTAGTTTTGCTAGAGAACATAATGTTAAATATTTAGAATTAAGATTTAATCCATTTGGATATACAAAAAATGGTTTAACAGTAAAGAAAGTTTATGAAGTTATAAGGGAAGCTGTTATTAAATATCGAAATGAAATTATAATTAATTTTATTTTTATATCAGGAAAACCAAAGCAGGATACTAAAAAGGAGTTAAATATTTTTAAACGGAAATTATTAGATTTAATTTCTTTATGCTATGAGATCTGTGATGAGCAAGATAGAATGAATAAAGATAACAAATTAAGATGGATTCCAAAATTAGTAGGATTTGATTTAGCTGGTTTGGAAGATTATTTTAATTTTAATACTGAGTATGGATATGAAAGTATTATTGAATCTATAAGAAATGAGATAAAACAATTAGAGGATATAGGAATATATATCACAATTCACTGTGGAGAAACTAAACCAAACTCAAATTTATCAATGAGAGAAAAAGAGAAATGGAATAAATCAGTTCGAAATATATTGGGATCTCTAAATCCAAGCCGCCTCGGTCATGCTCTACATGTTCATGACCCATTTTTAGTAAAAAGGCTAGCTAAATCCAGAAAAACACTAGAGTTATGCCCATCTTCAAATTGCCAGATAAGTCATTATCGAAGAACGCCTTGGGTTTTCTCTAATAAAGATCGAGATACATTAAAATATTTTAATGAAAAAGAATTTACCGATTATCCCATCAGAAAATATCTTAATAACAAACTAAAAATCTGTATTAATACAGATAATCCTGCGATTTCTAAAACAGATTGGACAAATGAAATATTCATAGCATCAGAATTATGTGAAAACAATTTAACTATTGAACAAATATTCGAATTAATATATAATGGAGTTGAGGGATCATTTTTATCTGTCTGCGACCTTGATGAATTAAAGAAACTTTTTAATGAAGAGATAAAAAATATTTTAAATACCTTATAATATTGTTTTTTTAAAAATTTCATTTTTTTTTATGAGGTCGCAAATTAATCTCAGTCACCGAGCTATAACGCTATAAACGGCGACAAAAACTACGAAAAGTTGAAATATGATGGCGATCCTTTATAATATTGTGAATCGAAAAACTTATTCAGAGGATTACGATACTATTAGAATTTCCTACCCGCCTGAGCTGGATAGCAAATGTATAGTTTGCGGAAGTGAGGTGAACTATCGATATTCAGATAACGGTAAGCTTGTCCATACGCTAGAGGGAGACATTAATCAAGTGGTTAATCTCTATTCCTGTACGGACGAGAATTGCGTGATGAGCAGGATCGTATTCAATCCAAGCCCCCAGTTTGATTATAGCGACCGTCATTTTGGAGCAGATGTGTTTAGGTTCATTTCCAACGAGTTTTTACTTTTCAACGCTAAGCCAGGTCAAATAAATAAGCGACTGAAGTATTATCATCAATTAAACATTTCCATCGATACAGTGCGTCGGATGTATGAAGATGTGTTGAAGCTAAAATCCTTAAAAATCGATGAAAAAACTAAGGAAATCGTCCAAGAACAAGGATTCATCTTGCTCGGGTTAGATGGGCAAGACCCTGGAGGCGATGCTCCGTCCATTTGGTGCTTCATGGATCTGGTGAGCAATCGAATCCTAGCAACTCGCAAGTTTGACTCGCTGGATTATAAAACATTGAGAAAAACCATCGAAGAAATCGAAAGGTTCTACGCAGTTAAGATTATCGGTTGGGTTAGCGATAAACAGAGCGTGATCACTAAATGCCACGACGAATATTACTCCGATGTACCTCACCAATACTGCCAATTCCATTTCCTCAGAAACACATGGCGACACTTAGCGGCTTTAGATAGCAAGGTGTACCTGCCGTTAAAAAAAGCGATAAACGATCTTTACATTCACAATGCTTCGCCTAATTCCAAGGTACATTTTGAAAACGTCGGAAAAGTATCCGTCCGTGAAGCTTTTTCAAATACGGATAAAGACCTTCAGATGATGCTTAAAGTCAAGAACAAAACACTAAAGGAGTTACGGGGCACCTGGCTTTACGAAACGGTTGAGAAATACGCTAACGACATGAATATGGTTAAGAACACTCTCAATCCGTCCTATCGCTTTACTAAAGTAATGAGTAAAACTATCGCATCATTGAGAGAGCCCCTTAGTGAAGTCAAGCAACTTTACGAGGATGCAAAATTATTATTTGGGTGGTTCCAAGAGATTCGAGCGATATTTGGAGACGAATCTTTATCTCGAGACGCTAAAGTGGAGAATCTCGGACTCGCATACGATGGAATCCTTGCTACCGCCAAAGAAAGGGATCCTACAACGAATTGGGAAGGATGCAAGTCGTTCTTGCCCAGCAAGAAGAGATCAACCGTGGAGATCATGGGCGAATGGTGTAGGCTGTGGAGGTCGTATCTTCCTGGTCTTTTTCATTATTATAGCTTTCCAAAAGCCGTCAAGACAAATATGGACTTGGAAAAAGCCTTTAGCGTGGAAAAACAAGCCATTTTCAGTAGGGTAGCAAAAGCTAATGTCTGGCGAATGGTTGCCTCGCGAGGGGAAGATTACTTGCGGATTAAACACTGCGAATTAGACGAACTTGCGTCAGATATCGTCTTGCAATATTCTGAAGAAGTGGTGAAACAATTGCGAGCAGAACTAAGCTCTGACATTAAAGAGATAACCGCTATGGGTCGTGCGAGAAGTAAGCGTTATGAACGGTTTGATGTGGATGTGTTTAAATACTATCAATAGAATAAGAAAAAAAAGCGAGGCGGCAATTTAGTCGGAGGTGAGATTAATTTGCGACCTCATATTTTTTTTTTTTATTTTATAGATTTAAAACATCTCTCATTGTATAAATCCGCATGAAATTAAGGTATTTACAATTATTTAGTTTAAAAATTAATTAGCTTGTTAAATCTGATTGAAATTTGAATGTTTTTAATAAGTAAACTAATAAAAACAAGAATAACAATGGTTATAAGAGCAAAAAGAGGAGAATTGAGTATGAAAGATACTTTTGTTGAAATTTACGAAAAATTCTCCCTAAAATTTAAATTTCTTATGGAACCATTATAAGTTTCACTTGTATTGACATTATTTATTTGAGGCTCTATCAAGCTTCGTTAAAATTTCATTTTCAATAAATTCTCTTAGATCTTTGAAACCTCTTGAATATGAGGCCAAAATTCTATCATATGTAGTAAATCTATCTACAAATCTTCTATCAAGTGCATCAATTTTTTTTTTTAATTCGGTTAATTCGATTTTATTGTTATTTATAACATTTGTCAAAGCTTTTATACTCTTATTTAATTTTTCTTCATCCATTTTTATTCACCTGATAGATTTTATGATATTTTATTTAAAAATTATTTAAAATATTTCTGATGAATTATAGATTTAACATATAACAAGATTTTTATTTTTAATGTTTCTTCATCAATTGCCTAATGCTGGTACTTAAACTCGTTGGGATTAGATCGCTCAACATATAGTCTCACTGCGATTCGGTTATCCTTGAAAGTAAGTTTAGTCTCTCTAAGAGCCAAGAAATTTTTTGTTAATGTTGGTCTTGTAATATCTAATTTTACACACATTTCTTTTTATGTCGATCCTTCTTCATTATCTTTTTAATTAAAGGCAAAAAATGTGATATTACCATAAGCAATTTTATGTCAATACTTTACAGAAGTTTAACGTATTTATCGGGTATGTATATTTATAAATTTTATGAAATACTTATAAAGGCAAAATTTCATAAAAGATTTTTATGTTATTTATAAAGACAAAATCAAATAAATGAAAATAATTCTTTTCATCAACATAAATACATAATAGATAGCATAAATTTAAATTAAAAAAACTTTATGAGAATTTTATGGATAATGAAAAAATATATGCATGCAAAAAGAACAATTTAAAAATAAGAGAATCCACGAATAATTCGGATTCTATCAGACAAGAAATGTTGAACACAATTTCCTACAATTCAATGGATAATCAAGAAGAGAGCTTTTGTTCAATGCGTCCACAAAGTTATAGAAAGAATGTGATGAATAATAATCAAATAGACTATAATTTAAATCATAAAAATTTTTGTAGATCACCATTAGCAAATATTAGTGGAGATAATGAGGGTTCCTCATCAGAATCAGTGGAGTTATTAAATGGTGAAAAGAAATTAAATCAAAAAGAAAAAATTATAAGCCCCGAAGAAAAATCTTCTACAGAAGAAACTGTTAATACATTCATGTTTAATAGGGAGGGTGATGAAATTAAAAGTTCTGATTCTAGATTTTCTACGATTAAATCATACGATAAAAATGAACCAATTTGGAAATTTATTTATAAATATTTTGAAGATAATTCTAAAAAATTACTCCTTCTCAAGGATACATATGAAACTGATGATGGATTTTTCATATATCTAACTAAATTTTTAATAGATAAATTATCTACTGAGACCAGATTATTAAAGTGTTTGCACCCAAACACTAAAAAAGCATTACCTAAGGTTATCATTACCATATTTTTATTATATTTTCAAGAAATTAACTCACTTACAGGCGATGAATTAGAAAAAAAGGTTGGAATGGTAGGGCAATATAAAAAACTCAGGGCGATAGCAGATCATGTTAGTTTGGAATTACCTTTTATTATGGGTGATGTGGTTGAGAAAATTCTAAATGAAAAAAAGGAACATATCTTTAAAGGTGAATTCTTTCCTTCTCAAGAGAATATATGTAAACTCGATAAAAGACTTAGATCTTCCAGAAAAATGGTTAAGACCATTTCTAGATGGATACAAAAAACCTCAGATTATAAAAATCTAACTGATCTTAGAGAAAGACTATTTGAAAAAAATCCCCCCAAACCGAAGGATGATGATACTAGACTGGTATTGTTTGATAAAGATAAAGATAAAAACAGCACATCCTTACGAAATATTTGCGATGCAATTATTGAAGAAAATCCTAATATAAATTCGTATAATAACATAATTAGAATAATAGATACTAGCGTCACTACTCTTATGAAAAAAGATTATCGAAGGTACATGAAATATGCTAGTTTTATAAAATTACAAAATTTATATGGAAAACCTATCAATCATCATGTTTTTATAAGGTCTTTTAAAAGTACTAAATGGATTTTTCTCTGGCAAGACTATAATGGGAATAGGTTATCGGATAATCAAACTAAAGCAAGAGCGGGTGAATATTTAATAAAAGAAATTCTGAAGGGTGATACAAGCAGATACGATATAGATTACATTAATAATATTTTAAAGCGAAATGACTTTATTTCTGCTCTCAGTGAGAGGGGATTTAAATATAATGAAATTTTAGAAGAGGTAAATCTAGAATTAAATGTAGATCCTAATAAATGGGAGGTATTTAATTGGGATCATAGAGGAAACCCCCGTAGCTATGAAGAATCTTTTGATAATGCAGTAGAATATTTAGAAGAGTTGATCTCTAAGTATGATTATAATTTTCAATTAATGGATAAACCTTCTCAAGCCCATTTCAATGAATGCCACCAAGATTTCATGGGCGCACTTAAAAGATATAATCTGAATTTTTATGATATTTTAACTGAAGCAGGATTTCAAAATGATAGATTTAGAAAAAAATGGAAAATTATAGATGCTGATACAGAAGGCATTCTATATACACCACAAGAAAGAGAAAAGAAAATTTTTCAATTCTTTAAAGATATTATCCTTCCTATTTATGAACAAAAACAACTTATTGAAGATAAAATAGGGCCTAGCTATAATGAAGGAATAGAAGCTTTAAAAAATACAGATTATCATGGTTTTATTTCTGCCTCTAACGCAAGAGGGATATCATTTGGAGAACTATTACATTCTGTAGGTTTGAGTCCATGTGTATCGTTAAATCAAGAAGTGGGTACAGCCTTTCATTGGATTGCCGAATATAATTTTATGATGCATACAAGAGTTGATAGTGAATGTATATCTTATTATGAATCGAGCATACATGATGAAGATGAGTATAGACCAGATAATACTATTCTAGTAAATAAAAATTTTCGTGATTTGTCTATAGAGGCAAAGAGAGTTTCTGAAAACATTGAAATGATTAATATAGATTATTACCTCTTTCATTCTACGAAAAGGGGTTTTAATTATAAGACAGATAAAGGCTATCAGAGCGAAAGTTCATTATTAATATTAGCTCCTCTTAATATAAAATCAAATATTATAACACCCCAAGAAAATGTAAAAATTTTGTCACCCTTTAATTTTTGTAAGTTTTTTGGTTTCTCTAATGAAAGAACAAAAGAATTCATTGATTTTGCCCGTTTAGCTCTCCAAGCTACAAATAGTGATAACACAGAAGCATTAGATAAATTGTTACAAGAAGCGAAGAGATGTAAAAATGAATTGACATCTAATCCAAATATTAATTTTAAAAAAGAGAAGAAATAATAATTTTAAATGTTATTAATTTCATTATTTTTTTATTTTATAGATTTAAAACATCTTTCATTGAATAGATACAATTTTCATTTTATTAGGACTCTTTGAACGTCCAAACTTTAGTGTTTCCTCTGGATCACAACCAAGAGTATCACAGATTGTTTTAGCAATCATCATTTAATAACCCAAGGGCATACCTTACCTCCTAAATTGAATTAAAAAAACTCAAATTTATTCTTATTACTTTTATAGAATTAGGATTTGAAGCTATTAAAACATTCTAATTAGTGAGATCATATCATTACTAGATCGTTCTTAGATAATTTCACCAATATTATGATTCAAACATTTAAATAGTCAATATTTAATACTCTTGAAGAAAAAAGGTGTAATATTTCTCATCATTCACTTATAATATCAAGAAATTTGAGTTATCTTTTTATGATTGATTATTTTGCGCTTCTATAAAAATCAATTGGGTCGATTACATCTACATTTAATTTACTTTTTATCCAGTTTTTATATTTTTGTTTCAAAAAGGAACGATAATCTGTTGAGATAATTTTTTTACTACTTGATTTTGGAGATACTCGAACAAATATCAAATCGCCATCGTGAAAACCAATTTTTTTTAAATTTTTAATATCTTTAGAATCAATAGGATCAACAAATTCGAAAATAGAAGAGGAGGTGGGATTAAATCTATGTCTTCCTATTAGATTCATTAAAATTTTAGCAGAAACATTCCTTGAATACTCTCTAATTTTTCGATCATACTCGTTAAATATTATCCCATTATGATCAATTGTTATTTTTATTTCACCTTCTTTTATTTTAAAAATAATCCACTCACAAGATTCAAAATAGCACCCATCTCGTGAAATATAGTGAATAATTACATTAGTATCAATGACTACTGAATTGGACATTTATTCTTCACTATTTTCTTTAAATGTTCCTTTGATCATTTTTATTGTCTCGGTATAATCGTCTTGAAAAAAATTTTTTGGCCAAAAGCTATAATTCCCAATTTCATTTAGATAAATTTGAGTAATAATCGTTCTATTATTCTTTTTTTCAAAGAAATTAATTACAACATCGCTAAAATCAAATTTTTTTTCGATTATCCTCCTTTGAATTCTGTTAAGTATATTAACTGAGTGAGTTTCAATTATAAAAGGGGTATATTCATTGGAAGTATATATAAAAAAATCTCCAAGTATAGTTTGGATTTTAGGATTTAGATGAATTTCAGGTTCTTCAATGATCAATAGCCTTCTATTGACTAAATAAAAGTTACGTCTACCTTTTTCATAATTAATTAATTGATATTGGGAAGAATATTTTGAAAGAATTAAGCATTCTACAAGAATAGGTAAGATTTGAGAAATCCCAAAACCTACATCTCTAATATTAAACATAGTTCCATTCTCCTCCATAAAGATTTGATAAACATTGCTTGATCCAAGTTTTTGTACTCGGAGGTTTGAATTAAATCCCATTTTCATTAACCAATAATTCAAATCTCTTTCTAATTCTTTGTTTGATTGTGAATCCTTCCATAAAATCTCATAAGTTTGTTCCCCAGCCAAACCAACTGATTTAGGATTTCCACCACTAGAAAAAAAGATTCTCGAAGGAGTGTCTCTGAGAGGGCCTATATATCTTGAAGAAATTAAAATATCTCTAAGATAATGGTATGTCTCTAACATGGTTTCGCGAATATTAACATAAAAAGAGTATAGAGAAGGATAATTTTCTCTGTCATAATCTTCAACAAACTTTTCAAAATCATTAATTTCAATTTTAAATTGAAAAGATTCACTAGAATTTTTTGGATTATATAAGTCTAAAACCTCCTTACCGCGATTCTTTCTTATCTTTGAAATCTTTACTTCTTTTTGAAATACATAATTTAAAGCTTCAAATTGAGAAAAGATCTTTCTATGATCTGGAGCTTGATGTTCTTGGGATTCTTTAATATATCCTTCAGCATTAAAATTTCCCTTTGATGTTGAAATCTTTGTAAATATGGATTCTTGCTTAAAAATAAAAACCAAAGATTCAGCTTTTTCTTTATATCCTTTAGATTGAAACAGGATTTCTTTAATTTTTATTATTTCATTTTTTTGATCATAGAAATATGAAAATCGTAATGAAAACAATTCTTTTTCGCCATTAGATTCTTTGTATTTTATGTAATCATCAAAATCTTCAAGATTACTATGATAATTAAGTATATGAGATTTAATTAAACCTCTTCTTGAAAATAAATCTCCACATATCATACATACATAACATAATTCAGATTCAAATATGAATTCAATTTTAAAGTCTCTTTCTAAATCATGTTGGAAGATAAGATCTTTAAATTCACCTAAATTTATTAATGGTCCATTTAAAGTTAATGGCAAGATTGGATCATGATTCTCAAATGTCTGTTTCATCAAAATTATTGCTTGATTTAAGTTGGACTTTCCAGAATTATTAGGCCCAATGTTAACTATCAATTTTTTTAAATTAATTTCATTAGAATATTCAATAGATTTAAAATTCCATATCTTAAATGACTTGAGAATCATAATTTAACATTAATAATTGTTTTTATATTTTACATTAATATAATTATGTATATTATTTGAAATTTTAAATTTATAAGTAAAAAGAATTTATATTTTTTTTAACTAATCATAAGATCCTAACAGCTAAATTAATTATCAAATTTATAAATATTAAAGATTAAGAACATCTTTCATTTCGAAAATTTTACTTTCTTTTTGTTTCGCAATATATTTTATTGCGCGTATTGCTCCTGTTGCAAAACAATTTCTATTTATTGCAGTATGTTTGAGTTTGATATATTCACCAGAACCAGCATATAATATTTTATGTTCTCCAACTATATCACCAGCTCGTATACAATGAATCCCTATTTCATTTTTAGCTCCTTTTTCTCTTAATCCTTTACCCATAGATCGGCCATATTTAGTTGCATCCTCCTTTTTTACTTCTAAAGCTTCACAAATGGTGTCAAGTATTTTAAGAGATGTACCACTATAGTTATCTTGCTTTCTATTGTGGTGAGTTTCGATGATTTCAATGTCCCAATCGTTTAAATATTTAGTTAAAATTGCTACCATTTTGAATAAAATGTTTACACCCGTTGCCATATTAGGCGAAATCACTGCTGGAGCATTTTTTGTTTTTACTAGCTTTTCGAATTCATCGAGAAAATCTTGGGTCATTGCTGTTGTTCCAATTACGCATTTAATTCCGTTTTCAACGCAGATTTTGCAATTTTTTTCTGTTGCTTTTGCCACAGTAAAATCTACGGCGATATCTGGCTTAGTATCGTCTATAACTTTTTGAAGATAATTAACATCACTGATTTTGATTTTATTCCTATCTTTTACGGCTAGGAGCCCTCCTAATTCTTCGCCAATATTATTTACATCGCAAGCGGCAACTATTTCAATTTCGTTGTCATTAAATGCTAATTCACTAATGAGTTTCCCCATTATACCCGTTGGGCCTAAAATTAGTAATTTTATCAATTTATTCTACCTTAAATCAAGCTTATCTAAATTAAATTTAAATTCTTTAAGACTATTTTAATTTTTTCTTTATTGTCTACTAAAGGAGGCGTTAGTGGCAACCTCATCCTTTTATTCATTATTCCCATTAATTCCGCAGCGTATTTTACTGGACCGGGATTAGTTTCAATAAATAATACTTTAAAAAGATCGTATAGTTCGAACTGTTTTTCTTTAG
>Ga0209977_10000221_pt1 | contig 22364 bp, 28 predicted proteins | sample SumtaG_2_FD_183113 | JGI IMG/M metagenome (GOLD analysis project Ga0209977, IMG submission 183113) | Deep subsurface microbial communities from Indian Ocean to uncover new lineages of life (NeLLi) - Sumatra_00607 metaG (SPAdes) (version 2) | ecosystem: Environmental > Aquatic > Marine > Oceanic...
ATGAAAAATAAAGATTCTGTTTTTAATTATGCTGGAATTTCGAAATCGCTTGATTATACGATTGCAATGGCTTCTCTATCTGAGTTATGTGTGTCAACGGATAGTGCTTTGATACATATCGGAGCGTCGTTAGGAAAGAAAGTTTTTGGACTTTACGCTCCATTCGAAGGATATTTACGAATGAATACATATCCAAAAGATAAAACGGATTGGATCGAACCTGATGTATATCCTTGTGGAAAACCATGTCATTTACATGGACATTTGCCGTGTAAGTACGCAGTTAATGGGATATCATCTTGTTATAATAATATTAATATGGAAAAGTGTTTTGAGAAGATTGAAAGGTTATTGAAATCATGAGTGAATGTGTGAATATTTTCTATGTTTATATCTATTTAGATCCAAGAAAGTTAGGACAATATAAATATAATTCGTATGAATTTAGTTACGAGCCATTTTATGTTGGAAAAGGGAAAGAGAACAGAATAAATGATAAGAAGAATGATCACTGTGAAAATAAAATAAATAAAATAAGATCTGAAGGGTTTAAGACAATAAGAACAAAAATAAAAAAAAATCTTGAAGAGAAAGATTCTTTTGAATTAGAAGAAGAATTGATAAAATTAATTGGTAGAGAAATATTAAAAGAAGGTCCTCTAACTAATATTCTTGACGGAGGAGAAGGACCTAGTGGATACATTTGTAGTGAAGAAATAAAAGAAAAATTAAGAAAAGATTTCCAAGAAATTAAAAAAGAATTTGAAAGAAGGGAATATATATTATTAACGGAAGAAAAAGAATATGAAAATAATGAAACAAAGTTGGAATATATTCATAAAGGATGTGGTAAAAGACATTCAATTACATGGGGTGATTTTCAACAAGGATATGATTGTCCATATTGTAAAAAGGTAAAAATAGATTTTTCAGATATTAAAAAAGAATTTGAAGGAAGAAACTATATTTTATTAACAGAAGAGAAAAATTATAAAAATAATAAACAAAAATTAGAATATATTCATAATAAATGTGGAAACAAACATTCAATTAGATGGAATGATTTTCAACGAGGAAAAGGTTGTCCTGTTTGTGGAAAAGAAGAATTGGTTAAAAAATTAAGAAGATCCTTTTCAGATATTATAAAAATATTTGAATCTTATAATTGTATATTATTGACAAAGGAAGAAGATTATAAAAATAATAAACAAAAATTAGAATATATTCATAATAAATGTGGAAACAAACATTTTGTTACTTTTAGTGATTTTCAAAAAGGAAAAGGAAAAAATTGTACGTACTCACAATTAAAAAGTGGTGAAGTTTGGTTAATTAAAAAAATATTAAATTCTGACTATTATAAATCTGGAAAAATAACATTAAAAGGAATAGGTCAGATGTTTAGTGTTGAATATTATGTTGTTTCAGATATTAAGAATAAAAGAACTTGGTCCCATATAAAACTGGAGAATTACGAATGATTAAGCTATTTATCACTGTGAGAAATAGATTAGAAATTACTAAAAAGTGCATAGAAGCACTCGAAAGACACAGTTCTATGCCCCATGATATTTATATATTTGATAATTCTACAAATTATCGTATTCGGGAACATTTTGAATTTGCATATAATCTGTACAAGTGTGGATTGATTGCCCAATATACTTTTAATACAGAACGCTCAACATTTAACGCCTTTTCCAAAGCCATCTCCTGTAATCAATTTGGACAATCACATATGATGGATCCTAAATGGAAATCATATGAATTTTTGACAATTTTAGATAATGATTGTATTGTCCTACCTGGATGGGATCATACGGTCAAAAAAGCTTGGAATGATATTCGAAAATATGGTATGGATAAAGAAATTAAAATAGTTGGGCAATCACCGGGGGGAATTAAAGGTTCAAAATTTCCAGATAAAAAATTTGCTGGATTTGATGCAAGATTAGGAAAGCTTGGAGGCAGTGGTTTTTGGAACATTCAAACAAGTTTTTTTCGTGATGTTGGATATTTAGATATAAATAAATTAGTTGGACAAGATAAACGACACGATAGTCAGTATTGGAGCATATTAGAAAAAGTAAATAAAGGTAAATCGTATATCCTAGGTTTAAACACCAAATTATGTATTCATTGTGGAAAATTCGCCGGTAGTGTGTGTAATCAACTTTCAAAACATAGAGGACAAAAAAATAAATCAGATAAAATAAAATTTGAAGACGCTGATAAAAAAATTGAAAATACGTCTTTTGATGAATTTATGAAAAACATTCAAAATGACGATTCCTTAATTAAAGATTGGTGATTTAATGGAAATATATGAAAATAGAAATTTAAAAGATTTAGATGGAGAGATTTGGAAAGATATAGAAGAATATAATGGAGATTATCAAGTCTCTAATTTTGGAAGGATAAAAAGTTTTAAATATGATAAAATAAGTGGAAATATATTAAAACAAAATAAAAATACTAAAGGATATCTCAAAATCAGTTTATGTGAATATAACATTGCTAAAACAAAAGAAATTCATAGATTAGAATTTAAAACTTTCAATAATTATAAATTAAAAAAAGGTGAAGTTGTTCATCATATAGATAAAAATCTATTAAATAATATTTTAGATAATTTTCAATTGATGACAAACTCTGAACATCATAGTTTCCATGCAGAAGGTGAAAATAATTCATTTTATGGAAAACAACATTCAGAAGAAACAAAAAGAAAACAATCTAATAAAAGAAAAGAAAAATATAGAAATGGCGAATTAAAAAAATTAAATCAAACAGGTGAAAATAATAATAATTGTATATTAATAGAACAAAAAGTTATTCGAATAAAATTATTATTAGATGAAGGAATTTTAACTCAAAAAGAAATTGGAAAAATGTTTGGAGTTCACGAATCAACAATTTCAAATATAAAAAATAGAAGAATCTGGACTCATATTAAAATAGAGGATTTATAAATGACTGAAAAAGCTATACTTATGGGTCCAATTATCGGTGAGCTAGGATGGGAGTTTCTTAGGTTTTCGGCAATGTTACCATATTATTATAAAAAATATCAAAAACAAAATATTAAATTTATTATTCTAAGTAGACCAGATAGATTTGACATGTATGGCATATATGCTGATATATTTGTTCCTCTTCGAATTGAAGGAGATTTAACAAAATATAAACCTGATTGTTTCAGATTAATGGGATACCCGGTTAAAAAATATATGAATATTGTAAATCAATTTTATAATAAATATCAAAAAAGATTTGAAATTATAAAACACATATATCCCAAAATGGAAAATAAATTATTTGCTAGAAAAAATCAATTTTCGAATAAAGAGATGATTTTCAAATGGAAACCGAGACCGGAAAATCTTCAGATTCTCGAATCGTACATAAATAATGATAAAAAAATAGTTATATTGGCACCTAGATTTCGAAAGGGATTTAGAAGAAATTGGAGTAAATGGCAGGAATTTTTTGATATGATTATATCAAATAATAAATTAACTGAAAAATATAATTTTATTATATGCGGGAAAAATCCAGAATGCTTAGATGATAAGAAAAAAAGATTTTTAAATATCAATAATGTTGAATTGAACAATAATATTTCGGTGATTGGATTAACAATAGAATGTATTAAAAAATCAATATTGGTTATTGGCTCCCAATCAGCAATTCCTAATATGGCTATGTTTTTAGATACAGAATCGTTGATGTGGGGTCATCAGCGTCACCTTCACAAGGTTATTTACAATTTAAAAAAAACACCAGTTCATTTTATTGAAGATATGCATTATAATATCGATCCAAATACTATTTTCAATAAAATGATTAAATTATTAAAGAAAAAGGAGAATAAATAATGGATTGGAAATTGGCTAAAAAATATTGGCTGAAGTTTTATCAAACAAAGAAAACAGATTCTGAAGAAGAATGTACTACAGCTAAAAAATTTGTAAATATGTTTGCACCTAAAATTAGATGGGCAAAATCAATATGTGAATTAGGAGTTGGAACTGGGAAACATTTGAATTTTTTTCTTGAAAGATATCCAGACAAGATATATTCTGGAAACGATTTTAATCCTAACACAATCGGATTAATTAAAAAATTGTATCCTAATGTTATTGAGAAATGTAATATAAGTATTAATTCAACCGATAAATATTTAAAAAAATATATTGGACTCGTTGATGCAATTTTTACGTATAATCATCTAATGTATATTCCGAATAATTTAATTGATCTGGAATGTTCGAGAATCTCAAGGAGAGCTACAAAATATATTTTAATATATGAAATCAAAACAAACGTATCATATACAGAAAGTAAAAAGTCATTTATAAAATTCGGAATTGGAAGAGATTATACTGATATGTTTGATGATTTTAATTTAAAGGGAAAAACAACAGAAACAGTAAGTGGTCAAGAATTTGATACATATCTTTTTAAAAGAATTTAAATAGGATAATTATATGAGTGAATACAGTAATATTTTGAGAGGTATGATAAATAATGCTGATGATGAGGTTGATTCTCTCAATGATGCAACAGCCCAGATTATAATACAAATAGAAGATTTAGAAGATAAAAGAGATGCTATTGAATATGGAGTTTTGGATATTGCTGCAATCGACTTAAGTAGTTATTTGGAAATTACAAAATTAGTTGAAGTTGGAGGAGACTATGTATCATTTGGTGCTGATTATAATGTTATCAATCTAACCGATTGGGGAATATATCGAAATCCTGCCACTTTGATATATTCGTATGGAGATGATAGTGATCCTAATATTATTGAATTCGTCAATAACTGGAATTTTGGTCGGGATTTTATAGATCACTCATTCGGAATTTCTGGAACATTTGGATTGCAAGCGAAGATCGACCAATTATATGACGCTTTTGATCTAATAATATCGAATAAATCAAAAATTGAAGATTCAAAAACCGTATTTGAAAATTATGCCAGTTAAAGGAGAATTTATTAGTGGAAATTTATTATGAAAACGTAGACGATTTATTTCTGTATGGAGAAATATTTAAAGATATCGAAGAGTATAATGGGGATTATCAAGTTTCAAATTTTGGTCGAGTTAAGAGTTTTAAAAAGTGTCGAGGAAAAGATATTATAATACTATCACAAGATAAAAATAATAAAGGATATTTGTGTGTTAATTTATCTAAAAATGGAAAAGAAAAAAATAAACAAATTCATGATTTAATGTTTGAATCTTTTAACAATTATAAATTGAAAAAGGGTGAAGTTATTCACCATTTAAATGAAAATAAATCTGATAATGATTTAGATAATTTTCAAAAAATGACAATATCTGAACATATGAGTTTCCATAATTCTGGAGAAAATAATCCAATGTATGAAATTCATAGATTTGGAGAAAATCATCCATTTTATGGTAAATATCATTCAAATAAATCTAAACAGTTAATGATTGAAAATCATTCTGACGTTTCTGGAGAAAATAATCCAGCATCAGTATTAACAGAACAAGATGTTATTCAAATTAGAGAATTAGATTTACCACAAAAAGAAATTGCTGAAATGTTTGGAGTCAACCAATCAACAATTTCAGCTATAAAAAATAGAAGATCATGGAAAAATATTTAATTGGTAAAAGGAGAAAAAAATGTCTGATAGAAAATTTACGAGTAGATGGTTAATATTAAACTATGAAAGAATATCTAAACTTTTAAGGGAACTTGAGATTTATCACCTGAAAGGTTCATATGGTGGTAATGTTGATTTAAAAGAAGTAATTCGAATAATTAGAGGATCTAAAGAAGAAATAGATATCCTCTCAAGAAAAGTTGAGAGATTGGAAATCCAATTTGAGGAAGAAAAAAATAAAGATAAATAATTGAATCGGCCAAGATTCCCATGAAGGATTTCTTGGCCGATTCGTTAATTGAATCAATCGTCGTATATTAAAGGACTTTTTTCGTTGTTGCATTTAATAATCACTGTCTTAACTGTTCTCCAAAAAATCTTATCACAAAACATAATTATAATCTCAGAGTTCAATGGAACGGTTATGAAATATGCACCGTCCATTGGTATACCAATTGAGTATCTTTCTGGTGGTTGATTATTAGTCCACTTCTCGATGGTTTTGTACCCATTATAAGTAGTGATGGATAACTGTTCAACCGCGATACCACGTTCGTCACAATATTTTTGAATATCAAGATTTAAAGCCATTTTTTCATTGTGGGTGAAATAGCTCTTAACGATGCTATGGAAAATCTGATTCATTGGAATTCTCCTATGGAGTTAGATATGAAGATCTGGAAGCCAAACATCAAATATCATATTTGGTCGGGATTATATAGATCACTCATTTTGTACTCTGTAACTCCTGACCATTCACACATTAGGAGTTGTAGTATGTTAACAGGAAACTTCTGATCCATTCGATTCTGACGAAGGATAACTATAACATTAGAACCAACAGGGACTTCCAAATAATAATGTTCTTCCATTTTTCCGAGTCGGTGTTCAGGAAGAACTTGATCCCAATTTTCATTGATTGTTATTCCATCAGGATACATTACTTCAATTTCTTGGATGATTGTTTTTTGAATAACATCATCCGATTGAAATTGATGATTAATTCCTATTCGAACCATATTTTTTTTGTGATCAACGAATGCACTATTCAATATGACTTCCATTGAACTACTCCTTTTCATTAACAAATAGATTAATTGGGGAATCGGGAATAACAACAGATAACCATGTAATTATAAGCATAAATGTGAAAATGCTGAATATAAAACTAGAGACAGAACAGAATAATGATATTACAATATGTACAGACCAGAAAACGATGATAGTCAATATTTTTTCATCCAGAATATCATCAAGGCTATATATACAATGTAGTGAGTGGAAGATTGAAAACATGTATGATAGGAGATAAAACATTTTTAATATATCGTGTCTACACAGCCAAATTATAATCGTAGAAAAGAAAGATAATGTAAATATTATCATTTGTGTCTCCTTACATTTTATAAGATTGGAAAGACAAGAAACGGTTATTTAATATCATATATTAATATATATAATTCAGTGTTTAATATATAACAAAAAAATCACAAAAAGGAGATAAAATTATAATGAAATCAGTTTGTAGAATTGGAGACATAGGAACTGGAATATGTAATGGTCCTGGACACAAAGCCGATAAACCGATCATCGGAACAATTATAATTGGATCGGTTAATGTTCAAGCTGAAAATAAAGGGAAGGCAAGAATGGGTGATCTTGTTATGTGTTCATGTGGACATCCAGCTACCATGATAATCGGGAATTTTCAAATACTTGTCAATGGAATGGCTGGATGTAGAGTTGGAGACATATTCCAGGGAAGTGGTCCAATAGGAACAATAATCATTGGAGCACCGACTGTGTTAGGGTAAATTTTTAGCTAGATTTTTTAATTTTTCATGAACACGTATATTATACGTGACCAATTTCTTATTGCAACCATATAAACATTTTTCATGGACTGGAATCGTAATTCCACATTTCGCTGCTGTTGAAAGATCTTTAAGATGTCCATCCATAATATTTAAACCTGTACTTGGGACTTTATCCCTAAACAGATGTGAACAGTTCCATATGTCCCCGATCTCATTAATACATAATTCCGATAGACATAAATAACATGGAACTGTTTTATTGTCTGGAAATCTTTCTCCTTGAATAAATGTTTCCCTTCCATGAGACATTTCGAATAACATTTTTGTTTCGTTGTCATTATGTTGATCAGTTATTTCATTCATTCTAGGAATGATTTCTTCAAACAGTTCATGTATTTCATCGTCATTTAAAACAAACTCAGGATTCGTTCCTTTATATGATGAAAAGAATGTCACATAAAAATGTGGCCATCTTTCATAATACATGTTAAGGAAATTGATAATATCTCTAAAGTTTTGTTTTGTAACAGTATAAGTCAAACTGACAACAGTATCTGTTATTTTATTATCGATCAATCTATTTAAGCGATCAAGATTATTGGTTACTTTTTCGAATGCATCTTTCACGTAACAGGTCTGATTAAAATATTTAGGATTGGAAGTGTCCAATGATACTTTTAATCTTTTTATTAAACTGAACATGTCATCTGGAACAATGTTTCTATAAAAGTTTGTGTTCATATGAAAATTAATTGTTGGATGTTTGACAATTTCGAAAATATAATTAGGAAGATCTTTTATAATGGATGGTTCACCACCAGTTATATGAACAATTCCACCACCTGTATCGGAATAATCACATAAAATTTTTGAATATATCTCAAACGGCATTATTAAGGAATCTTCAGTTCCTTTGATTAATGTATCGTGATGTTCATTACAGTACGAACATCTGAAATTACATCCATTAGTGATGTGAATTGACAATCTCCTTATTGTTGGAAATTTATCATTTCTTAAACAATCAACCGTCTCATCTGCTCTTCTTTCGAAGTCATCCCAATACTTCATTCCATACTTACTAAAATTCAAAAAAATCACTCTCCTCTCAATTTAATATAACATAGTGTGTGTACCGGTTGTATAGTGTGTGTACCGGTCAGGAAACGAGTGAACTTCATTTACACTGTGTTTAAAATAAATGAAGTTCACTCTATTCAATTATATGGATTCTTTGGTACCGAAGAAAAATATACTATATAATAGGAATATAACCATAATAGAAATTGTCGTACCATCGATTACATATCTGATATTATAGTTTTTTTTCTCCATTGTGGTCTTTTCTTGTAGGGAAATAACACCGACACCGTATGCTTTGTTGATATTGATTTGGGACTCTTTGAATGAGTATGGAGTTATTACACCGAAATTGATAATACATAGAGCAACCAATATGATCTTTTTCATTGAAATTCTCCTTAATGGAATCTCATTTCATTCAATTAAATATTTCTCCTACCGTCTGGACAGTTGATGGATATTTTATTAATTCGACATACTAAATTATCTCCAAGGCGATAAACATAGAAATATTGAGATTTTGCTGACGTTGGAAATTTTAATGTGTGATCAGAGATTTCAATAAATGAGTTTTTAGGATCTGTCAATTTAATTGCACATATTCCTCCTATGAATTCTTTATCTTTAACTGAAAAGGTGAATGTTCTATTCCCACATACATTAATTACATAAGGCCCAACGGAATCATTTATGATAAATTGTCCATATGGAGCGTGAAACTTGTACGTTATTTCTATTTCGTTATGAAATGGGATTATGACAGATATACATATTATAAATGTTGCAAATATTGTTGGTCTTACATTTAATGAATACATATATACACCTTATTTTTCAATAGCGTTCTTAGTCAATTTATGATATAACTCAAACGGAAGGATGAGTGGGCCTATTATTACGCCTGCCAACATACCCCAGAATGAATCGTCATTGTCTAGGACATAATTATTGACATTATGGACATATATAATCGGTCCAAATATTACCCCAAATGTGATTGATACAATGATCCTGATAAATTTTGATCTAATTATCGATTCGGATACCCATATAATTATATTATGTATCAGGTCATACGTAGATTCACATATGGATATATAGATAATAAATGTAATAATTAATATTGCAATTAATATTAATATTGTTGTCATAATTAAGTATTCTCCTTTTCAAAAGTCCACAGATACATTACTGTCATCAGCGTTACGAAATCATATATGAATTCTAAAATATATATAATATATACCATCACATGAAATAGTTCGATTGATTTTTAAGCAGCATCCCAAAATATTTGATATAACTTAGGATGTTGCAGAAGCTATATGGAATCTTATTCCATCTTCTCTTGGTGATCATTGATTCCTTCTTTTTTCATTGAATCTCCTTTCAGTTGTTGATTTCATAATATTATCCTATAATATAATCCGGGGGTGGATCGGTTATAAATTTGACAGCCGCCAGATATCTGTCTCCCATAAGAATAGCCTTAGCCAACCGGTGCCATCCGTCGAAGATAAATCCATTAGATCTAAGAATAATCGGTTCAATTAGATCAGCGTTCTCAACTCGTTGATAATGATGTATGAAATCTCGAATATTATCCAATTTCCACATTATTTGTTGGTCCAAGACACTGTCTTCATTACACTTAATGTCAATCTGAAATGTTGGAAGATATTTTGAATATTCAATTATAGTTTCTTTTCTCCATACACGATTCTCATCAATAAAACAATTTGGAAAATGAATTCTCGGAGCATCTAACATTTTATCATTCCTCCCATTAAAAACAACAATTTTATTTTTAATCATAAATTAATATATATAATTAATGTACTCTATCCATAGTAAACTGGGAACAAATTAATAAAATTTAAAGGAATGGAGAATAATGAAATCAATATTTTTATTTGGACCATTTATTGGATCGCTTTTATGGGAATTTTTTCGATTTGCACCATATATGATATATATAAAAAAGAAAAATCCCAAATGTCAAATTGCGGTCCTGACAAGACAAGAACGATTTGATTTATATGGAAAATATGTAAATTATTTGGTTCCACTCAAATTAAAAGGAGATGACGTTAAAAAACAGAGACGTTTTAAACTAGATGGATATGATCTCAAATTATACAGAAAGTTAACCTTTCAATTTCATAAAATGTATTCAAAACGATTTGACATTAAAAAACATTTTTTTCCAGATATAATTGATTATAGATACAAAATACGCTGGCAGTTTCCTAGAAAAGAAATGGATTATAATTTTCTTCCTAGATCTGAAAATGATTTACTTATCAAAAAAATATTTTCCAAAAAACCTTTCATATTAATTATCCAACAAAATGATAAATTTATATCTGAAATATCCCGCCATATGATAAAAAATAAATTAACAAAAAAATATAATATAATTGTGTATGGTAATTACAAATCAAATAATACATATAATATAAATGATATTGATATTGGAAAAGAATCATCACAATTAGGAATTTTAATAGAAATTATTAGAAAATCAAAATTGGTCATAGGACCAAAATGTGATCTAACACATTTATCTATTTTGCTCAAGACACCTATTGTAACATGGGGGAATAAATCAGGTATCGATTTATTAAATCCACTGAAAACAAAAATTAGCATATATAATAGGATACCATCTGCCGATCAATTATCAAATCAAATAATAAAAGAATTGGGGAGAAGAGAAAATGAAACCGATTATAATTGCATTTAATTATTATATCTATATTTATTTAGATTCAAGAAACTAGGTAGATATGGAATTGTTTGGGAGATCATAAATGAAAATATTATTTGATTTAAGAAATACTGGTTGTGGAAATGGGGGTGGTTCTCAAACATTAATAAAATCTGCGAATACATTATCTCATATCGGACACAGTGTTACAATGATTGACTCTGGAAAAAATAAACATACATGGAATAAATTAAAAGTCGAACATAGAATTGTTAAGAATGTTAATAATATCCCAGATTCAGATGTTGTTATTTCAACAGGCTTTAAATCGATAACTCCGACATTAAATCTACCAGATAGATGCGGAAAAAAAATTATTTGGTGTCGTGGATGGGAAACTTGGGTGTACAACGAATGTAAGATTGTCAAATTATTTCAAAATTCTATTACAATAATAGTCAATTCGATTGGACTTCAAAATAAATTAAAAAAATATAAAATTAAATCTTTTATTATTAGACCAGGAAATGATTTTAACAACTTCGAACTTAAAAATATAAGAAACAGAAATAAGATAGTATTAGGTGGCTTGTTTAACGTAAAGCACAAAACTAAAAAATCTGATTTAATAATCAAAATAGCTAAAAAACTAAAATCAAAATATAATAATATTGAATTACATATGTTTGGAACACCAAATTATCCAAATAATCCAATTATTGATAAATATATAAAACAACCAGGTATAAAAGAAAAGAATAAATTTTACAATGGAATCGATATATGGTTATCAACAAGTATTCTGGAAGGTTTACACATATGTCCAGCAGAAGCTATGCTCTGTGGTTGTGTTGTTATTGGAAATGATTCTGAATTATCGGGTACTTGTGATTATCTGACAAATATGAAAACTGGTTTAATATCTAAAAATAATTCAGATGATTTTGTCAAAAAAATAGAAATATTAATCAATAACAAAAAATTAAGAAATAAATTGACAGAAGATGGAATGAATAAAATAATAGAGTTGGGTGATAGGGAAAAAAATATGAAAAAATTTATTAAATTAATGGAGAATTTAATTAATGAAAAAAATTAAAATACACAAAGTAAAAGAGATTCTCGAAGAACTTGAGGATTCTATAATTAATAAGAAACCATTTTCTCTTATTCGCCTTGGTGACGGGGGTGTAGATTTTTTACGTTCAGTTCTAACAAATAATGTGGAACGATTACTTATCATATTAGAAAAAGAAGGCATTCCATATACAAAGATATATCCTATTTTTTATTTATTTGGAAAATATTGTTCACAGGCTAATTTCATTGATTATCCAGATATATATCATACTAAAGAATTTTGGTCAAGATTTAAAAGACCAAAAGTTGTTTCAATCATAAAAGATTGGAGAAACACTACTTATAACGATGTTAAAATATATAATAATGAGAAATTTTTTTTAATGAAGCAATGGAAGGATATTTATAATGATGCTGAAATATATAATAATCGATACTGTAATCCTGAATTTAATTTTCTTTCATTATTAAAGGACATTAATGAGAAAAATTTAATTGATGTTGTACGTAATAGAACTGTATATTGTATAACAAATTATATAGAAACTAAATCATTATTACAGACTGTTTGTAATGTTAAAATAATTAAAATTGTTGGAGCCTGTAAAAATTTATATAAACATAATTACAAATATGTAACTAAATTCATTAAAAAAAATGCTAATAAATGTGATTTGTGGTTTGTTGGGGCAGGAGAAATAGGTCGTATTTTTAGTGGTATGATTAAACAACATGGTGGAAGAGCTATTGATATAGGCTCCGTGTTCGATGTTTGGGCTGGTCGCAAAATTCCAAAAAGATTAGAAAAATTTATTTTTCGAATATCAGAAGATAATTTAGAATTTAGATTAACTGAAAAAGGGGAAAAATATAAAACATTTATATGAGTTCATAATTAATGTGATGTTAACATATTAATAAAAAGGAGAATGCTTTGTTAATATGTCAAATTTGTAATAGGGAATGTAAAAATAATATCGGTTTGGTTTCACATGTAGTTAGATGTCATAAATTACATTCAAAAGAATATTATGATAAGTATCTAAAAAAAGAAAATGAAGGGATCTGTATATGTGGAAGAGAAACTACTTTCAACAGAATAAATAAAGGATATTATAAACATTGTGGACAAAAATGTTCCGCAAATTCAAATTACAAAAAAGAAAAAATCAAGAAAACAAATATTGAAAAATATGGAGTGGAAAATCCATCTCAAAATAATGAAATAAAAGAAAAAAAGAAACAAACATCTATTAAAAATTGGAGTGTTGAATGTCCACTACAAAATAAAAAAGTACGAGAAAAAACTAAACAAACAAATATAGAAAAATATGGTGTCGAAAATGTCTTTCAATCAGAATATATAAAAGAAAAAATAAAGAAAACAACTATTGAAAAATATGGTTGTAAATATCCAAGTCAAAATATAGAAATTAGAAATAAACAAAGAATGACTTGTTTAAAAAAATATGGAGTTGAAAATCCCAATCAAAATACAAATATAAAAAATAAATCAAGAAAAAAACGTATATGTAAGTTAATTCCAAAAGTTGAAAAATTATTAGAATATAACAATCTTGAATTATTATCTGAATATAAACGCAATAGAGATTTATTAAAATTAAAATGTTTAAAATGTAATATAATGTTCAAATCCAATTATTTTAACATTCAACAAGGATATGGAAAATGTCCAGAATGTTTTCCGAGAAATTTAGGATATTCAAACACAGAAAAAGAATTATCAGAATTTATAAAATCAATAGAACAATCAGAAATTATTGAAAATTCAAGAAATATTATTCCACCGTACGAATTAGATATTTTTATTCCAGATAAAAATATTGCGATAGAATTTAATGGATTATATTGGCATTCTGAAGGGCAAGGAAAAAATAAAAATTATCATTTAAATAAAACTGAATTATGTGAATCTAAAAACATTCAATTAATTCAGATATTTGAAGATGAGTGGATAAATAACAATGTAAAAATTAAAGAATTATTAACAAAAATACTTCTTGAGGATTATGATTTATTAGACAGTGATAATCTTATTATGGATAGAAGATTTTCAAAAAATTTAGACTATTATACAAATAAAGGATATAAAATCGATATCCAAAGTCCAAAATTATATTCAAATTATTATAATTATAAGATATATGATTGTGGATATTATGAATTAATGGAATCTCATTCCATTCGATTAGAGGTTTAAATATGGAAAAAATTAAAGTAGATATTGCTATGGCGTGCTATAACTCAGCTAAATTTATTGAGACAGCCATCAAGAGTATTATCGAACAAACACATAAAAATTGGCAATTAATACTTTGTGATGATTTTTCGACTGATAAATCGTGTAAAATTGTAGAAAATTTTATTGATAAAAATTCAGAATATAAAGATAAGATTAAAATATTAAAACATAAAAAAAATTATGGATATGGAAGAACTCTTAGAGATGCAATTACAAATGGTACTGGAGAATTGGTAGCTATTATAGACTCCGATGATGCATTGGCTGATAAAAATGCCTTTAAAATAATGGTTAAAAAACATGCAGAATATCCTGAAGCGTCATTGGTTTATAGTAATTATTACCGATGTAATTCAGATTTAATACCAACAAAACGTTCCTCTAGTAGACAATTGAAAAAAGGTGAATCTTATTTATATAATAAAATTCGGATTAGTCATCTAAAAGTATTTAAAAGAAGTTATTATGATAAAACAGAAGGTGTTAATGGAAAACTATTAAAAACTGTCGATAAGGATTTAGTTTTAAAACTTGAAGAAGTCGGTAGATTAATATATGTTAATAAACTTTTGTATTTTTATAGAAAACATAAACGAAGTTTATCTTTATCACTTAATAAAAAAATATGTGCTAGTATGAGAAAATCAGTTTATAAGAATGTTAGAGATAGAAGAGGATTAAACAAAAAAGGATCGATCAAAAAATGATAATATTATTTTCTCTGGCTGACGCTAAATATTTTAAATATATAAAAGCATTGGTAAAATCATCAAGAGAATATTTTCCTGATTCTATATTCCACATTTTTCTGGTTAATGTTGATAAAGAATGTATTATGCAATTAACTGGAATAAATAATTGTATAATATCAACTGAAAAAAGAAATTTTTCTAATGAACTTGAAAAGAAATGTTATTGTGCATCTAGACGTGGTTTTTTGTTTACAAAATTAAGAAGACGATATCCAAATGCCCATCTGGTTTGGATTGATTCAGACTCGGTTTTCATTAAGAATGCTGAATCGTTTAAAAAACATATATTATCATGTGATGTAAGTATGAGACCAAAAAATTTAATTTTAGGAAAATTCGCGTCAGGTGTTATTATTAGTGGTCCAAATTCTATCGATTTTTTTAATGAATATTATAATAAAATAAATAAGAGAATAAATTTAAATGATTGGACATCTGACCAAAAAATGTTAAATTTAAATTATAGACAATTTAAAGATAAAATTAATTTTAAATCATTACCAAAAATATTTTGTGATGTTTGGTATTCTAATGAGGGTGTTTTATGGGTGGCTAAAGGTAAATGTCGTAATAATAGTCGATATCAAATGGAGATAAAAAAGTGGATTTAGACAGTGTAGAAATTTTATATCAAAAAAGAAAATATATTATTACTGATAAAAAAGAAGAATATATATTTAATTATATTAAATCCACAAAGAATTTTTTTGAATTGAATATTCTTAAAACGATATCGTCATATGATTATAAAGGAATATATGTTGATATTGGATCTAATATAGGAAATCATTCATTATTTTTTGCTAATCATTGTAGAAGTACAAAAGTGTATTCGATAGAATGTTTTCCAGAGACATATAATATATTGAATCAGAATATTGATAAAAATAACACCGATGTTGAAATTATTCCATTAAATTGCGCTATTGGTGATAGAATTGGAACGACATATATTATTAGAGGAAAACAACACAATTCAGGAACTAATAAAACAACAGATGAAAAAACTAAATTTGAAGTTGAATTAACAACGTTAGATAATCTATTTGATATTAATTCTACGGCTACAGATATTTTTTCAATCCAACATAATAATATTGCTGTCATAAAAATAGATGTTGAAGGTGATGAATTAAAAGTTATTAATGGTTCCTTAAAACTAATTGAAAAAAATCAACCATTAATAATTATTGAAGTTCATCCAAAAAAAAGAAAAACAATATTGAAAACACATAAAGAAAATTTAAAATGTATTATGGATAAATTACCACATTATAAAATTAAAAATGAATTCAGTATAACATATATACTTGAATCTAAGGAAAGGAAATTAAATGATTGAAGAAATATGGAAAAATATCGATGGATATAATGGGGATTATCAAGTCAGTAGTTTAGGAAGAGTTAAAAGTTTTAAACAAAATAAAATTGATGGAAAAATACTGAAATTTAAAAAAAATAATGGATATTTCGAAATACGATTATATAAAAATAATAAACCTAAATACAAAAAAATTCATAATTTATTATTTGAAGCTTTCAATGATTATAAATTAAAAGAGAATGAATGTATCCATCATATCGATGGAAATAAATTTAATAACGATTTAAAAAATTTAAAGTTGATGAATATATCAGAACATCGACATATTCACATGAAAAATGAAAATAATCCATGTTTTGGAAAACATAAAGATCATCCAATGTATGGAAAACATCATTCTGAGAAATCAAAAAAGGAAATAAGTGAAAATCATTCAGATCAGAGGGGTGAAAATAATCCAACTTCAAAATTAAATAATGAAGAAGTTTGGTTAATTAAAAAAATATTAAATTCTGATTTATATAAATCTAAAAAAATAAGTCAAGAATTTATAGGAAAAATGTTTGGAGTTGGAAGAGTTGCAATTACAAATATAAAATCCGGAAAGACGTGGAGCCATATAAAATATGAATAATTTACCTAATGTAATTTGTTGTGGATGTATGAAGTCAGGTAGTACAGTACTATCTCATAATTTGAATCGTCATTCCGATATTCAATTGATTAAAAATCCAAATGACCCAAAAATTGCCAGTACAGAGATAAGATTTTGGAATGATAAATCTCGTTATAATACTTTTGAAAAAGATGGAATGAAATGGTATAAGAAATTATTTAAATATAATGATAAAATCCAATTTGAAAAATGTGCAAATTATATTGAGAAAAAATCAACAATGGAAAGAATATCAAAATATATTCCAGCTATAAAACTAATATTATGTATCAGAGAGCCTGTTTCTCGTGCATACAGTGAATTTCAAATGCAGAAACCAAATAAAAAATTTACAATTGAACTGGCTGAAAGGAAGGGATATTTAAATCGTGGAAAATATTATAAACAAATAACAAAAAATTTATTACCATTTTTTCCTAGAGAGAATTTATATATAATTATTCAAGAAAGAATGAAAAATAATCTAAATGAAGAAATGAACAAATTATATAGATTTATTGGCGTTTCAGAGTTAAATTATGAAATACAAAAAGTAACTTTTCAAGAAGCCACAAATAGAAACCTTAATTTGGAAAAAGACAGTAAAATAAAATCATATAAAGTTTGGAAAACAAAATACAACAAACCTATGGATTCAAAAACAAATACTCAATTAAAGAAATATTTTAAAAAATACAATGAAGATTTATTTAAATTTTTAGGATGTGGTATAAAAGAATGGACAGAAATATGAAAATATTTATCGATGGAGGAGCGAAAATTGCTGTAAGGAGAATGTTTAAAATTTGGGAAAAAACAGGAAATACAATTACCAACAAACCAAAGAATACTGACGTTCAATTATCATCTATAAGAATAAAAAATAAAAGTGGAAAACCCACAGTTTTAAGATTAGATGGAATATATTATAATCAAGCTGACAACTACCAAAAAAGAAATAAACTTATTAAAATTGCACACAGTAAGGCAGATGCGATTATTTATCAAAGTTTTTTTTCAAAAAAAATGTGTGAAAAATATTTATCAAAAAGAAAAACAAATATTTTTGAAGTTATTTATAATGGTATAGATTCAAAATATTGGTTAAATTTTAAAGAACATAATGAGATTAATATTATTGGTTGTGGGAAATGGAGGAGACATAAACGATTACAAGAAACAATTGATGTTTTCCTGATTTATTTAAAATATTTTCCAAATGCGAAACTTCACATTCTTGGAAAATTACATAATAATATCAAAATTAAACATCCAAAAATAAATTATTATGGAATGGTTGATTATAAAAAAATGGCTGAAATTTATATATATGGTGACATGTTTATTCATTTGTCAAAAAAGGATTCATGCCCAAATTCTGTAGTTGAGGCTATCGGATCTGGGATGCCGGTTATAACCACAAATGCGTGTGGTGGATCAACTGAAATGTGTAAATTAACAAAAGGTTGTATCATATGTGAAGGTGATATCGAATCGATAGAACCTTGTTTTAATTATAAAGATCCATATAATAAATTACCAAAAAAATTAAAAAATAATTTGATTAACGCAATGGTTAAAATAAGTCATGATCGAAATAGAGTGACACTACCAGGCGAGTTAAATATTGAGACAACTGCAAAAAAATATATGGATATCATGAAAAGGGCTATTGAAAGGAAGTGTCAATGAAATTTAGTAATAAAGATTATATTAAATATCCATGTCCTATATGTGGATCGACACCGGACCAAACATTTAAAGTAAAAGAAAACAACATTTTACTTTATATATCTATATGTCCAAACGATGGTTTAATATTTTTAAATCCACGGTGGACGACTAAACAGTATGTCAAATATTATGCTGATGAATTTGATCGAATAAAAAGAAAGGGAATATTTAAAAAAAAGCATTCAGGTTTTAAAAAATTTAATAACAGAACAATAAGGATAGATAAATGTTTAAAAGATTTGTTTATATCTCCAAAATCAATATTAGATATAGGTGCTGGTAATGGAATGCTCCTTGATTTTTTTAAAACAACGTATGACGTTGACACTTATTTTATAGAACCATCAATTGAATGTAAAAAACAGATGGAAAGTCGGGGTCATATATCAGTTGATTTTAGTACAGATAAAAAATTTGATTTATTCGTATCGAGTCATGTTGTGGAACATGTGGATGATCCAATTAAATATTTGAATGATGTTCGTTTACTTATGCATGATAACAGTATATTCCATATTTGTTTTCCAGATTCTGATAATATGGTAACTGGATGGTTTCAAGTTCCACATATTTATTATTTTAATAAAGAAATATTTGATTTGATGATTAAAATGATTGGACTGGATATTATCGAACACGATGTTTACAAAACTGAATTGTGGTACACATTAAAAAAATGTGATCTGTATAATGGGAAAATAGAGGGTGGATCAAAACGTAAAGAACAAATCAAAAAAATAATAGATGCATCAAAAATTAAAAAACAAAAAATAAAGTATAAGAAAGGATAATGTGAAAATAATTTATTTACATTCTTTCACAAAAGATGTGTTCAATAATGCATTTAAAGAAATTGTGGATGGATTAAAATTTAATGGTGTAACCGTAAAAAAATGTCCTGAAAAAATAGATTATAAAACCATAAAAGGTCATGACGTAATAATCTTAGACTCTTTACATATATACAGAAAAAAACTTAAATACTCACCAATAATTGTCGATAAAAGAGTTCATACATTAAAAAAGGGTATTTTTACAATGGACTTCTGGATTGATTTATATAGTAAAGGTATAATAAATTGGATCCATGATAATAAAATAAATGATTTTGTCATATTTAGACACAGTTCTGGTCTACAGTTATTCGAAAGAAAATTTAAATTGTTTAAAAAGGCAATTGAAACTAAGTTTACTCATGATAAATTTGATATTAGAACAGTATGTTTAGATTTTAAAAATGCAATATTCTCACCATTTACTATAAATTCAGATGTTATAAAGAAAACTGATAAATTAATTAAGAAATACGATATATGTTTTGGTGGACATATGTGTGTTTGGTATCCGTTGAGAGAAAAAATTTTTAAATCTGTTGTCAATTCAAATAAATTTCTATATCTTGATCCAGTTTGGAGGAGAGCTGACGATGCTATAAAACTAAAAGATAAAGAATTATCACCGTATTATAAAGGTATCGCACAAAGTTGGTTATCGTTGGCAACTACAGGATTGGCAAATATTAGTACTAGGAAACATTATGAAATATGTGGTTTAGGATCAACATGTTTAGGAAATCACACTGGATTATTTGATCACGATATAGTCAAGAAAAATATAGTTGAAATTGATATTAAAATGTCTGAAAATCAAATATGTAATAAAATAGAAGATGCGCTATCAGATAAAAATAAATTAAATTATATGGTTGAATCAACAAGAGAGAAAATATTAAGTGAATTTGACTACAGAAATGTTGGAAAAAATTTAGTAAAAGATTTGGAGAAATTATATGATTAATAAAACTATTTCAATTACAATAAATAAACCGTGGGGTAATGAAGAAATAATTTGTACAAATGATAGGTATACTCTTAAAAAAATATCCATGTTGAAAAATAAAAAATGCTCTCTTCAATACCACAAAAATAAGACGGAAACGATTCATATAAAATCAGGTATTATGGAATTAACATATGGTAGTGATCTTTCCAATTTAGAAATAGAGATTTTAAAACAAGGAATTACAGTAGAAATATTACCAAATATAATACATAGAATGAAAGCCATAGAAGATTTAGAATATATTGAAGTTTCTACCTCTGAACTTGATGATATATTTAGGATTCAGGATGATTATGGACGAGTATAAATTATGTATTTTATCATCAGGTATAGGCAGTAGAATGGATTCTATGATTGGTTATACGCACAAAGCCCTCATTTCTGTTGGAGGAAAACCAGTTATAAATCATATATTAGATAAAATCGATAAAGATATTGAAATAGTTATGAGTGTTGGGTACAAAAAAGAATTATTGATGGAGTATTTATTATTTGTGTATCCAGATAGAAAATTTAAATTTGTTGAAATAGAAAAATTTGTCGGAAAGGGAACAGGTCCAGGACTATCATTATTAAAATGTAATAAATATCTCCAATGTCCATTTGTACTATCAACTTGTGATACAATACTTGAGAATTATCCAAAATTAAATTATAATTGGATTGGTATATCTAATTGTATTAATAAAGATAAATATTGTACAGTTGAATTATTAAATGGTGAAATAACAAAAATATATGAAAAAGATAAAAATGGAACAACTAATGCCTATAATGGTGTAATGTATATTTGTAATTATATTGAATTTTGGGATTCACTGGAAAAAAATTTAACAAATAGTGCCGGAGAAATTCAAGTTTCGAATGGATGGCAAGGATTAATGTCAATGGAAACTGGATTGAAGGCTGTTGTTTTTGATAAGTGGTATGATGTAGGAAATATAGAAAGTTTAGAAATAACTAGAAAATGTTTGGGTGGAACAAATAATTTAGAAAAAGAAGATGAATCATTATATTTTATAGATAATAAAGTTATTAAATTTTTTAAAGATCCGAAAATTATTAGAGGAAGAGTTGAAAGATCTAAAATATTATCAAAATATGAAATAGTTCCAAAAATAATCAAAAAAAGTGAACATTTTTATTCATATGATTATATTAATGGTGATGTTATTTCTAAAATAATAACTGATGATTTGATGTACAAATTTTTAAATTGGTGTCATGACACTGTTTGGAAAAAAATTGAGTTAAATGAAAATAAAAAAATAAAATTTAAATCAATGTGTCAAAATCTTCATGAATACAAAACAAAAGATAGAATTCAGAAATGGTTTGATTCAAAAATTGTTATTGACATACCAGAAAAAATAAATGGATATAATATTCCAACAACTAAATCACTATTATCAAGAATTGACTGGGATGAGATAAATAAAGGTATTCCTGTTTTATGTCAT
>Ga0209977_10000223_pt1 | contig 22273 bp, 16 predicted proteins | sample SumtaG_2_FD_183113 | JGI IMG/M metagenome (GOLD analysis project Ga0209977, IMG submission 183113) | Deep subsurface microbial communities from Indian Ocean to uncover new lineages of life (NeLLi) - Sumatra_00607 metaG (SPAdes) (version 2) | ecosystem: Environmental > Aquatic > Marine > Oceanic...
TAGTAGTCGTACCAAATTCAGTAGCAGAACAAGCTAAGATAACGCGAGTTTTTAATTTGTATTTTTTAATTGGTTCAAACACGTTAATAGTACCAATTACATTAGTTTCAATTGTATTAACTGGATCCTCCCACGATGGGATTATGTATGGTTGCGCTCCAAAGTGAAATAATAGCTTTGGTTTTATTTCTTCGATTATTTTCTCTAATAATAACCTATTTTTAACATCGCATTCTAAAAAGATAAGGTTCTCGCGATTACTAGCAATTTGAATTTTTTTTCCAAGGAATTTTTTCCTATGTTTTTTAGAAAAGAATTCGATTCCATTGGTATAGCACGTTAAATTTTTAAAAGATGAAGATGGTCGATCTAACCCATAAATTTTAAAATCTTTTTTAATACATAAATCGATTAAATGTGATCCTAAAAAACCATTTGAACCTGTTATTAAAATATTTTTCATTATACTTTCTATTCTTAAGTTTAATTATTTTAATAGTCCCTTCTCTTTCAATTCATCTAATGCATTTTGGGATTTATCTTTAATTTGAAATTCTTTGTTTCTTATCCAATTGATTAAATCGTCAATTCCTTCTTTAAAGTTTATGTTTGGTTTATATCCTAATTTATTTTTAATTTTTGATATATCAGCAACGCAGTGTCGAATATCACCAATTCTATATTGATGTGTGAATATTGGTTTTAAACCTGGATTAATTTTTTCTGTAATTATCTCTGCGACTTCTTTTATAGTTATTGGTGTTCCAGTTCCAATGTTAAAAATTTCTCCATTAGCAGAACTACTTTCCATAGCAAGAATTATTGCTTGACATATATCACTCACATGTACGAAATCCCTAGATTGCCTCCCATCTTCGAATACAATAGTAGGGTTTCCGTTTAACAACCTGGTACTAAAAATACCACATACTCCTGTATATGGATTAGAAAGCGCCTGTCTTTGTCCATAAACTAAAAAAAATCTTAAAATTGTAGTATTTATCCCGTAAGTTTTTCCTACTAATAAGCTCATTTGTTCTTGAGATTGTTTACTTAACGCATAAATTGAACTAGAATTAAAAGGAGTATTTTCATCAGTTAATTGAGGTTTAACTTTTGATTTACAATCAGGGCAAACCAGCTCCCATTTTTTTTTAATTAATTGTTTAATTGTTCTTAAGGGAGGAAATATAACTCCGCATTTTTCGCAAAGGTATTTTCCTTCACCATAAACTGTATTTGAAGATGCTATTAAGAATTTTTTTACATTATGATCTTTATTGATAAGAATATCTAAAATATTTGCTGTCCCAAGTATGTTATGTTTAATATATTTTTCAGTTTGATACATTGACTGGCCTACTCCAACCATGGCAGCTAAATGAACTATCACTTCACAGTCTTTAATGATTTTATATAAAGCATCATAATCTAATACTGATCCGTGCATAAAATTAGCTTTTTCATTTAAATATTTTGGTGGTTCTTGATTTAATCCATGAACTTGTTCTTCCAAAATATCTAAAATTATTACTTCGTGCTTTTCCTTAATTAATTTGTCAACAAGATTGGATCCTATAAAACCGGCTCCACCAGTAATTAATATTTTTTTAGGCATTGCTATGTTAAGAATAAAGTATTATACTTTTTTGTTATATCATAATCTACTATTTAAAATAAAGAATTTCAAATAATAATTTATCCTCTATAATAAGTATAAACAATAGATTGAATAATTAAAAAAGCCTATTAACCAATCGGCTAAGATAAAATAATATTGTAGAAGTTTCTTTTTCGAATTAAGCTATTGAAATTATGAATAATTTGCATAATATACTGTTAAATTACCGAATTAATACAATTTATTCTTGTAGAATAATGGTATCAATTTACTTTAGATATCTATAAACTCTCCAGCTTCTTTCTTATATTCTGTATCCTCTTTCGAAAGAATTAAATATCTAACATTTCTTCTTTTCAAATATCAAATATTTATAAATAATCAAATAATCAATATTCAATTCTCAAATCTGGATTCCAAGTAACATTTAAGTCGTTTACCAATACTATATAATCAAAATAACATAATGAAGTTCCCTCAGATAAAAATCCAATATTGGATACATTATTTACGAAAGCGTTCCTCAAATTCAGATTGATTTATTAATACTTTCCAATGATATTGATTTAATCCAGAATAATTTTTATCCGTATATTCAAAATCAAACTTCATTTTATACCATACATTACTGGTAATCTCTGAAATTTTTTTAAAAGTAGTGCCATTAAAAAAATAAAACCTTCCATTTCTTATATTTATGTTAAAAAAATATCCTTCAAAAATAATGTTTGAATACCTTTAAATAGGTAATTCATAAAATGCCAATTCTTATATAAAAAATACCATTTCTTTTATAATTTTATTCAAAATCTATTTGAGCTAATATTCGTATATATCTGCGATTTTTTCCATAATCATCAAATAAATGAGGACCATTGTTATATACGATTTTATCTTTTTTTTTTAAATCAATTTTCTGATGCCAATTAAATATTTTAGATAATTTACTCTTAAACTTAAATAGAATTATGGTTCTTACCCTTTTTGGAAGTACCCTACGAATTTTTTTTTTTAATATACTAATATTAGGAATTAATTCAAGAATTGGTTGTCCCGCAGTAGAAATATCTATAACTCTATATCCAATTTCTTTTAAAATTTTATTAAAACCAGAAACATTGAAAACAATAGTGTGAAGGCCGAGGAACTTTTTATAAAGATCATCTCTATTTGGTACTTCTATAAAAATTCTTCCGTCCTTTTGCAGATAATTTATAATTTTACTTAAAAACTCTCTTGGATTATGCAAATGTTCAAGAATGTGGGACATTATAATTAGCGAAAAGTTGTTTTCTTTAACCTCATTTATATTTTTGTATACTTTTTTAATTCCCTTTGATAATAAATATTTCCGCATATCATTATCAGGTTCAACAGCATAATATTCACTGATTTGGAAGAATTCATACTTTAATGCGTCATAAAACAACCCTAGACCACATCCAATATCAAGAATTTTTTCGTAAATAGGTATTTCATAATATTTCTTAATATATTTAATTCTTGAAATTGCTTGGTCATTTGGAGTATTTAAAACATTCTTTCGGATTACTTGATACTTACTCCAATAGACTGTATTAATTTTTTCTAATTCTTCAGATGTGAGCATAGGGAACATACTACTACATCGACAATCAGCACATGTAACTAGCTTTTTTTTAGGTAATATTTTTTTATTCCATGCTTTTTTTCTTATTAAAATCCATTTTTTACTTCCACATAAAGGACATAACCAGTTTTTTTTCATTTTAACCCTGCTTCTCGATTTTTAAGGATTCTGGTTTTGAATAATAAATACTAAAAATGTTTATTTACTTAAGAATAATTAAACTGCACTCTTTAATATTCAATATGGTATTATGAAATTTAAAAAAGCCTTGAATAAATTTAGCTATTATAATATTATCAATTATCAAAAATATCAATTATTAGATATTTTAAACTCTAAATATTATAAAAAAAAGAAAATAATTCTAAGAAATTCTTACATTTCGTTTAATTTTATAAAAAGGAATTTTAAGCCACATTTGAATATTGAACGATTTCTAGACATATTTTACAGCAAAAATTTATTTCCTTATTCAGCTGATTCTAAAAAAGAAGATATAATTAATTTTCTAAAAAAAAATGAACAAAGTTTTATTGAAAAATGCTTAGAAATCGCTGATAAAACAATAAATAAAGAATTTTCAATTTTTGAAAAAAATTATAAGTTCAACAATCAAATTAATTGGCACTATAGTTTTTTTAACGAATATAATTGGCCTATAATCAATTCAAGCGATATCACTATTAGACCAAGGAATAAGAATGTTGATGTGAATTATGTATGGGAATTTAATCGCCATCAATTTTTAATTAATTTGGGATTCGGATATTTCATCACAAAAAACGACAAATATGTTGATGAATTTAAAAGCTTGGTTTTAGATTGGATAAAAAAGAATCCTCCCTTGTACGGTATAAATTGGTATTCTGGTTTGGAAGTATCGCTGAGATTAATTTCTTGGATTTTTTCTCTCTATTTTTTTAAAGACTCTAAATTGATTAATAATCGAAATTTCTTCAAAATAATCTTTTCATCTATGTTCCAGCATGCCTATTATTTAAGGTATTTTTATTCTAAACGTGGAAAAAACCATACAGTGGGAGAATTATGTGGACTTTATCTATTTTGTAAGATATTTGAAAAGATCCCACCAATAAAGAGATGGGAGAAAAAAATTTGTAAAAAGATGAAAAAACAAATTGTGTTACAAATAAGACCAGATGGAACAAATATAGAACAATCAGTCAGCTATCATAGATTTGTTTTGGAACTTTTCTCGCTTTTCCTGATTATAGCTCGTGAGCAGATTAATCAAAAAGAAATAAATCTCATTGAAAAAAGCTACGAATATCTATTATATATTATAAAACCTAATTCTAAATTTCCATTAATAGGGGATTCTAACGAAATTACAGCTTTATTATTGCGTAATAATAAAGATATTGTATATCGAGATTTATTTAGCCTTGGTGGTATATTTTTCAAAAGAGGAGATATGAGATTTTTAGCAAGAAAGCAAGCTCCTCTTACAATTTTATTATTTGGAAGTAAGATCTCGGATTTGTATAATGATCTCAAAATAGTTGAACCTGTTAACAAATTAAGATATTTTAATAACGCAGGTTATATAGTTTTAAGAAATAAATGGAGTGAGCGCTCAAATTATTTATTTGTTGATTTTGGAAAGTTTGGAGCCCAGAATGCAGGTCATTCCCATAGTGACATAACGAATTTTATCTTTTCTTACAAGGGTAAAGATATAATAATTGATTCTGGAACATATACCTATAATTTATCGTGGGAAGAGAGAAATTATTTCCGAAATAGTGTTGCTCATAATATATTAACAATAAATAAAAAAAATCAAGCAATAGCCAAATCTTGGTTTCTTTGGGAACAAAAACCAAAAGTCGGAAGGAGAGTTACTTTTGATAATAATTGTATTTTATTAATTGGCTATCATGATGGTTATGGAGGAAATATTGTTACGAGACAAATTATTACAAATAAGGAGTTAAATCACATAACTATTATTGATAAGGTTAAAAATATTCAGAAATCGAGCAAATTAGAATCCCTAAAAATAGATATTTATTTTCATTTTAACAGAGGATTAACTTTAGTATCTGAAGATAACAAAATTCTTGTAGATAATGAAATTTTGCTTAGGATTTCTTCGAACCTAAGTTTTAAAACAAAAATCGAAAGAACCTACTATTCTCCAAATTACGGAGTTAAATTTGAAAACCAGACACTAATAGTTCATTTAGAAACTTCACCTAACACAGATAGAAATATCGAAATAAAGACAGAGATCTGTCCAATAAACCAACAATAAAATCGTTTATTTTATGAGATAATTATTAATTTAAAATTTGAAAGATATTTATTTTAATATACAATAATTAAGAATTCGAATTTATATGAAAAAATTATTTATAAATCCTAAGGGGCAACCAATTTTATTGGATGTAAAGCCCCCCTTAATTGAGACGATAGGATCAATTGTTAGAACATCTTATGCTTTGATTAGTCCTGGTACGGAATTAATTACTATAGAAAATCTAAAATTTCAAAATTTACCAATATTAAAGAAATTGATAAAATCCAAGGAATTTCGAAAAAGAATCTATTCTAAATTAAGAAGAAACCCCTTTAAGTTATTCTATAAAATAATAAAAAAATTTAAAAAAAAACAAGTTTATAAGAATTTTTCTAGTCCATCAATTAATTTAAAAAAAATCGGTTATAGTTGCTCTGGATTTGTTGAAAAATCGAATGTTAAAGATTTCAATGTTGGTGATCGAGTAGCTTGCGCAGGATCTTCTCACGCTGAGGTGATATATTCACCAAAAAATTTAACTGTAAAAATCCCTGAAAATGTTTCTATTGAAGAAGCCGCGTTTACTACATTAGGGGCTATTGCACTTCATGGGGTACATAGAGCCAATATAAAGCCGGGAGATTTTGTAGGGGTGATAGGGGTTGGCCTAATAGGGGCACTTACTATTCAATTAGCTAAAATTAGCGGTGCTCGAATAATTGGTTTTGATTTAATTAATAAAAGGCTTAATCTCGCTAAAAAATTAGGAGCAGAGATTATTTGTAATCCTCTTTACTATAATTCTCTTAATATTGTTAATAAGTTTACAGAAGCACATGGTTTAGATGCGATAATTATTTGTGCATCGTCTAAAACTCCAAAACCATTAGAAGATGCTCTTGAATTAATACGAGATAAAGGAAAAATCGTTATTGTGGGGTTGTTTCCAATAACTGTGTCACGGCCAAAACTATATTACAAAGAAGCAGATTTATTAATATCAAGATCTTACGGCCCTGGTCGCTACGATCCCACTTATGAGTACAATGGGATTGATTATCCAAAAGAGTTTGTACCATGGACAGAACAAAGGAACATGGAGTTATTTCTGCAATTAATCTCTCAAAAAAAAATTAATGTCAGATCTTTAATTTCAGATATTATTCCATTTAAAGATGCTAAAAAAGCATATAACAAGTTAAAAACGAATCCTATTGATACAATGGGGATTTTATTAAAAATTACAGAAAAAGCAGATATTCAAATTATTGATAAAAAGGAAGAACTTAAAAAAAGAAAAGAAAAATTGATTGTGGGGTTAATTGGATGTGGTAATTTTCCTCAGGGAACACATCTACCAATGCTCCTCTCTCATCCAAATTGTAAAGTAAAAGGAATTTGTACCAGATCAAAAGATTCTGCCTCTCATTGCAAAGAAAAATACAAACCAGAATTTGTAACTACAAACTATAAAAAAATACTTAAAGATCCTGATATAAATACCGTTTTTATTTATACAAGGCACGATACACATGCCAATTTCTCGATTGAGGCACTTAAAGCAAATAAAAATGTCTATTGTGAAAAACCAATGGGACTTACAGTAAAAGAATGCTATGAGGTTTATGATGCAGTACAAAAATATAAAAAAAAATACATAATTGGATTTAACCGGCGTTTTAGTCCGTTGATTAAAAAAGCTAAAGCTCTTCTAAATAATAGGAATAATCCAATAATGATAAATTATAGAATTACAACATCTTATCGTCCAGGAAATCATTGGTTAAATAATCCTAAGATTGGTGGTGGCCCTTTAATTGGTGAATTCTGTCATTTTATTGATTTGGTGTTATACCTAATTAACTCTAAACCAGTTGAATTAATTGCGTGTGGTGGTTCTTTAAGTCATAAAAATTTAGATGTATATGATTCTTGTGTAGTTACCATTAAATTTGAAAACGATTCTATAGGAAATTTAATTTATAATGATTTAGGCGGGCCAGATATTCCAAAAGAAAGAATTGAAATCTTTTCTGGTTGTTCATCTTTAATAATAGATGATTTTACAAAACTTATTACTTCTGGTTTTGATTCTGGAAATTTATTATTAAATCAAAAAGATAAGGGACACGAAGATGAAATAGATAATGTAATTAGATCAAATTTAGGGTTTATACCAACTTTAGTTGGAGTTGATGATGCCATAAAAGCTATGGATCTAGTTTTTAAAACTATTGAATCAATAAAAAATAATAAGATAATTAAGATTTAAGGCGATATTTTTGACTGATTTAGATATTAAATCTGATACTGAGGTTAATCCTATTGATCTTGTGGAAATTATTAATGAATTTGCTATATCTTCATCAATTAAGAATGATCCCCTGTTTTGGGGAAATAATATCAATAAAGTAATTTTTTGTGGAGGAAAAATTTTAAATTTCAATCTGAATGTATTTAACTTTAAGAAAAATCAATTTGTAGGATTTATCTCGAATAGCTTTAAACCTAAGTTAGCTATTTCCTCCAATATGATATTTCCATTAGAAAAAAAGAATAAAAAACTAATTGCAATATTACCTTATGCTTCTTACGCTATGAAAATACTTAGAGAAGTTGATCCAAAATTAGGTGATAACATCATTATATTTGGACTCAACTTCTTTTCAATTCTACTGTTTAATCTTCTTAAGATGTCAGGAGCAGGTGTTCATATAATAAAAACGAATCAAGACACATATACTTATAACGATAACAATGATACTGAAAAAATTATTATTAAAGACTTTAATCAATTAAAAGAACTTTCTAAATCCATTAAGGTTAATCATATTATTTTTATATCTGAACTAGTTAATAGAAATAATGAATTTATAAAACAAGGTTATATTTTTAAATACGCACAATTACATTTTATTGGCGCGAACCTCCAAAATGATTTGAATATTTTAAAGGGTTATGAAATCAATAGGATTTTTATATCGGATAAAGGGTTTTTAGATTCAAATTATCTCCGAGGAATAAAGTATCCGTACTCTTATGTTAGATGGGATTATAAAAGAAATTTGGAATATTTTATTTTTTTAATTCGGAAAAAAATAATAAACTTAGATTTTTTTAATTTAGAATTAATCAAGATTAATAATTTGGAGAATTTACCTGAAAAAATTAATAATATTCCCAAAAATAGATTAACGCTGTTTGAAAATCAAGCTTGATTTAAGAATTTTGATAAATTATCTATTATTAATAAAAAATAGATAATTAGACTTGTCTTCTAGAAAAATTATAACTTTATCTTTATTATGAAAAATTCAGTAAAATCAATCGTAAAATCACCCTTGTCTTTTTCTTTAAGTTTTTACAAGAAGAAGCTCAAAAATTCCGTAATTTTGAAGTTATATGGAAAAGTAATTTGTATTGATATCAAAAATTTGAATTATGTTAATTTTGAAATTAAAGATATTAAGTTAAAAATCATTAATTATTACCTTGAAAACATACCTTTAAAAAAATCCTTTAAAGACCACTTAATTAATCATCTTTATATTAATAATACTAGCCTTCATAGGAAAACTTGCTTAATTAAATTCTTATTAGATAATAATTCCAATGGAATAAAAAAGATAACTGCCTTATTTCTATCAAAAAGAGATATTAAGCTTTTTAAGAGTTTTCATATTCAAATTAACAAAATTAAAACTATTAAACCTAATTTCACCTTTTTATCCATTTTAAAACAAATTTTACGCGAGAAATTAAAATCTGATAGATCTATTAAGTTTTATGATGAAAAAAAATCCCATTTTGATAAAAATATCAAATATTATACTCTCATAAGAGATTGGAAGCTTGATGCTGAAGATATTCATGTAAATAAAATAAAGAAATCTATGTCTAACACAATAATTTACTTAAAGCCAGATATTAAAGGTTTATGTAAATCAAAAAAGAAAGTCAAATATCTGGAGTATTTAAGGGAAAATGAACAAAATCATTTTGAGTATTATCCTAAAGTTAACTTCTATAACATATTAAAGAAAGCAGTAAAGATATATTTGAAATCATATCCTAACGAAATAAAATTAAATATGGTACAAATCTTAATAGAAAGAGAATGGATAGATAAATTTTTAATTTACATAATAAAAAAATTTCCGTATATACAAGAATTTTACACTAAAGAAGAATACTATACTGGAACAACATATTTATCCCAAAAGTTAAAGGAAAACAATATTAAAACGATAAATTATGCACATGGACTTGGAGTGTATTGTCCTATCGTCAACTACGATGAATTCTATGTTTTTTCAAAAATGCAAGCAAGTTATTATGATGGATGTACTAAGTTCAAATATTTCGGTTCAAAATCTCCTCTCACTATAAAAAATTATGATAAAGATAATAGTATTGCATTACTTTTTATTTGTCAAAATATACTTTCTCATATTAACTCTAACTCTATTAAAGATTCTTATAAGAAGATAATTCAATTTGTCGAAAAACTAGCGTTAGATATGAAAATTCAAATTTTTGCTAAATATCATCCACTTTCGAAAGATGTCGATATGATTTTATCAAAAAACATACAAATAATAGATAATATAGAAGCTTTACCAAAAGGTTATAATTATTTAGCGTTAACCTTCTATTCTACATATTCTGTTGATCTCTTAAATCAAATGCCTTTTCTAATTTTAAACCCAAATGAAAAAGTAAATTTGCAGTATCACTTCCCAAATAAAGATATTTTGTATGTTAAAACATATAACGAGTTAAAAAAACGAATTGAAGATTTTTTATATAATTCTAAAAATTACTATGAATATTGGAATAATCTTATTTCTATAACTAACGATTTTTTTTATGATTCGAATTGAATATTACTTTTTTTTCAATGTAGTAAATTCTTATAAGGTGTTAATATTCCTTAATTTCTCTCTAACTTTTTTTTCTGAATCATATACTTGTTTAATGCCATTACCTTTCCAAGTATCTAACTTTTTTAAATCACGAATTAGACGGCGTAATCCAGAAAATTCTAAACTAGCAGCTTGATCAGAACCCCACATTGCGCGATCCAAAGTAATATGACGTTCAATTACTTTTGCCCCAAGATTCCCTGCTATTAAAGAAGCCGCGATTCCAAGTTCATGACCACTATAACCAATAATGTAATTTGGATAATTATTTTTCAAAGTATTAATATAACTTAAATTTAATTCTTTATCGTTAGAAGGATAACTTGAATTACAATGTAGTAAGATTAGATCTTTATCTTTTAAAGTATTAATAGCTTTTTCAATTTCTTCTTCAGTACTCATTCCTAAAGACAAAAAAATGGGTTTATTTAAATGACCAATTTTTTCAAGCAATTTTCTATCTGTTAATTTTGCTGAAGCTATTTTATAACAGGGAACATCAAATTTTTCTAAAAAATCAACACTTGGAAGGTCCCATGGAGACGCAAACCATATGATTTCTTTTTCTTTGCAATATATATCAATTTCTTTAAATTCTTCGTATCCAAATTCTATCTTTTTTTTATATTCAATATAAGGAATGTTTCCCCATGGTGTCTCATATATCTGATTTTTTTTATCTACTGGAACACATAGATCTGGAGTTCTTTTTTGAAACTTCACAGCGTCCGCATTACACAAATTTGCCATATCAATCAATTTTTTGGCAGTTTCAATTGAACCAATATGATTAATTCCAAGTTCAGCAATGAAAAATATTGGCGACTTCTCAGATATAACTTTATTCTTGATTTTTATTTCTTTCATAATGGTTAAAAAAAGATATGTGTATTAGAAAATTGAGCAATCTTGATTTTTATTAAATGATTATTAATAAATATGTCTTATAATTATTTTTTTCAATTAAATTTTTTTAATTACTTAAAATATTTATTTAAATTAATTTAATTACTATTAATCATAGTTTTTATATTTTTATTTAAATCTATAGATATCTTAGGTAAAAAAACATGAGAATTATATCAATTATTCCTGCCAGAGGGGGAAGTAAAGGAATTTTAAGAAAAAATATAAAATTTCTTTATAGTAAACCTCTAATTGCTTATTCTATCGAACAATCTTTAAAATCAAAATTAATCGATGACACATTTGTATCAACTGAAGATGATGAAATTAAAATTATATCGATGAAGTATGGCGCTAAAGTTATTAATCGCCCTCCAGAATTAGCCATAGATACTTCTTCCACAGAGTCGGTTCTACTACATGCTTCCAAAGTATTAAACAACAAATTTGATTATATGGTTCTATTGCAGCCAACATCTCCAATTAGATATCCAAAACAAATAGATGAAGCTATTGAACTAATTCAAAAAGAAAATACAGATTCATTGTTAAGCGTTTATAAGAACGAATCTTTTTTATGGGACAAAAACGGTCTTTCACTTAATTATGATTTTAAAAATAGACCAAGAAGACAAGATAAAGAATGGGAATTTGTAGAGAATGGCTCAATTTATATAACTAAAAAGGAAACTCTTTTGAATGATCGTAATCGTTTAGGAGGAAATATTTCATTTTATGAAATGCCCAAATGGATGTCCTTTGAAGTCGATAAACTCTTTGATTTTGAATTAATCAAATTTCTGATGAGGAAAAAAGGATTCTTCTCTTTTAAAAGTTTTATAGAAAGATTAAAATTGATTATTTTTGATGTGGATGGTGTATTTACTGATGGTTCAGTATATTTAAACAAAAAAGGGGATGAGTTATTGAAGTTTTCAAGAATCGATGGAAAAGGTATTGAATTATTAAGAAATTTCGGATTAAAAACTGCTGTTATTACTTCAGAAGATTCTGAAATAATAAAATTAAGAATGGATAAATTGAATATTAATGATATTTTTATTGGTATAAAAGATAAAATCAAAATTTATACACAATTAAAAGAGAAATACTCTTTACAAGATCAAGATATTTGCTATTTAGGTGACGATATCCAAGATCTTGACATTATAAGAAAAGTAGGATTTTCTTCTTGTCCTAATAACGCTCAACTAATAATAAAAGATAGTGTCGTGTACATTTCTCCTTTTTATGGAGGTCATGGATTTATAAGAGATGTATGTAATCTTATTATCGAAAATAAACATAATTCTCTAAAATATTAAGTCCAAAATTCTATATTTACTTCTATTTTACTCTAAAGTTCATAATTATTACGCTAAATTCAAGAAAAGGCTTTCTAACGATACATCTTGCTCTTGTATTTTTAAGATTTCAAAATTAGTTAAAATTGAAAGTAGACTATTGTAGTACTTTCTATTTTTCAGATATATAATTAATTCTTTGTTAGATTCATCTATTTCATTTACAAAATTTGTTTGATTTAATTTATTTTTTAAATCTTTTTTTTCTCCTTTAATTTCTATTTTAATTCTAACCCCACTTTGCCCTAATCCTTTTACATCTTCTTTTGTACCAATTTTTAGGATTTTACCTTGATTTATAAAAGCAATTCTATCACATAATTTTTCTACTACACCCATATCATGACTTGTTAAAAAGATGGTTTTATTTATATCTTTTAACTTTTTAACAATAAAAGAAATAGACTTAATATCTAAACCTAAGGTAGGTTCATCTAAAAACAAAATTTCACGATTTAATAGTAATGTTCTACATAAAGCAAGTTTCATTTTCATACCACTTGAAAAGTGTTCTACATATTGATTTAGCCACTCTTCTAATTCGAATTCCTTAGCTATCTGATAGATTTTTTCCTTAAAATTTTGAACGCCATAAATCTTACAAAAGAATTTTAAATTAGCATAACCAGTCATTCTATAATATAACATATCGCTTTCTAACATTAAACTAATACTAGATTTTGCTTTTTTAGGGCGTCTAACAACATTATGTCCATTAATTACAGCATATCCGCTTGTTGGGGTCAATAGAGTTGTTAATATCTGTATCATTGTTGTTTTTCCTGCACCATTAGGACCTAACAAGCCAAAAATTTCTCCTTTATCAATTGATATATTAACTTTATTTAAAGCTGTTATCTTCTTACCTCCCTTTAGTTGGTAAACCTTCGTCAAGTCAAAAGTCTTTATAATAGGTTCTTGCATTCTTTTTAATACCCCACTATTCCAAATTTTTGATATACTTTATTAAAAATGTAAACACTAATAATAGGTAAAGTAATTGCTAAAGTAAATAGAATCACAATATCAATTGGATGGGTTAAAATAGAAATTAGTAGGTGATCCTCAATCCAAACAAATCGTAAAAGATCGAACAGATAATACAATGGGTTCAAATTTATTATTTGTTGAATGAAGTCTGGAAAAATTTCATAAGGATAAGTTATGCAGCTTAACAAAATTATAATACTTAGAACAAATCCTAATATCTTCCATATGTTTTCGTTAGTAATCGCAAAAACTCCTAAAAAAAGACCAATAGCACTAAATATTAAAGCTATAAGAAAAAAAATTATTATAACTGAAAGAAATGTTAGAAGAGAGATAGGATACACAATATAACATATAATAAAAAAAAACACCATTGGAATTGAAATTAATATCATATGAGACAGAAAAATTCCAAGTAATAAATTATACCTATTTAAAGGAGCAATTATAAGAGCTTGAATTGTTTTCCAATATTTTTCTCTTACAATTTGTGTCGGAAATTCATTAATTAAAATTCTTATTAAAAAAATCTGATAAGCAATGAATTGAAAAACAACGAAAGTATTTTCATTCCAAGAACCAAACTCCGCATTTAAATCAAAAAATTTTCCAAGGATGATTAAAGGCATTATAATACTGATTACAGGTCTAATAAAAGAAATAATAATTTGATACTTAAATCTTAATCGCAATTTTAGATTTTTTTCAGTAAGAGTAAAAATCTGAATAAACTGTAGTTTAATGAAGTCTCGATTAAATCTTCTCATTTTAAAATTCATTTTTACAATTAAATTTTTTATAGTTTCGTATTTGTATTAAATTTTACGAATTTTTTACTCTAATAAGCTCTAGATATAATTCCTTATATTTTGGTATAATTTTCTTCCATGAGAAATGATTTTCTACATAATTTCTGGCATAATTTTCAATTATTTCTTTTTCTTGAATCTTTTGATGGAAATATAAAATTTTTGAAGCAAGGGCTTCAGAATTTTCAGGTTCGAACAAAATACCTGTTTTTTCGTCTATTATCGTACATCTTAACGCGGGTAAATCACTCGCAATTACTAAAGTTTTAAAACCCATGGCTTCAAGAGGTTTTATTGGAGTCACAACTCTGCACACGGCATGATCTAGGCGTGGAAGTACGATCATATCAACAATTGAATAGAACTTGATTAATTCTTCATGCGGTAAAGGTTTGAGAAATAAAACATTTTCAGATACATTTAATTCATGTATTAACCTATTTAAATATTGAAAATACTCTTTTACAACATTTCCAATCAGTAAAATTTTAATAGACACTTCTTTCTCTAAAATTAGTGGTAAGGCTTTGATTAATATTTCGATACCCTCGTACCAGCTTAACTTTCCAAAAAACCCAATTACTATATCTTCATTTATTTTTAATTCTTCTTTTAAGCCAGAATTTAGAATTGAAGGATTTATTAAATCAGTATCTATACAGTTTGGAACGACCCCTATTTTTTCTTCCTTTAATTTTCTTCTTACTAATATCTCTTTCATAGGTTCTGATAGTGTTATAATAAAATCTGACTTTCCTAACACATCTGTTTCTTGATTTATTATCTTATTATATATAAAATTTATTAATTTAGGATCTTTACGCTTAAGATCTTTTACAGCAACTAGCATATTTTCTTCAATGAATCCTCTAACTTCATATATATAAGGGATTTTTAACTTTTTTGCTACTTCAAGAGAATATTTACCAAATTTTGGCTGTGTGTGTTGATGAATTATATCAATGTTGTAAAAATTTACTATATTCTGAATATGATATTTTGTGAAAAAGCATATTGGGAAATAATAAACTTCTCTTAACAACCTTTTAAGATCGATTTTAAAAAACTTATAAAAATAATTATCTATTCGTGAAAGGATGCGATTATATAATCGTAAGAATTTAGAAATATTTCGATTTATCCGGAAATAAGGAATATTGTCTATAATTTCAAAATCTTTTTTATTATTAAAAAGGAAAGATGTCAAAACAAAAACTTGAGCAAATTTTTTCTGGTATTTAAATATATATTTTGATCTAATAGTAGAACCAGATATTAGCGGTAAAGAATTATGTAGGATATGTAAAACTCTCATTTTCTTCTCTAAGAACATTTTTCCATTTTTTTTAATTAGCAAAATTCAATAGAACTAATTATTTTGAATCCTTAACTAAAATTTTAAATGTTCTATACAATAAATCCTTTTTTTTTTATATCTATTGAATAATTTTGAATTAAATACTAAAATCAAATTTGAGAAAATCAATTAGCCTATTTTAAAAGATTTAGATATACTTTCCTATATTTAAGAACAATATTTTTCCATGAGAACTTATTTATAACAAAATCATATGCAAAATCTTCTATTTCTCTTTTTTTATCTAGATGTGTGAAATAATAAATAATCTTAGACGCTAGATCATTAGAATTCTCTGGGTCAAATAAAACACCCGTTTTTCCATCCATAATGGTGTATTTTAACGCAGGTAAATTACTTGCTATGACTAGTGTTTTTAACCCCATAGCTTCAAGAGGTTTGAGTGGAGTTACGATTCTGGTTACCCTAGTATTTAATCTAGGAAGTATGATCATGTCAACAATAGAATAATATTTTAAAAGCTCTTCGTGCGGTAAAGCATCTAAAAATACGATGTTTTTAGATAAATTTAATTGCTTAATTAACTGATCCAAATAATTGAAATAATTTTGTAAGATATTTCCAATTAATAGCACTTTTATATCAATCTTTTTTTCAAGAATTTTTGGAATTGCCTTAATTAAAATATCTATTCCTTCAAGCCACCTAAGTTGTCCAAAATATCCTATTATTAAATCTGAACTTAAATTTAATTTTTCTTTAAGATTATTTTCTATGTTAATTGATTTAAAAATAATAGGATCTATGCAATTTGGAATTACATGGATAATTTCTTTATTTATCCCTCTTTTATTTAATTCTTCTTTCATGGGCTCAGAGAGAGTCACAATTGAATCACTCAATTTTAGTACTTCAGTTTCTCGATCTTTAATTCTATAATATATAAATTTTAATAATTTATTGTTTGCTAATCTTCTATTTTTTGATGTTGCTAGCATACTCTCTTCAATAAACCCCCTAACTTCATAAACATAAGGAATATTTAATTTTTTAGCTACCTTAAAAGAATATTTTCCAATTTGATATTGTGAATGTTGATGTATTATGTCGATTTTGTAAAAATTAACTAATTTTTCGATATAATACTGCGTAAACATTGAAACTGGAAAATAAAGCAGAGCACTCAATTTATTCTCAAGATTAATATTGAAAACTCTATAAACTATATTATTTATACGAATAATAAATTTGTTATAATTCCTTAAAAAAAACGAGATACCCTTATTCATTCTAAAATAAGGAGTGTTATCAATAATCTCTAAATTTTTATTTCTTTTAAAATTAAATGTCGTAAATACAAAAACTTTCGCAAAATCTTTCTGATGTTTCATAATATACTTAGATCTAATAGTAAAACCACTAATTAATGGCAATGATTCGTGTAATATATGTAGTACTCTCATACAATTTCTTCCAAGATCTTTAATTAATTCCTACAAAAAATTTTTTAAACCTCTGATAAATTCTAAATTATTTTATTTGATATATAATTTATTTTATAAAGTATCAAAATTTCTGGAGTCGATGTTCATGGGCAAAATTAAGATTGGAATTATTGGAATTGGAAATTGCGCAAGCGCTTTAGTCCAAGGTATAGAGTATTATCGAGATTCAAATAAAAGAGGATTACTTCGACCTAATCTTGCGGGTTATAATATTTCTGATATTCAAGTCGTAGCGGCGGTGGATATCTCTGAAGATAAGGTAGGGAAGAACATTTCGGAAGCAATCAAAGCAAACGAATTGGATGTAGTGGTTGATTTTCATAAAAATTATAATGTTCTAGTCGTTATGGGGGATATTCTAGATGGTGTCATTAGTGAAACGGAAAAAAGCGTTAAACCGGCAAATCAAACCCCAATAAATGTCGCAGAATATTTTAAATCGACTGGTGTAGAGATAGTATTATGTTTATTACCTTCTGGGGCTGATAACGCCGTTAGGTTTTACGCAAACGAAGCAATTAAAGCTGGTTGTGCTTTCATTAATGCAACACCTACAAATATCGCAACTGATAAAGAATATGCTAAGGAATTCCATGATGCAGGCTTACCTTTAATTGGAGATGATTTACAAGATCAATTTGGTGCAACTATTTTACATAAAATGATACTTCAACAAATGCTTGATCTAGGAATAGATATAAAAGAAAGCTATGCTTTGGATGTAGGTGGCGGAGCTGAAAGTTTAAACACGATTTACCGAACGCGAGAAACAAAACGAAAAATTAAAAGCATGTCTGTAGCGAGAGCCTTAAATATTGACGCTCCAATTGTCGCAGGCACTTCTGATTGGGTTGAATTTCTCGGTAATAAAAGGAATTCTATGCTCTGGATTGTTGGTAAAGGCTTTATGGGATCAGATATAATTATGGATATTAAGATTCAAACTGAAGATGGTCCTAATGGGGGTTCTATACTAGCGGATGTGATTCGCGTGACTAAAATAGCAATAAGTCAAAGTGCTGCGGGATCTATTGATGAAATTTCCGCTTACGGGTTCAAAAACCCACCGAAATCTCCGAAAACTCCGGCTGAAGCCAGTAAGAATTTAGCTAATTTTATATTAGGTATAAGAAAGGAGGCATAAAATCCATGGAAAATAATTCAAAGATTAATTCAGAATTTAACGATGTTTCTGATAAAAAGGAAATTCGGATCGCCCTAGCTGGGCTTGGTAATTGTGCATCTGCTTTAATTCAAGGTATTGAATTTTACAAAAACATCAAGGAAGAAGATATGTATGTTAATGGGTTGATGAATCCTAGTATTGGTGGATATCTTCCGCGACACATTAAGATAGTTGCTGCTTTTGATGTATCAACAACAAAAATCAATAAAGATGTTTCAAAGGCAATTTATGCGGAGCCTAATTGCTGTCATAAGATTGTAAATCCAGAGAAAATGCCAAAGACAGGAGCTTTGTGTTACCCTGGACCAATTTCAGATGGATGTTATGTAAGTAAAGATGGACGAATATCAACATTTGATTATTTTAAAGTATATGATGAGAAAAAAATAATGCCTGTTGATATTGCACAAACGCTTAAAGAAAATAGGGCTGAAATTCTAATAAATTTTTTACCCGTTGGAAGTCATAACGCTTCTAGAATATACGCTCAAGCAGCACTTGATGCAGGTTGTGGATTTATAAATGGGATTCCTGAATTCATCGTGTCTGAACAAATTGAGGGCGACAAAGATTGGGTTGCTGAATTCGAAGCTAAAGGGTTACCCTGTGCTGGTGATGATATTAAATCTCAAGTTGGTGCTACAATTGCACATCGTGTTTTGGCTAAGATGTTTTTAGATCGGGGAGTAGTAATAAATGAAATGTACCAGTTAAATATCGGAGGTAATGGCGATTTTTATAACATGAAATTGGAAAATCGTTTAGCTACTAAGCGAAAATCAAAGACTTCTGCAGTTGCTTCCGTTCTTCCGTATCCAATTAACTGCCGAATTGGTCCAAGTGATTTTGTTCCTTTTCTTGAAGATAAAAAAATTTGTTATATTCGAATAAATGGTACGACATATGGAAATTTACCGTTAGTCTTAGATCTAAAAATTAGGGTCGAAGATTCTCCTAATTCGGCAGGAGTTATGCTAGACATAATCCGTGTTATGAAACTTGCCTTAGATAGAGGGATTTCGGGAATCTTAGAAAGTGTTAGTTCGTTTAGTTTTAAACATCCACATATTCAACCACCTTCAGATATAATCGCTAAACAATGGGTTTCAGAATTTATCGAAGGCAAACGCGAGCGCTAATTGCTTTAATTTACAATGTTTTAAAATTATTTTTCTTAGATTATTTAATCAATAGATTATTTTTAATATTGGTGCATACTATGGAAAGCGTTATTTTAGCAGCGGGATTTTCTTCTCGATTCAATTTTGGAGATAGTTCATTCAAAAAGTTTCTCTTACCGCTCAAGAAAACAATCATACTGAATTATGTAATTACCGGGATGTATTTTGCGGGGATTAGGAAAATTAATATTGTTGTTGATGACGCGGTTGACAAATCACAAGTCGTTAGTTGTTTTTATGATTTTGGCAAAGAAATCAATTTGGATTTTAAGGATTTAAAGATAAATTTAATTGAAAATAAGTATTCTGAAAGAGAAAATGGATATAGTTTATATTTAGGCGCAAAAGTCATATTATCTAAAAGTTTTGTGTTATCTATGGCAGATCATATTTTTTCAGAAAACATCTACGCTGAACTTTTATCTAATTATAACAACGATGATATAGTCTTAGCTACAGATCCTATGAGCATTAAAGGAATCTACGATTTAGAGGATTGCACTAAAGTTTATGGAGAAAACTTCTATATAAAGAAGATTGGAAAGCAAATAAGTAATTATAATCGGTTAGATATGGGTGTTTTTATTATGAAAACTGATTTAGTTCAAAAAACTTCACGAGGTATTGAAAAAAGTCGTGAAAAGTTTGGAGTTTCAGATATCGTAATATCTGCTATTAATGAAAATTTAAAAGTTTCTTATTTTGATTTTCCTAATACAATTTGGGTTGATGTAGATAATGACTTTGAATATGAAAAGCTAAAAAGAAATTTTGAAGAATCAAACCAATTCAAACCTTTTAATTTGGATATCTTTTAATATTCTTACTATTAAATGATTTTTAAAAATTTTAATAATCGTTCATTAGAATTTCCATCGATATTTTTGTGATATAATCTCCTTGTTTTTAACCTTTTCTCTTCAAAGTCTTTTTCGATATTATGAATATTTTTTATCGCTTCAATCAATTCTTTTCCCGTGAATATTAACGGTCCAGGAGCAATTTGTTTAAAGTCATAATAAAATCCACGTCCCTTTTTCATAAATTCCTCAAAGTCGTATGTAAATAATAAGATTGGTTTGTTTAATAATAGAAAATCGCAATAAACTGAAGAATAATCCGTAATTAAAATATCTGTTATACATAATAATTCTTGAATATCGGTATTTTTTGACGCTTTTTTGATATTCGAATAATTCTTAAATTCAATAATTTGTTCAAACATATGTGCTTTCATAATTAATATCGAATTAGAACTCTTTAAAACATCATTTAATTCAAATAAATCCTCCTGACTAAACGGTAATTTAGCAGTAAATGAGTTATCTCGGAAAGTTGGTGCGTATAATAAAACTCTTTTAAAATTCTGAGCTATTTTGTATTTTTTTCTAATTTGGGTTTTTAGTTCTAAATCTTTAGAAAATAAGATATCATTTCTGGGATAGCCGGTGGTAAGTATTTTTTTAGGCGATATCTGAAAATAATTTACAATAAGCTTTTTATCTTTTCTGGTGCCTGAAGGAGTAACAAAAAAATCCATAAAATTTTCATTCACAATCTTCAATTTAAGATATTTTGCTAGTTTACCATACTTAATTGGGCCATGGGCTGAGCTATTTCTTTTATTTTGCACACCATGCCAAGTACAAACAAAGATAGTATTAGGAGAGAAATCAATAGGTAATACATCAAATACTCCATGAGTAGTGAAAACGAATTTCGCCTTTCTTAATAGCTTAATCGTATTTAGCTCAAATTTATAAACTGCCTGATATCCTTTAGCTTTAAGTTCCTCTAATAATTTACGAGAATTTGTTATCCATATTACTTTATATTCAGTGTTTTTAACTAAATATTGAAATATATATTTTGTATTGTCTATAAATGCCCTTCCTCCATAGGCACTCAATAAAATCAAGTTTGCATCGACTTTATTACTAAATAACTTTGAAATTGTTTTAGTAACAAATGAATACCCAATTTCTTGGGTAAATTGATATAATTTCGTTGATTTTAAAAATGTGAACTTATTAAGAATTTTATTAAAAATATTCATTTCTTCAATCCTTTTTATTCCTTTCTTTTAAATAGAATTTGTTTAATTAAGTTCGAGAAGTCAACTATACTTTTTTCAATTGAGAACATCTCGTTAATTTGAGTGGTATCTTCCATCGTAATTCTATATGGATTTTCAATCATATAATTAATTTCCTTTATCCATAAAGAGATATTTAAAGGTAATATTTTCAGAAAAGGTTTATTTTGAAAAAATTCATTCGCTCCACAGTTGAGTGATGAAATTACAGGAGTTTGATTCAAAATACTCTCAATAATTACTCTTCCAAAAGCTTCAGTGAAAAAAGAAGGAACTAATGTAATTTCTGAATGTTTATATAAGTCATCTATCTTTTTTCTAGTTATGTAACCAATGTTAGAGATTTTTGATTTAATACCCTTGATTTTAGCAGTATCTATTAATCCACCTACGATAATTATTTTATAACCATTTGGTAAATATTCAGATAATCTTAAAATGAAATCTAAACCTTTATGAGACGCATCATAGCGAGGAATGATAAATAATAATTGCTTTTTC
>Ga0209977_10000224_pt1 | contig 22223 bp, 19 predicted proteins | sample SumtaG_2_FD_183113 | JGI IMG/M metagenome (GOLD analysis project Ga0209977, IMG submission 183113) | Deep subsurface microbial communities from Indian Ocean to uncover new lineages of life (NeLLi) - Sumatra_00607 metaG (SPAdes) (version 2) | ecosystem: Environmental > Aquatic > Marine > Oceanic...
GCAGTTGAAGAACTCAAACAGGCTAAAACAAAGATTATCGGAGTGGTTTTCAACGAAGTAAAGGTCAAGGAAAGAGAGTCTTTTTCCCCATACTACCACTATTATCGGCATAGTTATTACGGGGAAGAAGAGCGTTAACAATCTAAATAGGATGATTGAACTTCAGAGTCAAGCTTTGCCTAGAAGGGAGAGAATATACCAAAAGATAATCGACTACGGTATTCTAGGGGTGATTGTTTTCAGTCCTCTTCCCGCAGCATCGGTATATGAATGGTCGGTACTGGTGATTCAACTCATGGTGCTTGTGATGATGGCTGCCTATGTCCTTATGAGAGAAAAACCTCAGAATAATGAGCTTCTCTCTCTTTCGTTGAAATGGCCCAGATACTTATTTTTGGGGCTTTTTGTTTTCATTCTTTTTCAAATCATTCCTTTCCCGCATTTTATAGTTAAGCTCCTTTCCCCAGCCACCCATTCGTTCCGCACTCTTTTTTCTCCTGGTTTTTCCGAGGTTAGATTCATGAGCCTCTCTTTGATCCCTTCGCACACCTTTCGGGAGGGTCTGGAACTTTTCACTTATTTTCTTCTCGGGTATCTGATTGTAAAGACTGTAACCAGAAGACAGCAGATCAAAAGGATTGTCTATGTACTCATTTTTATGGGTTTTTTTGAAGCTTTCTACGGAATGTACGAGATGTACAACAAGAATCCGCATCTTTTATTTTTAAAAAAAGTCCATTACCTGGATGTTGTCACCGGAACTTTTGTCAATCGGAACCATCTCTCCGGCTATCTGGAGATGATTATCCCAATAGCCCTCGGATTGATTATAGCCCGAGTAAGCCTTTTCTCTTTGGCTGGACTGAAATGGAGAGATAAAATCCTTCGTCTATCAGAAAAGGGACTCTCGACTAACCTGCTTCTTTCTGCGGGCATAGTTGTTATGGCCATGGCTATCGTTTTTTCAAAGTCCCGCTCCGGAGTGTTTCTCCTAGTTTTTACTTTCATCCTCTTTTTCGAGCTGACGGTTCTATACTTTAGAAGGACGAGAGAGCATCAGAAATGGATAAAGAATTTTATCAAAGTCAGTTTTATTATCATTACCATCATCGCTCTTAACATCGGCATCGAATCCGTTATTGAAAGGTTCGCTCTGGACGACCTACTACATGAAGGAAGACCTGTTGTATGGGGCAATGTCGTAAAAATTATCGGGGATTATCCTGTATTCGGGACTGGTTTGGGGACTTTCGCTACTGTCTATCCTACCTATGATGAAGGCGGAAGATCTGTCCGTTATTCTCATGCTCATAATGATTATCTTGAGTATTTATCGGAACTCGGAATCGTGGGCTTGGTCTTGCTTTTTGGAGGATTAGCTTTTATCATCGTCCCTTCTTTTCTTATTTGGCGGGTGAGAAGACATCCGGAAGTCAAGGGGTTGGCACTGGGGGGGATTGTTGCGATTGTCGCTATCCTGATTCACAGCATTACCGATTTTAACCTCCACATTCCGGCCAATACGGTGCTATTTACAGTAATCGTGGCATTGACGGCTGTCACAGCTTTTTATAAGCGGGATAAACGTTGAACGTTAAAAATCACAACGCAAGCAGGATGACTAAGTACAAAAGATTGCTTTTGCTGGTGGCAATCGTAGCCGTTGGGGTTGTCAATATTTTTATATATTGGAATGTGCATTTGTGCTATCGGACAAAGGAGAAAATAGATGACCCAGAGAAGAAAATCAGAATATTAAAAAGTGCGAATCTTTTTTATCCTTCCAACGAAAGCGTTTTTTATGAGCTGGGAAAATCATATTTTGATCTGGGAATCACGAATCTCCAAGATAAAGCTCTAAGCAGAGAGTACTTTCAAAAATCCATCCAGCATTTTTCCCGCTCTTTAAAAATCAACCCGGCGTCTTACTTTTGCCATTTTAATTTGGCCCAATCGTTACTCTATATGAGCTTCTTCTATTCTTCCTCCGATATCAGCTACCATGATGAATACAGAAAAGCAGCCCTTCTTGCAGGTCACAACCATCAGATTTTTTATGAGGTCGGGAAAATATATCTTTCCAGATGGTCGGAAATATCAGAAAAAGATAAGGATTTCACCTTTGGTATTTTGAGGAAAATAGCTAGCGGAAAAGAAAGAGAAAAACTACAAAATCTCATGCAGATCTGGGATTTGAATGTCAAAGATTATGCTGTCATGGAAAAAATATTGCCTGAGAATCCAGTGGTCTACCGTTTCTATGCCCGATTTTTGGGAGAGAAATCCCTCTCCCCCGAGAAAAGGCAGGAGATGTTAGCCAGGGCTGAATTCATGGAATTTGAGAGGGCAAAGAAGGAACACCATGCTGGAGAGAATGAGTTTCTCTATTTCAGGTTAAAGGAAGCTCTTAGACATTTCAAGTCCTGTGCGAATGCACTAGATAGAATAAATTTTTACCAAAGTCTCGTTCACCAGACATTGATAGGTTCTTTAGAATTCATCGAGTTGAGAAAATCAACCATGTTAAACCTAGCCAAATGCCAAATTGAAATGGGGCGGACGCTGGAGGAGGTTGAAGGGAACTTGCGCCTATACCTCAAGCTAGAGGATGAAGTGGCAGAGGTGGGCAAGCTTGAATCATATCTTCGGAGCAGAGAATTAATAGAAGAAAAATTGGAAACAAGCTTAGATGATTTAAACCGTCTTTCTTTTCATGCCCTGCTTAGCTTCAAGCAGAACCGGTACAGGGACATAATGAGGATCGGAAACATTCTCGGAGAAAGTTTTTTGGTTGTCCCCGAAGCCCAGAAAAATACTTTTGTGAAAATTTTGTTGCTTATTGGCAACTCTCATCAAAAAGTTGATTATATCTATGATGCTTTGGAATATTATGAGAAAGCCCTGGAAATCGAGCCTGATAACTTAAAGGCTCTATTGGGGATTCGCCAGAATCATGAACGCATGAATGAAGAAGAGAAGATTCGAGAGACGGACAAGAAGATAGAAAAACTCATGGCACCAAGAGAGAAGACGTTTAAAAATCTTGTGATAAACAAGGGGCAGAAATATTCACAGGTATTGAACCTTGATGGCAGAGAAATTATTTTAACTTTGCATTTCAAAGATAGCGGAGAATGGGATATTAAGCCTTTAATCTGTGTCTTTTTTAATGGCAAAGTCGTATGGGAAAGTTATTTGAAGAGCGAAGGAGGATTTGAAGGAGAAAAAGTTGAGGCAGAGGAGGAAGGTGAAAGTAGCGGTGAGGCTGATAAGATTGTCTCCCTTTCATTGAAATCCAACATCGGGAAAAATACGCTCATCGTTATGCCAGTGGATAGATTGGTCATTCTATTGAAAATAACATGCCAGTAAGAAAAACAATGTGTGCGATAAAAGTTTCTAACTTATTTATTAAAATACTAATTTTTAAAAGGAGGAAAGTATTATGAAAACCGAATGGACGAGAATTACATCCATTGTGACTGTATTGATTTTTTCTCTCGTTCTATGTCTCTCACCGTATCTTCCAGCTCAACAGACTCGGAGTCCAGGCAAAGGGAATTTAATCGGAAAAATCTATGCCGAAGATGGAACCACTGTTGTGGTAGGAGCTCTTGCTAAGATAAAAAATGTTGCCACAGCTAAAGCTTATGAAGGTAAAACTGATAAGTTGGGTACCTTTAAAATCGAAGGAATCGAAGAAGGGTTGTATTCCGTGGGCATAGTCACAGATGAAGGAGAGTTCAATGTAGAAAGCATGATAGGAATTAAAGCAAACAAAACAGTATTGGTAACCCTAGTCCTCAAACCTTACTTGGAGGAAGAGGAGGGAATGGCTGAAGTGAGATCGGAAACAGTCAAACGTGATAAAGCCCCCTCTAAAATCCTAAAATTCTTTACATCTCCCGCTGGCCTGGCAATAATAGTCGCCTCTACTGGTTTAGTCGGCTATGGCATTATCAAGCTGCTTGAAAAGGAGGAAGAAGCATCGCCGTTTAAGAGGTGAAAATATAAAAGCAAAAGGAATGAATCGTCGCAAAATTCTACGAGCGGGGCCTAATATAAAATTAGTTGAGATTGCACAAGAGTAGGAAAGGATTGCTTCAAAGTAAGGAATTTATAATGCAAAGGATTCCAATCAAAGAAGTTTTCCTAGTATCATGGAGAAACGTTGGATCACAGTTGTAGAGGCCGCAAGCTATCTTTCTCTCCACCCCGTATCCATCTATCGTCTTATCGACCGCGGTCAAATACCGGCCGCAAGAGTCGGACGCAATGTTCGAGTTGATCTGAAAGCACTCGAGTCCATGATGGAAGAGGAAATGGCAAGACTTAAGAATCTGGCTAAATAGAAGTGATAAAAAGAAAATAATCGAACGCAAAAAGGAGATGGCATGAACGAACATGAAGACGAAGTTGCATTAATGGACTACCTGAATATTCTCTGGAAAAGAAAATTGCTCATTGTAATTCCCACATTATTCTTAGTTATTGTAGTGGGAATAATAAGTTTTCTTCTACCTCCGAAGTGGGAAATCGACGCCCTAATTCAACCAAGCAAATTTCTTGTCCAGACAGAGGGAGGCCGATTTGAAGAAATTGTGTTTGTTGATCCTAAACAAATGGTAGGGCAAATCAACGAAGCTACCTACAATAACTTAATTGCCACTGAATTGAACCTAGATATAAGAGAATTCCCAAAATTAAAGGCAGAAAATCTTCGAGATACAAACCTGGTGCGGGTTTCCACAAAAGAAAAAGATGCTGAAAAGGCTAAGTTAATTCTTCATTCGCTTTTCAACCATTTAAAAAGACAACTCGATGAGAAAGCGGATATTGAAATAAAAGGGGTTGATTCGGATATAAAATCAAAGGAAATAGAAAAATTGAGAATAGAGAGGGAAATCAAGGGAATTAAGAATAAGTTTAATATTGTCAAACAAAGAAAAAAAGATGTCGAAAGAGAAATGAATGACATAAGAAAAAGAACTGAAGCACTAGAAAAAGAACAGCGTTTGAGTTTAAAGAAAGAAAATAGAAGCGAATCTGAAAGTTTGGCAATGCTCCTTTATTCCAATGAGATCCAACAAAGCTTACAATATTATAGTGAATTAAACGAGTTGCTCAGCAGTAAAAAAATAGAAGAAGAGGATATAAATTTAGAAATAGAGAATAAAGAAGAAAAAACAAAGCAGTTAGAAAACGAAATTGACAATTTAAATGAGAGAAAAGGGAGGATAGATTATACTCAGCTCATCAAAGAGCCGACGTCTTCCCTTTATCCCGTCTCGCCCAAAAAGAAACTCAATGTGTTGATAGCTGGTATGTTGGGTCTGATGGTCTTCACGATGCTCGCCTTCTTTCTTGAATCTCTTGAAAAGCAAAAAACAAAGAGCAACTAGGCAAAATAATTCTAACGGCAGTAGTTTATCAGCTTTTTCGATATTTCAATAGTAATAAATTTAAATCTAAGAATAATGAAAAAATCTTATACCATTGCCATCTTTGGTTCGTATGGGGGGCATAATGCGGGTGATGATGCTATTTTGTATGCTACTATAAAAAGCATCACAAATTTCATGCCCGAAGCAGACTTTCTTATACTATCTAACAATCCTAATTCTTATGTTAATGACCTCAAAGCTTTTTCTATAAAATTTCTAAAGAAAAGCCCAACTTCAAATTCGGATGTCCCCATAATTCTAAGGAAAAGTAACATAATAAAAAAACTTTATCGCTTAAGATATGGGGTCAATTTTTTTAGTTATAATTCCATCTACGCTATAATCAAAAGTGACGCTATAATAATGTGTGGGGGTGTATTTTTCGATTATAAGCTTTTTAATCCATTGTTTAATTTCATTATCAATTGGTATTTTCTTTTGCCTATAGCCAAAAAGATGAACAAATATGTTGTCTCTTTTAACACCGGTCTTGGTCCGATTAGAACAGGTCGAGGTAGGAAAATGCTAAAGAAAATACTAACTAGTTGTGATTTTATCAGCCTTCGTGAGTACGAAGGCTTGGATTTTATCAGGAAAAACCATATCAATATTCCGGTATATCTTGGATCAGACCCTGCCCTCAATAATGACCCAACGCCAAAAGAAGAAGCTATGGAATTATTAAAAAAGGAAGGTGTTGACTTCTCAAAACCGCTCCTGGGTGTAAATATTAACATATACATAGACCAATGGGTGATTACTGGGAATCAAGGACTAACGAAAAAAGAGTTCATTTCAATTGTATCAAGTGCTATAAAAAAATTTATACACCGAGAAAATATCCAGCCAGTGATGGTCTGTACCAATTATGCAGATCTGGAGATTATTAAAGAACTAAGAGATGCTGTAGACCCTAATATAGTGATAATTGATAATTACAAATATAATCACCATCAATTGATGGGAATGATAGGGTGTATGGATATTCTTCTCGGTACACGTATGCATGCCTGTGTGCTAGCGATAGCAATGAATGTTCCTGTGGTTAGCATTAACTATGTGCCAAAGGTAAAACATTTTATGCGTCTCCTCGGCATTGAAGGCTATTCTAATGATATAGACAACTTAGACGAGATAAATTTGGAAAATTGTCTTTTGTTAGCCTGGAAAAATAGAGATATACTAAAAAGGAAGATTGAAAAAATGTTGCCCGATTTAAAGAAGAAAGCGAGTTATTCGGCTGTAATATTAAAAAAACTCTTACGAGGTGAATCTATTGGCACTAAGGATTGGGCAAGTTGAATAATATCGGCAAGAAGGTACTTCGAGGCACATTCTGGTTAACATTTAGCAAAAGTTTTCATTTTTTCCTCGCAGGTATGACTATTATTTTTATTGCTCGCTGGCTAGGACCGGATAATTATGGCTATATCCCGTTGGTAGCATCCATTATTGGTCTTGGCATAATCTTTGCTGATGCCGGGGTAGCCCCTAGCACCGCTAGGTTTTTAGCTGAGGTTCAGGGAAATGAACGAAATACATGGTCTCTTTTGAAAAGGACATTCAAACTACGCCTTTTTATACTGATGCCAATATGCCTTGGTATTTACTTGACAATTGATTGGCTAGCAAGATTTCTAGATGCTCCATTACTACCCAAATTTGGCTGGTTAATTGCCCTACTCCTTTTTTTGCAGACTATGCAACGGTGGATTGCTAAGGTATGCGAAGGAACAGGAAATGTAGATCTTCTAGGCAAGATTAATCTTTCGATTAGCTGGACAAAACCGACTCTTCAAGTTGCGTTAGTTTTAGCAGGGCTTGGTCTTTTGGGATTTTTTATTGGACAGGCAGTAGCTTATTTCTTAATTGTCGGCATCTTTTTTTTTCTTTTGATAAAAAAGTTTTATTCGGAAGATACAATGCCAAGCAAGGTTGAGTCCATAGTTTCTAAATCCCATATTATCTCCTATGCCCTCCCTTTAATGGTAATACACGCAAGTTTTTGGGTATTTATGGAAAGCGATATCTTGATGCTTAAATATTTTAAAGATATCCAAGAAATATCTTTTTATGGGATTGCAACAAGTATGGCCACTATGATAGTAGTGCCTATAGCCGCTTTTGGTGCATCCGCTGCTCCTTTGGTTTTGGTATTAAAAAAAGATTCTATTCAGAGGGCAAGGGAGATGATTTTTAAAAGCCTCAAGTATCTAATTGTTATTTATACTTTTGTGTCACTCGTGATATTTATCTATGCCAAAGAGATCGTGGAAATTTTTTTTTCTGCTAGATATCTTTCTTCTACTACATCTCTTAAGATATATTCGATTTTTATATTTTTCCTTGCTATATCTTCCTTTGTAAGTCTTGTCCTTGATTATTCCGGACTCGCAAAGGTAAGGATGATTCTGGTAGCAACCTCGGCCGGTCTTAATGTGCTATTAAATTTAATATTAATCCCTAAGTACGGGATGATTGGGGCTGCCTGGGCAACCCAGATAACGTATTCTCCCCTAGTAATGATATATATCTGGCTAATTGCAAAACACTATCAATTACTATTTTTTGATATTTTTAAAATGTCGGTTAATATTTTAGCTATTGGTTTGCTTATGCTTGTTATATTATACCTATTTCATAGCTTTTGGGACAAAAATATTATACTACGGCTTTTAGGAATACCTCTTGGTGGCTCGCTCTATTTTTATATGACCTATAAAATGAGCTTAGTAAAGAAAGACGAGCTATTGCCTTTATTTGGCTGGAAATTTAGAAAATGAAGATACTTTTCGATTTAGTGGCGATGCAAATCGGTTTATTTTTGAGAGAAATATTAACTACTACTAGTAAGTAAATTTATGAATATTCTAATCTTCAGTATAGAATTTCCTCCGCACGGAGGGGGTGCTGGAAGTTATTCCAGAAACCTTGCAGTGGGCTTATCTAAGATGAACCATAGTGTGACTATATTAACAATTCATAAAAAGGAATTCGGTGATAGGGAAAAGGTAATTGATGAAAATCTTAAAAGATATAAAAATTTAACACTCATTCGAAAACCGTTCATTCCAAAACTATATATATTGACTATTGGCAAATACTGCGACAAACTCCTACAAAATAATAATTACGATATTCTGTTTCTTGCCGACGCTGGTGCTCAGAAGATTGCAGCTTACACCTTAAAAAAAAATATAGTTCCATCTTGGACTGTGTTTCATGGTTCGGAGATTAAAAATTATTTTATGAATAAATCAATGCTTTTTAATATTTTTCAGGGTAGCACAAAATTAAAGATATTTTTTAAGAAGGTAAATGGTTGCATAGCAGTAAGTCATGATATGCGTGTCCATGTATTGCAAGAACTACCTGAATTATCTAAAAAAGTCCATGTAATTCATCATGGAATAGATATGGCTCTTTTCATTAGGGGGAATCCTAAGGAAAAAGCACAGGCAAGACGATTGCTCGGGCTATCCCAAAAACAACATATACTTTTTTCAGCCTCGCGCTTGATTCAAGAAAAAGGCCAAGATGTTCTCATTAAGGCAATGCCTAGTATTCTTGAGTACTTGACGGATGTATTGCTAATTATCGCTGGAGAAGGACCATACAGGGATTATCTGGAGAATTTAGTTAAGGAGAGAGCTTTGCAAAGATATATACAATTTGTAAATCACTTATTTGTTGAGGAGATGATTGAATATTTTCACGCTTGTGATTTATTTGTAATGTTATCAAGAAGGAAGCATGAGGAAAGTTTTGGTCTTGTCTATTTGGAAGCTAATGCCTGTGGTCGAGCAGTGGTTGCGGGTAGAACAGGCGGTGTAGCCGAAGCTGTCGAGGATGGGATTTCTGGGGTATTGGTTGATCCAATGGATATAGATTCAGTAGCAAATACTATAATAGCTTTACTCAAAAATGATAAGCAAAGAAAAAAAATGGAAAAGTCTGCATATGAGAGAACAGTAAAATATTTCACCATTGAAGAGATGGCTAAGCAGACTCTTAATATTATAAAATCGCAGATGGATAAAAGTTGAATACATTAAAAAAATATACTTTAAATTTGAAATTAATTGCATGCCTTGCTTTTATAGTTAGTATTATTATTACTTTTATCTATTATTGGTTATTTAATGAGGTATCCGTTGTAGTTTTTTATCTGTTGTGTTTAACGGCTGGATTGGGCGTTACTATATTTATTTCCCCTAATGATATCCAAGAAAAAGGCTTTTTGATAAATCTATTTTTATTCGTCTATGCAATAAATGTTATTTTTGTTTTTCTTTTTATTATTTCTTTCTATTACATGGATGGTGGTCTTTTTTTGCCTATACGAGGACTGAAAGTTCCTGATGATAAAGAATATTATGAACGCTCTATAATGATTGCCCAAGCATGGCACAATCATACAAGTCCTAATATTGGAATTATCAAATTCTATGGATACACATATTTATTGGGTGGTATATATTATATATGTGATTTCTTTGGTGATCAGAGTCCTATAACTCCTAGGATATTTAATGCAATGGTCGGTGGCCTCATTCCGATAGTTGTTTATTTGATTGCAAAGTTAATCTACAACAAAAAGATAGCATTACGATCAGCAATCCTGAGTGCCTTATTCCCAGTTTTTATCTATTATTCTGCAATAATGCTAAGGGATATAATTATTGCTTTTTTAATATTGCTCTCAGTTTATTTGTTTCTTATTATCCATAGAACCCGATACGAAATAAAAAAGTTGCTTTTATTTTTTCCGTTTACTTTGATAATAATTTTAATTTATTTCATACGTGATTTATCTGCGTTCGCACTTCTATTTGGGTTTGCTATTTTTTTATTCTTTAAAAAAGGGTTAGGGTTCAAAATTCTAATGTCACTTTTTTTCATATTAATAGCAGTTATTATCTGGAATAATATAAATTTAAATACACCAAAAATGCAATCATACATTACTTATACACAAAGAAGCATGGAGTTATTTAAAAGAGTAGAATCAGAGGATTCTTTGGGAATGAAATACATCATAGGTACGCCTTTTATACTTAATATCCCATTAAGGATTGCATATGCATCCATAATGCCAATTCCTCCAATTAAAGAATTTAATTTTCAAAGTCTTATTAAGGGATTAGGTGTCTTCTTATGGTATTTTATTTTTCCATTTTGGTTCTACGGCATGTGGATAAGCAGAAAGATTCCAGATGCAAATTTATTAGCCATTTTATCAATTATCTTTCTCGTAGGTATAGCGATGGTAAGTCTCGATATTCGTCACAAGACACAATTTTTTGGTTTTGCCTTAATTCAAGCGAGTTATGCAATGAACATTTTACATAAAAAAACGCTATCTATTTACTTTATCATTATTTATGCTATCGGGTGCTTGGGTATTATCTATATTTGGTTGAAATTTTTAATTTAGCAGTTTGAATTCAGTTTAAGAGGCAATGAAAAAGAAAGACAATAAAGAAAAAATATTACTTGTAGGTCCTTATCCACCGCCTTATTCTGGCCCATCCATATCCTTCCGACTTTTTTATGATTTTTTAATCGAACGAATGGATTCTAAAATAATTCTCCACATGGTTAATACTCAATCAGGCGATAAAAGTATCGTATCTCTCTTTAATCTTTCAATAATTATTAAAATTTTGATGATTTTTGTAAGGATTATGGCAAATGCTCTAGTGGTAGATAAAATTATTATTTTTGGCTCGCAACGTTTCATTACAATTGTTGGCAGTATTGTTGTGCTTCTATTTCGTCCTTTAGGAAAAAATGTATCTATTCGCATATTTGGAGGGGCTTACGACCTTTACTATTTTAGTAAATCTAATTCAGTTAGGACAATTATAAGAAATGTATTAAGACTATGTTCACGTATTGTAGTTCAAACAGAATTAACTGCTTCCTCATTATATAATATTTTTGGGAAACGTCTTAGGATTATTCCAAACTATCGAATTCCAATAGCCAATATTAATTATAAATCAAAGATGTCAACTAAAAGTGTATCATTTATATATACAGGGATTATTCGCCCGAGTAAGGGGTGTAAAGAATTATTGAAGGCATTTTTGGAATTGAAGAAACGACTACTTAGGCACAATCTAGAAATTCACGTTACCTTGGATCTTTTTGGGCCTATCTATAAAAGGCTTTGGAATTGTGAAGGCTTAAGCGTAAATCAAGATGATCCGAACATAACTTTTCATGGTGAAGTAGACCACGAAACAATTATCATGGCATACAATAAATCTGATATCTTTGTTTTGCCTTCTTACTGGCCCACTGAAGGCCATCCAGGTTCCATTATAGAGGCCATGATGTGTGGATTACCAGTTATTGCAACTCGTTGGAGGGCAATTCCAGAAATCGTGAAACATGAAGTTAATGGATTATTATGTATACCCAAGGATGTTGCATCTTTAACTGATTGTATGGAGAAACTAGTATTGGATTCCAAATTCAGGTTGAAACTTGGAAGGGAGGCATTAAAAAGCTCCAAAATGTTTGACGTAAACTTGGTATGTAATCAGTTAATGGAAGCCCTTAATATATGATACTATAAACTAATAATAACCCAATCATATTTGAAGAAAAAAACTTTGACTTTATTAACTGTGACGAGTAAAAATAAAAAATCCAAACTTTCATATTACAAACGAATCTTTTCAGCCTATTTAATTAATAAAAATAGTCATCTTACTTTCTGGCATGGAGAACCCGAAGTCAATGATAACGCTCCAATAAACGAGATTGGAGAGTATTACATGCCTCTCCTGTATAAAGCCCGCTATCAAGGACCTTTTGATGGGGAAGGAATCCCGATGCTGGATTACAAAGGAAAGGTTGGAAAGCAATATAATCCTATTGCGATTGCTCAATATGGTCTTGGTCACTATAACTTTTACAAGAGAACAGGTGAAAAAAAACATTATTCTATCTTCCTTAAACAAGCTGACTGGATGGAGAGGAACCTAGAGAGAAATCCAAAAGGTTTACACGTGTGGAATCATCATTTCGACTGGGAATACAGACAATATCTTAAGGCTCCTTGGTATTCAGCACTATCTCAAGGTCAGGGGATTTCTTTGCTTATAAGAGCCTTTGTAGAAACAAAAGAAAAGAGATATTTTGATGCTGTAAAAAATGCTTTCGAATCTTTTAAAAAAGAAATTTCCCAGGGAGGAGTAAAATATACAGATGAGAATGGATTTATCTGGTTTGAAGAAGCCTTAGTTAATCCGCCAACCCATACTTTAAATGGATTTATTTGGGCATTATGGGGAGTAAACGATTATTACATATTTGCAAAAGAAGAAACTGCAAAAACCCTTTTTGACGAAGCAGTCAGGACACTAGAAAAAAATTTAGATCAATTTGATATTGGTTTTTGGTCTCTTTATGAGCAATCAGGAACTATGCTTAAAATGGTTGCCAGCCATTTTTACCATAGCCTTCATATCGTACAATTAAAAATAATGTATACGTTAACAAAAAAGGAAATCTTTAAAAAGTATGCAGAAAAATGGTCTGCTTACCAAAAAAAGTATTTTAATAGAAAACTGGCTTTGGCTTATAAGATTATTTTTAAACTTCTATACTATTAATTACTCAGAGATGAAATGATAAAGATTTTATGTGTCGTGGGAACTCGTCCAAACTTTATGAAAATAGCTCCTATCATAAACCAAATGGAAAAATATAATTCGGCACATTCCCTCAAGAAAATCTTTGAATATCTACTGGTTCATACTGGTCAGCATTATGATGATAATATGTCTGATTATTTTTTTAAAGATTTACAGATGCCTCCACCTGATATCTATTTTGGCATTAGCTCGGGGACTCATTCTGAGCAAACTGCAAAAATTATGATAAAGTTTGAAAAAATCTGTTTTCAAGAAAAACCTGATTTGGTCATAGTTGTAGGGGATGTAAATTCTACTTTAGCATGTTCCATAGCGACAGCTAAATTATTAATCCCTATTGCTCATGTGGAAGCGGGGCTTAGGAGCTTTGATAAGACAATGCCAGAAGAGATTAACAGAATGATAACCGATACCTTGAGCGAATACCTTTTTACTACATGTCGAGATGCTAATGAAAACTTAAAAAAAGAAGGTATTCCAAAAAATAGAATTTTTTTTGTTGGAAATGTAATAATAGATAGTCTTCTTAAATATAAAGAATTAGCCGACTCGAAGGTTAAAAATCTTAATAAATTAAAAAATAAAGATTATATATTGTTAACTTTACATCGTCCATGTAATGTAGATAACAAAAAAATATTTCGGGAAATATTCGAGGCTCTAATTGAAATATCTAAGGTTACTTCAATTATTTTCCCTGCACATCCACGGACTCAAAAAATGATCAAAGAATTTGGCTTCTCTTGTCCTTTTCAAAAAATTTTAACTCTTAATCTTTTTCAAATGAAAGGAATTCATTTAATTTCTCCCTTAGGTTATTTTGAATTTTTAAATTTAATGGACAATGCAAAATTAGTATTAACTGATTCAGGCGGTATTCAAGAAGAAACTACAGTACTGGGAGTTCCTTGCTTAACTTTAAGAGAAAACACTGAACGCCCTATCACTATTAAAGAAGGAACAAATATTCTGGTAGGATCTAATAAAGATAAAATTATTAAAGAGTCCTTTACAATACTAAATGATAGGGGGAAAACTGGCAAGATTCCTGAATTATGGGACGGGAAAGCAAGTCAAAGAATCTTAAGTATTATAATAAGTAAATTTAATTTATAGCATTAGAGTTATAATGCATATTTTAATTTTACATCAATATTTTCCTAAATCGAGCTAACATGGTCTTCGCCATTGCATTCGAATTGACATGAAAATCCTCTACTTTCATCAGCATTTTGGCACGCCCCAAGGCTCATCCGGAACTCGTTCTTATGAATTTGCGAAAGCATTGATTAACGCCGGACACCGAGTGACTATGATATGTGGTTTAAAGCAAAATGCTTCGCTTAGTTTAGATTACGATGCCAACCGAGGATGGTTTCGTGGAGATGTGGATGGCATTGATGTTATTTCTCTACCGTTGCCCTACTCAAATCGGGATAGCTTGGCGAAAAGAACTATGGTGTTCCTGCGTTTTGCTCTTCATGGCATATGGATAGCTTTAAGACACGACTACGATTTGCTATTTGCGACATCTACGCCACTAACTGCAGGTCTTCCTGGGATTGTCGCCCGTTGGCTCCGAGGGAAACCATTTGTCTTTGAAGTGCGGGATCTCTGGCCTGAGTTGCCTCGGGCTCTCGGCATGCACAATCCTTTTATATTGGCGAGTATGGGTCTTATGGAACGTGCGATATATCGCAGTGCAAGAGCATGTATCGGGTTATCTCCAGGAATTGTGAAAGGCATTCGGCGTCGCTCTAAGCAAGGAAAACCTTTGATCATGATTCCTAATGGGTGCGATCTGGATTTGTTCAACCCGGGACGTAAAGAGAATCTACGATTGCCTGGATTATGTGAAGATGATTTCGTTGCCGCTTTCACGGGTGCCATTGGCCCTGCCAACGGATTAGATGCAGTGCTAGATGCGGCTTCAGTGCTGAAGGAGCTAGGAAACGAGAAGATTAAAATTCTGTTTATAGGTGATGGCAAGATGAAGGATCGCCTCGTTGCATCAGCCCGATTACGAGGTCTGAACAACTGTCTTTTTTTTCCGCCTTTACCAAAAACAGAATTGGCGTCGCTTGTCAGCAGTATCAATTGCGGATTGATGATTCTTAAGAACATACCCGCCTTCTACTATGGCACATCCCCCAATAAGTTTTTTGACTATATATCTGCCGGAATTCCGGTATTGAACAATTATCCTGGTTGGCTAGCCAATATTATTCATAAGTATAAATGTGGTATAGTAGTTCCTCCTGAAGACCCCAAGACCTTTGCTAATGCATTAGAGCATCTTGCGTTCAACCCAGATAAATGCCGACTCATGGGTCACAATGCACGAAAATTGGCTGAAGATCAATTTGCCCGAGGTTTGTTGGCCTCATGCTTCGTATCTTTCATTGAAAAACAGTGCGAAATGTGAGGTCTGCAGGAGTCAATTTGCCATGTAACAAGACAAGAGCCGATTGGGGAAAGATTTTCCTTGACCTCATGCTGACTGTTCCAGCTCTGATAGTGTTGACACCAGTGATGGCTGTCATTGCACTTTTCGTGTGGCTGAAAATAGGAAGTCCTATTATCTTCCGCCAAAAGCGACCGGGTTTGTACGGCAAATCATTCACTATTTATAAGTTTCGTACCATGACTGATGCCCGTGATGCCCAAGGAAATCTATTTCCTTATAATCAACATACCACCCGTTTAGGAAAGTTTCTTCGTAAGACTAGTCTTGATGAATTGCTTGAGCTGTGGAATGTGCTCAAAGGTGATATGAGCTTGGTGGGTCCTCGCCCCTTATTGATGGAGTACCTACCGCTTTACAACAATTTTCAAAAACGCCGCCATGAGGTTCGTCCAGGCATTACTGGTTGGGCTCAGGTCAACGGACGCAATGCCATTACATGGGAGCAGAAATTTAAATATGATGTATGGTATGTTGACCATCTTTCTTTTTCTGTGGATTTGAAGATTATTCTTTTAACCATCAAAAAAGTGCTTTTTCGCAAAGATATCAACAAAAGCGAAAAAATAACCATGGAGCCATTTAAAGGTTCTGGAAATTAATCTAAATCCAATGAAAGTAGTTATTGCAGGTGCCGGTACTTATGGTAGTGTTTACCACAAGTACTTAAGTAATTTTAACGAATTTGAAGTGTCTGGTTTTGTAGACGACGACCCAGCCAAGATTGGGCAAATGCTTAACGGTCTGAAGATAATTTGCGAAACAAGAAATTTTACCAAACTAAAAGAATTATACATTGAAGGAGTATTCTGCCCCATCGGAAATAACAAAACTAGACAAAGCCTTCTTAAGGATTACCTGAGTAATGGATTTCAGACTCCTAGTTTTATTCATGAAAGTGTGATTATTTCAGATGATCTCAAAGTTGGAATAGGCGTTTACATTTTACCAGGAACCATTATCATGCCTTTTGTCGAGATTCACGATTTTGTTATGATTAGTATGGGTGTAAAAATCGCTCATCATACCATATTGCACGACGCTTCTTTTTTGTCAGCTGGTGTAAATATGGGTGCAAACATTGATTTTGGGGCTTGTGCTTTTGCTGGTATTGGTTCAACCATCACGACAGGTGTTAAAACCATTGGCGATTATGCTACCATCGGTGCCGGGACGGTAATCATACACAATGTGCCAGCTCATGCGGTAATGGTGGGAAATCCGGGACGGCTAATGCGATTTGGAGAAAAAAAAATTTAATATAGATGAGTGGATAAGGATAGCTTTACGAATGAATTCCGATAATATTTTATCAATAATAGTCCCGACCAAAGTCATAAAGGAACTATAAATATAATGAAAATCCCCCTTTCTAATCCCGATATAAGCGATTTAGAGAAATTCAGGGTAATGGAGGTTCTTAATACTCCAAACCTTAGCCTCGGACCAAAATTGAAGGAATTTGAGAATAAATTTGCGGACTATATTGGACTAAGATATGCAGTCGCTATAAATAGTGGAACGAGTGGACTTCATCTTTGCATCCGAACGCTTGACATAAAGGATAGTGACGAAGTGCTTACCACTCCGTTTAGTTTTATAGCTTCTGCCAATTGTATTTTATTTGATAGAGCTAAACCAGTATTTGTTGACATTGAAGAAAAAAGCCTGAATATTGATATAAATAAATTATGGGATACAATTAAAAAGTTAAAAGGTAAAAATCAAAAATTGAAAGCAATACTTCCTGTTCATGTATTTGGCGTACCCTGCGAGTTGGATGAAATGATGTATTTGGCGAAAGAGTATGAATTAAAGGTAATTGAGGATTCTTGCGAAGCGATTGGGGCAGAGTATCTCTCTTCTTATTCTATAGAGTCAAATGTAAAAAATAAAAAGCTTAGAAAAAATAAAATTTGGAGAAAGGTGGGAACTTTTGGAGATTGTGGGGTATTTGCATTTTATCCAAATAAACAGATTACTACCGGCGAAGGGGGGATGATTGTCACAGATAACAAAGATATTTATAAATTATGCATAAGCATGAGAAATCAGGGAAGGTCGGATAATGGAAGTTGGCTTCAGCACGAGAGGCTTGGTTATAATTATCGATTAAGTGACATTAATTGTGCTCTGGGGATCGCCCAATTAGAAAGAATTGATGAAATATTAGCTAAAAGAGAAAGAGTTGCCAGATTATATAATGAGAGATTAAAAGAGATAGAAGAATTAATCATTCCCCAATTGGAAAATAATAAAAAAATAAGCTGGTTTGTTTATGTCTTAAGATTAACAGATAAATATTCTATGGAAGATAGAGATCTAATTTTAAATAAATTAAGAGAAAAAGGGATTGGTTGTAGCAATTATTTTACACCGATTCATCTTCAGCCATTTTACAGAGAAATTTTTGGATACAAAAAAGGAGACTTTCCTATAACAGAAAAAGTTTCCGAAAGAACCATAGCACTTCCTTTTTATAACAATTTAAGAGAAGAGCAGATTGGTTATATTTGTAAAAATTTAAAAAAGATTATTTAACCCCCCTTTGGGCAGGAACTAATAGAAATACAACGTCCAAAGTTATAAATAATGATAAAAAAAAGGGAGGGAGTAAAAACAAAAATGAAAATTAATCAAAACTCTTTAAATAAACTATTCGAGAAATCTGTTTTTAAAAGGAGAGCATTCTTTTTTATCTCTGATATTTTATTAATTTCATTCGCAATGTACATCTCTTTTTGGCTAAGATTTGACGGGATGATTCCTAATCAATATATTAAATCTTTGCCTTATTTCATATTATTAGCATTGTTTCTTAAATTGAGCTTTATGGTGTTATTCAATCTTTATGATATTTTATGGCGTTTTGTAAGTCTTGGGGAATTGATTAAGATTTTTAAGGCACTTTCCCTCGGGTCATTGGCCTTAGGCATGGCATTATTTTTACTAAGAATATACACGCCCTTTGAAGCATCTCCTTTTCCCCGCTTAATTTTATTATTCGACTACGTATTTTCTCTTATTTTAATCGGCTCCCTTCGAATCTCTAAGAGAGTTTTACTAGAGGGTTTAAAGAGTCCCTTTAAAATAAAGGAAGAAAAAAATAAAATTCTGATAGTCGGTGCTGGAAATGCAGGGGAACAGATTATAAGAGAGATGGTTAGAAATAAAAATTCTAATTATTTACCGATTGGATTTTTAGATGACGATCCAGCTAAACAAGGAATTAAGATTCACGGAATTAAAGTACTAGGAAAAAGAGAAGATATTCAAAAAATTAGTAAAAATTATAAAATTGATGAAGTATTAATTGCACTTCCTTCTATTCGCCCCAAGGAGGTACAAGAAATAGTAGAAAATATAAGGAGAACAATAAAAAAAATAAAAATACTACCAAGTGTCACTGATTTAATAGATGGAAAAGCTACTCTCTCTGACATACGCGAAATTGAATTAGAAGATTTATTAGGCAGATTGCCAGTAAAAATTGATTTTAAGGTTATTAAAGATTTTATCCAGGATAAAAAAATATTAATTACCGGTGCTGGGGGATCTATAGGTTCAGAACTGGCAAAGTCAATCCTTCAATTTAACCCTGAAATCCTAATTGTTATCGATATCGACGAGACAGATATATTCCATCTTGTAAACAATCTAGAATTCTATAAAAAAGAAATTATTCCTATAATTGGAGATATAAAAGATGAAACTAAGATGACCTCTTTATTTGAAAAATTCGCACCCCAAATTGTTATGCATTCTGCAGCTTATAAACATGTCCCAGTAATGGAGTTGCACCCGGAAGAGGCGGTAAAAACGAATATACTTGGCACAAAAATATTAGCAAAGCTTTCTTTAAGATATCGTGTTGAAAAGTTCGTCTTTATCTCCACAGATAAAGCCATTAACCCTACTAGTATAATGGGAGCAACCAAAAGAGTTGGTGAGGAACTTCTAAAAATATTTAATCAAAAAAATAAAACCAAATTCATTTCAGTAAGATTTGGAAATGTGTTAGGAAGCAGAGGAAGTGTGATTCCATTATTTAAGGAACAGATAAAAAAAGGTGGGCCTGTGACTATTACCCATCCAGAGATGAAGAGATATTTCATGAGTACCTCTGAAGCTGTGCTTCTTGTTCTTGAAGCTTCAGCTGCTGGAAGAGGAGGCGAAGTTTTTGTTCTAGACATGGGAGAACCAATTAAAATTCTTGATTTAGCCAAAGAAATGATAAAACTTAGCGGGTATGAACCCGATAAGGATATTCCAATAGTCTTTACGCACATAAGACCTGGAGAAAAATTATATGAGGAAGTATTAAGTGCTGAAGAAGGGGTTGAACCCACTGATTATGAAAAAATACTTAAAGCCAGGAGTGCTAATGAAAGAAACTCTGAAGTTTTAATAGAAAAAATAAATCTTCTTATTGGGATGAGTTGTGAAAATAATAAGAAAAATGAGATTATAAAATTGTTAAAGGAGATTGTTCCTACCTATAAACCTTCAGAATTTAAATCGCTAATTTTCACTTGGTAAAAATTCTGGACAAAACGACCATCGATGGGAGAATAAATTACGAACTTTCTATCAATGTGGCAATTTTGGATAGCGGTTGGTAATCGGCATTTTCATCGGCTATACCATTGGATATTTTGTGGCCGCTCTTTGTTGCATAAATGCACAGGAAAGTAGGCGTGAAGAGAAGCGGGAACGATCACTCTAATGAAAGATAAGGATTACAAATGAAGAATCTTTATTTTGATAAGGGAAAAACCTTTTGGATTTCTCTTTTGCCCTTGTTTCTTGCTCTTTATCTATTGTTCTCCATGGTGTCGATCAGCCTAAGCCAGATATTTCTCTCTTTTGCTCTCATTTGTTGGATCATCGTCCTCATCAGGAAAAAACAAAAGTTCATCTTTCCTTCTTTTTTCTGGCCTTTGACCATCTATGCCGTCTTATCGCTTGTCTCATCCTTCCTATCTGTCAATCCAGAGACCAGCTTAAAAGATAGCAAAGAACTCCTTCTCTTTTTGATTATCCCTATAGTCTACATAGGCTTCTTTAAAGAAAGTGTGCTTAAAAAAGCCAACCTGGCACTTTTGGCATCAGCTTATCTGAGTTGCCTCTATTCTCTTTTTTACTTTTTTTTCAAATCTTCGCCAGGGGAAAGGATAGCGGGATTCATGGGGCAGGTCATGACACAGGGTGGGCTCCTCCTTCTTTTTAGTTGCATGGCCTTAAGTACGTTTCTCTTTACCAAGGATAGAATAAAATATCTATGGGGGTTGGGATTTCTCCTTTCTCTTTTTGTGCTTATCCTTACCCAAACCCGAAGTGCCTGGGTGGGACTAGCCATTGCTACATCCCTCGTCCTTTTCCTATACAAACCTAGAGCTTTAATCATTGTACCCCTAGCGATTGGTCTCTTTTATATCGCAAGCCCTCAACCGATAAAAAAGAGAGTCCTTAGTATCTTTAGCTTGGAAGACCACAATAATAAGATAAGAATTGAGTACATGAAGGTCGGGATAAAAATCATCAAAGACTACCCCTTCTTCGGAACTGGTTCCAATACTATGGATATTGTTTCCCAAAACCCAAAATATAAACTCTCTAAGGAAGCCAAAACGATTGTTCATCTACATAATAATATCCTCCAGACAGGAGCGGAAAGAGGGATTCCAACGCTTCTCGCTTGGCTTACCTTCATGGTCTGGGTTTTTATCTCTCTTTTAAAACTTCTCAGAAACAAAGATCCCACACTCCTCCCATTCACCGTAGCCGCACTAGCGGCGCTTTTTGCTCTCTTTACCGCAGGTCTCTTTGAGTACAACTTCGCTGACTCTGAAATCACAATGCTTTTTCTCTACATGATAACAATCCCTTTCTCTTTGGCCCGAATCCAAAAAAAGAATGACCTAAAGCTTATGGTAAATATCCAGGGCCGATTTCCCTAGGAGACTGTGTCGCTTAATGGGTATTATGTCTACTCGCCACTCGAATCACTAATTATAAGTCATATATCTTGAGGATTATATATGTCAGTTATAGTGGCGCTCATCTCCACTCGTGACGGCGCGATCGCGAGCGACGGTCGCCGATTTAGCTCCGTGCACTTTGTCAACGGGGTGCCGTCCGAGCCGCCCAGTATCGCATCCGATGACTTCAATAAGACGTTCTCTTTGGCTGGCGGCAAGGTGGTTGGTGCCTTCTGTGGCTTGTTGGAGTTTTCGGGGGCCACAGTCGCAGAGCACGTCCGAGACATCACGGACAGCAGCTTCTCGAGCGGCGCAACGTTCATGCAGATCGTCGACCTTGTGGAGCAGCACCTGACAGATCGACTCAATCAAGTCGATGAGGGAGAAGTGATCCTTTCTTGTCGAAAGGTCGATCTCCTCCTCGTGGGCGGCGACCTTACCGGAGCGGTTCATCCGCGACGTTAGGAGGTAAAAATGAGTATTATTTCAGAGGGTGTTCAACAAGAACCGCGTGATTCGGGGGAATGGTATGTCATTGAAGATGGTTGATCAGAAGGCGGTTCAAACAGCGTCCCCTCGCCAGTGGATCGGTCTAGTTGCGGTGTATCTCTCAATACCACTGGTTCTACTGGTATGCGGAGGGGATCTCGGTTGGTGGCAGGCG
>Ga0209977_10000225_pt1 | contig 22212 bp, 23 predicted proteins | sample SumtaG_2_FD_183113 | JGI IMG/M metagenome (GOLD analysis project Ga0209977, IMG submission 183113) | Deep subsurface microbial communities from Indian Ocean to uncover new lineages of life (NeLLi) - Sumatra_00607 metaG (SPAdes) (version 2) | ecosystem: Environmental > Aquatic > Marine > Oceanic...
GCGTCAATTCCAGCAGTTGAAATAAACTCGCTTAAAACAGCGGCTACTGCCGTCTTGCCGGAATCTATATGACCAAAAAGACCAATATGGACGGGAATTTTCTTCTCAATTTTTAACATTGAAATAAAAAGGAAAAATGAAATGAATCTATGATGTAATTTAATAATTATTTAAAATTAATATCTTTTAATATAAAAATATTAGAATCAATAATTTATTTTAATAAATCAGAGAAATAAGTGTAATTATTGGACTCCAATAAAATTTAATTACAAATACAATATCATTTTATTATATCTAATTTTAAAACAAACTAAGAAGTGAGAAGTTAAATGGCTAAATATTGTGTGTATTGCGGCAATCCGTTGAAGAGTGAAGATAAATTCTGTATAATCTGTGGGAAGCCAGTTCTAGCAAGCGTAAAAAAGCCAGAAAAAACCGAGATCGAGAAAGTTAAAGAATTCATTAAAGACAAGAAAAAGCTTAGGGAAGAACCCGCAGAGGAAATTATTATAGAAGAAGCTGTCGAAGAGTCATCTGAAAAACCAGAAAAAAAAGGTAAAAAGAAAAAGGATAAAAAAGACGAAAAAGAAATTGTAGAGAAACCTCTACCTTTTGAAGTTAAGGAACAAATGATCTTGAACATAGAATATAATGATACTCAATTAAATAAACAAATATTGATTGAAAAACTAAAAGAACTTCAAAAATCTGTAAAAGATCCAAGATACGATGTAGATCCAGAATATAAAAAAACTGTTAATATAAAACTCGAAGCGATTAAAACTTTAATAACTGAACTAAAACAAAAAGAAGGCGAATTAGAGCAAAAATTGGAGAAGCCATTTATTGTTCAGAGAATTCAAGAAGATATTGAAAAGAAAATCTTTCAATTAAAAAACCTGTCAAAAGAATTTAAATTACTCAAAGTCGATAAAGAATCGTTTGAAAAGCTACGAGAAAAGTACAACCAAGAAAAAAAGGAATTCGAAACGGAGAAAAAAGATTTGACAGAAGGAATGAAACTTTGGATTAAGGAATTAAAAATGGAAAAAGCTGAACTCCAATCGGAGAGAAACTTAAATAAAGGACGATTTTCAGCAAAAGAAATTTCTGAAGACGATTTTAAAGTTAAAAGCAAAGATTTTGATTTAAAACTTAAAAAGATTGAAATAAAAATCAAGACTCTAGTAAATCTTACTAAATAATGTAAACCTAAATTTTTAATTTATTTCAAATATTATAATATTTGATTAATATGAGAAAAAAACTAATTGGTCTTATAATTTTAATAATTGCCTTATCTTTACTGACAATAGGGCTGATAAATAGCGATTATCTTAGAATTAATTCTCTTTACGAACAAATGAATTTTTTTACATAAAAACGGTTTGGGTTAAGTTAATCCCAACGTTTCCCTTTACCTAAAGCAGCGGAATTTTCTAAAAAACCCTTCTTCTGGTATACCTTTTCTTGGGATTTTCTATATTTATTCGCGTCTCTATAATGTTTTTTACAGAGAAAAATTTTATGTTGCCTGTTTTCAAAAAATTTTAAATTTGCTTTCTCAACGTAAATTTTCCATTTATTTTCTGAAAGCGATCTTATAGCGAGCTCTCCACAGTTTTTCACTGAACAACTTTTTCCCTTACTTGCTGTAGAACTAAGGTCTCCTTTTTCTCTAAGTTCTTTAGGTAACTTCAATTTTAACACTTACTAAAAATTTTATTAGGATTGAATATTATAATCTTAAATTAATTACCATCTTAAAATTTTTCCTAAAATTCATGGATTCTTTGAACTTAATTTTCGACGAAAATCTTATTAAGAGCAAACTTTATGACTGCGATTCACCTTTGAGAATATCTCTTAAAGACAATTTTTTTACAAGTTCAGCAGTGCTTTTTTCTATCGTTCCATACAAAGAAAAACCCTACGAATTAATATTAATTCATCGTTCAAATAGAGGAACAAGACATAGAGGTGAAATATCGTTTCCAGGAGGTAAATTCGAAGTTAATAACGATAAATCCTTAAAAGACACCGCTTTAAGAGAAACTGAAGAAGAAATTGGCGTACCAAGGAAAAATATTAAAATTCTTGGTTGTCTTGACGATTTTCCTACAATGACGAAGTATATTATCACCCCATTTGTAGCAATCATCGATCAAAATCAAAAATTAATTAAAGAGGATAGAGAGGTTCAGAAAATATTAAAAATTCCTATCGATTTCTTCTTAAGTAAAAAAAGATTTCGAGAACAAGCTGTAGACATTGATGGCAATAAGTTCCCGATATTCTACTTTAATTACATCAATAAAGAAAATGGCAAAAAATATACTATTTGGGGAGCAACGGCTTATATGATTGTAACTTTTCTAGAAGAATTATATGGATTTACTATTTCAAACTTAGGATTGGAGCGATTTAAACTTGAAAAAATAAAAGATTTAAAAGAGTATCTCAAATATCGAAACCAAATTACTAAAAAATTTTAATAATTTAATACAAAATCTAAAATACTGATACCTATGGATTTCATATTTGATGAAAACTTTATTAGAAAGAAGCTGAAAGACTTTAATTCTCCAGATCGTCTGGCTATGTCGCACGAACATTTTATTAATTCTGCCATCGTTTTTCTAATTCTTCCATACAAGGATAAACCGTATGATTTAGTTTTAATTCGAAGAACCAAAAGTAAAAAAGATAAACATTCGGGAGAAATGTCATTTCCCGGAGGTAAATTCGACCAAATGCTTGATAAATCTTATTTAGATACGGCGTTAAGAGAACTCGAAGAAGAACTAGGAGTTTCTAAAACAAGTATCAATGTTTTGGGCTCTATTGACGACCATCTTACACCTAAAGGATTTATTATTACCGCTTTTGTAGCCTATATCGACCAAGATACAAGAATTGTAAAAGAAGAAAACGAAGTAAAAGAAGTTGTAAAAATACCAATAACTTTTTTTGCAAATAAAAAAAACTACAAAGAAAGGGCTTACGATCTCAAAGGAGACCTAATTGGAGTTGGTAAATTTAATTACAGATCCGCAGAAAATAAAAAATACGTTATATTTGGTGCGACATCTCATATTATAGTCAATTTTATTGACACAATCTATAATATTGGATTAATGACACCTGGATGTCGACGAATAAATTGTGAAGACATTAAAGACAGAATAATTAGATAATATCGAAAATTTAAAATAAACATAAAATTCATTTAAATCTATAAATATTAAGTATTAACAGTAAATCTCTATAATAATTAATTTGGCCCCCGGCGGTCGGAATTTGATTTGATCATTTCGATCTCATACGATAAGTGGTCTCTGACGCTGGGCTTCAAACCCAGTTATCCTGCGGAGGGATAGGGGTTCGATATGGAAAGAGGTTTGTTCTTTTCGAGAAAATCCCCCTGGGGGCCGCCAAATTCAAAATTTAAGTAATTTCAAGGGAAATTTATGTTTGACTTTAATAAAATTATTGATTATTTTAAGAGCACATCAATTCCACAAAATATGTTAGATAGAGGGCAATTAGTTTTAAACAATTTCTTAAAACCAATGAAAACGCTATTTGAGCAAAGAATTGTCCCTCAAAAGTCTTGGAGCGAAGGTCAAATCGAGTTTTTGCTTCAAATGCTTTCAAATATGGATACCGACAAAGATGATAAAGCTTCTCGAGTAGGGGAGCGTGAAGCAAGAATTGCATCGAGTTTACACTTAAAAACTTCAAGTGGATTTTGTCATGGGATAGGACGAAGTGGATTCTTAACAGCACCACAACCAAAAGCTCCTGGAGGTTCTATAATGTATGAACTCAGTAATTATTTAGCTCTTAATTTCCTTAGAAAGTTTGGAATGTCAAATATAAAAAAAGCAATAGTCGTCCCTCAATGCACTGGAATGTCTTTAGCTTTATGTCTAGGGGCTCTCAGACCTAATTGGAATGATAAAAAATTAATTAATAAAAGAACTGTAATTGTTCCTCAAATTGACCACAAATCTCTAATGAAAGCAATTAATTTAATGGGAATGAGAATAAAAACTGTCGAAGGGAAAGTTTTTAGGGATGCAGTTAGAATACCAATCGAAGACATTGAAGCTAGTTTAGATAGTGATTGTTTTGCTATAATCTCTTTAACAAGCTTCTTTCCTCCTCGAGAACACGACAATATTAAAGAGATTAGCAAGTTTGCTAAAAAAAACGATCTGGTTCATATAATTATTAACGCCTATGGTGTACAAAGTCCGGAATGGATGAAATTAATTCGGGTTGGTATCGACGCTGGAAAAGTGGATGCAATTATTCAATCAACTGATAAAAATGTTCTTACTCCTGTTGGTGGAGCTATAATAGCATCTCCAAGCGAAGAGATTATAACCAAAATCAGCCAAGCCTACGCAGGTCGTGCTTCTGCTGCTCCAATTGTGAATTTTCTTATATCAATGTTATCTTTAGGAATAGAAGGGTACCAAAAACTTTTAAGAGCACAACAACAAAATCGAAAATTACTAGAAAATAAATTAAAAGGAGTTGCCGAAAAAATCAACGAAAAAATTCTCGATGTATTTAATCCAGTAGCTGTTGCTGTGTCTTTAAATAACTTAAAAAAAGAACAGTTATTCGCGTTAGGGGGCGCTTTATATAACTTAAGAGTCACTGGTCCACGAGTATATAATCCTGAAGAAAGCGTATTTGGGACGTGCAGTACTGAATATATAACTCCATATATCGTAATGAATGCCGCTATTGGGGCATCATCAGAAGATATTATTTCTGCTGTTGAGAGATTTGAAAAAGCTTACGATCAAATAACTCAAAAATAATAATTTTCTAATATTATTTCAATTTAAGTTAGAAAAGATATAATACCACTTTTAATAATAAATTACGACGACATAATAATTATTCAATACTAAATAATAAAAACTAGAAGAACAATATTATACTAAATATTTAGGGTTATAAAAATAAATTAAAAGGAGTTGCCGAAAAAATCAACGAAAAAATTCTCGTGGAAAATTTACTCTTAAATCAATTTAATAATGTAATATCAACTCAATGGTCTTTTAAACAAATTGAAGAAAACAATGAACCATTATCTTCACGAGAATTATTTGAATTAGCGTATCATACGAGTAATTCCGTTGCAATGCGAAATATTTTTATAAAACTCTCTACCTCGGAAAGTAAAGGTGGTTCTCAGGCTATACTATATTCAAACACTAAGAAATTTATAAAGATCGAAACTCTTGAGAATTCTTTGAGAATTACAAAATACTTCCCTGAAGGAAGTAGTGGGGATAAGTTAATCACCAATGTTCAGCCTAAACTAAAGAATAGAAAAGAAAAATTTTTAACGAAAGATAGTTCTATGAAAACTGACATCCTTAAAACTATTCTAGTTGAAAGGAAACTAGATGAATGCGTAAACTTCGTTATGTTAAAAGATATTAATCGAAAAGTCTATTTTGCCATTGGAGATGCCCGGGAAAGCGCTGCAGTCGTACCTATGTTCATGGAAGCAGAAGGGGCTAGTTTGATTCAATTAGCTTTAAATAAGTGGATGAGCACAGTTCAAACTTTCGACCAAGAAAAACCCTTTCCAGATAATTTTGTCACGGGCTTACTTAAAAATGTAATGCAAATTAAAAAGTGGGTTCTGAATTTAATATCTATTAATTTAGATAAATAGTCTATAGTTTTATAATTAGTAAAACTTGTTAACGGCTTCAAGATAAGTGGTTTTATTAAATAATTTGCTCTTGAAATATAGAAAAAAGGAAAAGAGTGGGCCATCGGGGATTTGAACCCCGGATCTCAGGCTTTTACTGATATGGACATTTTGAATTATTTTGTCTGTCCATGGGTCAATTATAAGACCTGCGCTTGTTGACCAAGCTTCAATTAAGCCTTGTTAACCATTTCAGTAAACAAGATAAATTCTCGTTTAAAACTGAGCTAATGGCCCTGTGCTTAATTTATATTCTGTTTTTTAAATACTTTTTTTTATTTTACTTATATTATAAAGTCAAAAAGCACAAAATAATAAAAATTTTTTTATTGGTGTGCTCTGTTATATTTATAATAATTAAAATCAAAAAATGATATTATATATAATATTTTAAAAAAACAAACAAATGGGTGTGAAAATAAATGGCCGAAATGCTTACTGACCTTCTAAACTCAATCTACGGGCGAATTGCCCAACTTGGTCAAGCAATTCAAGGATTGAAAACTTCTTTAGACGGGCTAAATCAAAATATTGAACAAAAAATCTCTAATCTAAATGAAAAGTTAAAAGAATTTTCAGAGGAAATTGGAATAACAAAAGGTAAACATATTGAAGTTTTGAAAGATATTGGAGAGAGTACAAAACTTGAATTGATGAAAATACAGGAAGGCCTAGGATTAGATGCTCTTGAAACGCTCGTGAAAAACCTAGAAGAATTCTCAAAATTGTCTGCGGAAGTACTTAACCAAGATACCGTTAATTTACTTCTTTCTGAAGCAATTAGTTCGGTAAAATCCATGAAAGATATATCTCAAAATAATGTATAGTATAAAGAATGTAGTATAATCGTAATGAGTTGATAAAAAAATGGCAGAAAAATTATTGGATAATATGATAACTAAAATAAATCAGATTACAACTTCGCTAGATGGTACAATCGCTCAGATCACTCAAATGAGCACCGCAATTCAGAATATGTCGCAAAAGTTTTCTGAAGAAACAATTTCTGTAAACGAGAATATACGACTTATAGTGGAAGTACTTAAACAATTTCGCATGAAATCTAGTGAAAACATGCAAGAGATTTCAGATGATTTTAACGCTAGGATAAAAGAACTATACGAAAAAAAATCAATTGAATGTATCACTGAAGAAGAAAAGAAAGCTATTGAAATAATAAGACAAGCTGCTAAAGCTGTTTCTAATAACCTCTATTACGCTCAATTATTAAATGTTATTCAATCTATAAGAGAAGAAACTAATAGGATTATTAGCTTTAAAGAACCGTAAAGCATCTAGTTTTTTTATGATAAAACTTTATTTATATCATCAACAAAGAAAATAAGGAGTTATTAAATATGCCAACGGGCAGCTTTGTAATATTATTACCTTTGGACGCCGATTACAGAATTTTAGGTTATTATTTTAAAGAAGGAAAATATGATTTTGAAATAACAAACGATTTATTTCTAAGGCTTAATTTAGATCATTCTAAAGACGAGTACAACTTGTTGAAATTAAAAGAGAATCAAATTTTTTCTTATGTTTATAAATTTAAAGGAAAATTAGCTCGAAAGGCTTCTGGGATTATTATTGGATTATTGTTAAATGAAAACGATAAACCTGAGAAATTCAGATCTGCTCTTAAGGAAGGAGCTGAAGCAATTGAAGTTTTAGGGTTAAACTTTTTAAAAATGAATTCAGAAGAATTTGAACCGCTCTTAAAAGATATTTATTTAGAACACCTCGAACCATTAATCGACATCCTAAAACCAGATGCTTTAAAAAATAGTGTTATAACTATAACTAAATTTATGTTGAGCGGTGGGAAACAAGAAAGAAAAATTGCTCAAGAATTATTAAAAAAAATTGAAGACGGAGAACACGAAAAAATCTCGGAGTATTATAATACGGCGGATAGTGCCTTGAAGGCTTTAGATTACGAAAAAGCCGCGAAATTCTTCAAAAGAGCTGCTGAAATTGCTGAAGAATTATATGTTATTGACATTGCTGAATCTTTAAAAGAGAAGGCTAATTTTTCGGAAGATGTTCCAGATGTATCAAAAGCAAGGGACAAACTTGTTCAAGAGGCAAGAAATTTTCTCAGGAACGAAAATTTTCATTCAGCGTATATTTCTTATAAAAAGGCTAGCGAACTTTCTAAGAAATTAGTTGATTTTAATAAAGAAGAAGAGTATCGTTTGAAGTCAAAAGCTCTTGAGGAATTTTTTAAAGTTGATGAGGAATATAAAAAAAAATGATTTAATCGTTTTTCAATTTCTTCACTAAAGTTTCCTATAAAATGGCAAAATTGGATAAAAAGATTATTGGATTAGTTACAGATTTTGGAGCGAAAGGGCTACATTATGTAGCTAGTATGAAAGGAATAATATTAAAAATTAATCCTAAAGTAAAAATTATTGATATTTCTCATAATATCGCTCCATTTTCAATTATAGAAACCTCCTATGTTGTTAAAACAACGCATAAATATTATCCTGAAGATACTGTTTTTATCGTAGTAGTCGATCCAGGAGTCGGTAGTTCCCGAGAGATTGTAGCAATTAAAACTGTTAATAATCAATTTTTTGTCGGGCCTGATAATGGCATATTTAGTAATGTATTTTCTCCAGACGATATTGTTGAATGTGTAACTGTTGAAAATCAAAATTATTTCTTTAAACCAATCTCAAAAATATTTCACGGAAGAGACATAATGGCACCAGTCGGAGCGTACATTACTAAAAATGTCCCATTGAATAATTTTGGTCCTTCTTTTAATCCGTCAAAATTTGTGAAATACCCTCTCAAGTACGAAATTTCACCAAAAAATAAAAAAATAACTTGTGTTATTCAATATATAGATACTTTTGGTAATGGAACAACAAACATCCCCTTACAAGAAAATAGAATATTGGGAACTTCAATAATTGTAGAGCACGGTAAAAAAATTGTCATGTTATATAAAAATCAAGAATATCGTGGGAAATTTACATCCCATTTTGAATCGGTGCCACCAAAATCAATATTATTCGTTAAAGGCTCATTCGGCTATCTCGAAGTTTCAATAAATTTAGGGAACGCAGCTAAAGAAATAGGAATTGAATTGGGAGACGAAATTTCATTTAGTTTTTAAAAAAGGTTTTGAACATGGAAAAAGAAATCTTGGCATGTATCGCGGATAGTAATATTAGATTTTTGCACTCAGGACAAATCGCAAAATACATCTTTCCCGTGGAAAGGGAAGAGGCTCACGAAAAGAAAATTAGTCATATAATAACACGCCTTTTTGTAGTTTCTATTACTCCTGATAAAAAAATACTCTATCTTGTTCAAAAACGTGGTAAAAATAAAAAAAGTTTTCCCGAATATTTTACAGACTCAGCCTCGGGGCATGTTGTGTATAAAAGAAGTTTAACTCTGAGAGATATTAAAGAAGAAGCAAAGAGAGAGCTTGAAGAGGAGTTTGGTATACCTCCTATAGCGATTAACAAAATATTATTTTACGATTTAAATACAGAGGAAAATAAGAGTTCAACTGAAATTGCGTATGTATTTTTAGGACTAGTTAAAAATAATGTGCAGCTAAAACCCAATCCAAACGAATTACAAATCAGCGAAAGTCGTTTCTACACTCAGTCTGAATTGACAAAACTCTTACAGAATGAAAAAACAATTGATTATACAAAAACGATATGGAAAAAACTACTTAATACGGACTTAGTTACAAAATTTAAGGTCAACAGTAATAAAACTAAATTAACGGGTTCGAAAAGAAATATTGCGTTATTTCTTGGAAGGTTTCAACCATTACATCACGGTCATATTTATGTGCTCAATAAAATATTTAAAGGCTATAAAAAAATTAAAATAGGAATAGGAAGTTCTCAATTATCTAAAACTAAAACAGATCCCTTTACTAGTGAAGAAAGAGTAAGTTTCATAAATTCTGCCTTAAAAGTGAGAAATATCAACCCAGATAGATTCGAAATATTTGCAATTCCCGATATTTTTAACGCAAACAAATGGGTGGACCATGTTATTTCAATAGTAGGCGATTTTGATACGTTGTATTCCAATAGTGACTGGGTTCGACAACTTTTTCACAATAAGGGATTTATTGTAGGAGAGAAATTAGAAATTTTTAAGAAAAAATATAACGCAACAAATGTAAGAAAATTAATAAGCAAAGAAAATAGAAATTGGACGGTGTTAGTGCCTAAGGAAGTCGTAAATTTAATAAAAGGTTACGATGGTATCGAACGTATAAAATCATTATATGAAAAAGGAGATTGAAGTTGAATGGAAGCGATTTTTTAGAAATCGATGGTTCTTTTGGAGAAGGAGGCGGAGCAATCCTACGTCTTAGCGCGGGATATTCGGTTCTATTTAACAAACCACTGAGAATAAAGAATATTCGTGCTAATCGCCCTAAACCTGGTTTAAGATTACAACACTTACTCGGTCTTAAAGCCCTTGCTAACCTAACCAATAGTAAATTAAGCAATTGCAATGTTGGAACTGAAGAAATTACTTTTATTCCTAATATTAAATCTTTAAAAAGTAAAATACATGTAAAAATCAATACGGCAGCAAGCATAGGGCTATTACTCCAACCAATTCAAATTGCGTGTTTAAGGCTAGTTCAACAAGATAAAATTAATATTATACTCGAAGGAGGAGGTACTTTTGGTAAATGGGCACCTAGTTTAAATTACCTTACTAATGTTATTTATCAAATATTTAAAAGATCTGGATTGACAATTAATATAGAAATTAAAAAATTTGGATTTTATCCTAAGGGAGGAGCTCAGACTAATTGTATGATAATTCCTCCAAAAAATAACCTTAAACCTATTAATCTTACTAATTTAGGGGATATCGATCTAATTAAAGGGGAAATTGTTCTGACAAATCATCTAAAACGTAATGGAAACAACATTGCGAATCGAATTAAGAAATCTATTAATATGGAAATAAAGAAAACTTTAGGGATCGAGACAGACATCAAAGATGTTTGGGTAAATTCATTGAGTCCTGGAGTTGGCCTTTGTTTGTGGGCTTGTTCTAACACCGGAGCAATAGTATCAACAGGCACTATTTTAGGGGAAAAAAGACTTTCATCAGAAAAATTAGGCTATATTACTGCTAAAGAAATGATTAAATACATTCAAAACGAAATTCCTGTTGATAATTACCTTAGCGATCAATTGATTCCATTAATGGCTTATGTTAAAGCCCCATCAAGTATAAAAGTATTTGAAATTACGAGTCACACACGAACTAATTTAGAATTAATTAAACTATTTACAGATAAAAGCTATAAAATTTTAAAATATGATAACCACTATTTAATTGAATATTAGTCAGATTTGTATTCTGTATTTGTACTTTTACGAAATTCTATAAATTAAATGTAATATTAACTTTTTAATACCTTTAAATTCAAAAAAAATGCTCTCATTAAAGAAATTTTTAAATGATTACAATTATATGATAAATATAAAAATTAGAAAGTACTAAATAACCATGTCAACAAATGTATCTAATAGATGTCCTAGATGTGGCAACTATAATCGAATCGACTCGTTCGTGTGTGCTTTTTGTGGTAAACGACTTAGAAGTGAAAGGATAGAAAATTTTTCTATATTTAAGCGTATAGAAGAAGAATTCATTTCTCCTGCCCCTTGGTATATTACAATACTTTGGTTGTTTACTAAGCCAAATAGGGCTTTTTGGAACATAAACCATAAGAGGAAAGACTCTCCAGGATTTTTAATTTTATTATTTAATTCGCTCATTTATGGACTCATGGGTTTAGCCTTTTTTTCACATATTTATATTGAATCGATACCGCCTTTTAGCCTTGGTAGGTTTATTATAGATTTAGCCGCTTTTATAGCCTTTTTTGCGTTTGGATTTATGTTTTATTTTATTTTTAGTCTAATATTGATATGGTTTTTTATTAAAGGGGCAAATCTTGCCGTTGATTTTTCAGAAAGGTTAGAAGCGCGTTTTGGAGAAAAGAAAGAAGGAAAAGAAAAATACAGTCAAGCTGAGATGAGTCCTTTCAGCATCTATAAAGGAGGAACTTTACACCAACAGCAAGCGTCAAAATTAAAAATGATGTTGTGTGCGTTTGCACCCTATTTATTAATAAATGGTATTGAGATTTTAATAATTTTAATTGGAATCCCATATATTACTATTCCTAATCTTTCGATTGATCCAGATTCACTCAATCCTATGTTTACATCCCCAATTTGGACGCTGCTTCATCTTATGGACGCTTTAACGATTGCCGTGTGGGTTCCTATATTAATTACCCTTGCTATTAGAGAATTATCCAACTCATCCACGTTTCGCGTGCTCATCTCGTCATTAACAATTGGGATAATATTTGCAGTATTTTATTATTTCTTACGCCCTACATTTATAATATAGCATTACATTACTAGCCTTAGAGAAATGACAAAACGCAAAAAAAACACTATTGAAATTAAATCTGAGCTTGAATCTGAAATATTTGCAACAGTAAATACAATACTTAATTTAAATCAAAAATATCATAAAGGTATTTTAAAAGAAATATTTTTTCAAAGATCGATCAAGAGTGCTACGAACGATTTATTGGAGCTTAACTTATCGTTAAATAAGCATAATATAGTCCTTTCAAAACTATTGAATCACATGAATTTAACCGACGATTATTATAAAGCTATTGACATTATCAACAAAATGTCTTCTCTTAACTTTTCTAATAGCCAATTCTCGGAATCACTTAGTTCTTCTATTCTTGAAATTCCAGGGATTACTTCGGAAATTACAGCCTCTTTTATAACGCTAATAGACGCGCTAAAATTAGATGGTTTTGATAATAACGAGCTAATTTTTGGATTTTTTAAAGATTTGAAGAAAAATTTTGATAGATTTCCCGGTTTAGAATTAGACAAGATAAAATTGCAAAAAATCTTTGAAGAAATCTTACAAAACGAAGAAAAAATTGTTAATAATAAAAATTATAGAGATTCCATAGCAGACGATTTGTACGATTTGTATGTAGTGTTTAAAGAAAAATTGAATCTTGGGAAGTAGCAAAAACAATAAAATTAATTAAGTTTTCATGCTTTAACACCATATCAATAAAAGCTTCAAATTGAATTAATTGAAAAACTAAAGGTAATTTGAACTTGCCAAGACCGGGTTTAAGATCAAAAGCTCAAAAACGAAAAAAGCTGAAAACTCCTGGAAATCAGAGCGTTTCTCATTATTGGAGAAAAAAACCTAGTAAGGCTCAATGTGCCATTTGCAAAAAATCGCTTCAAGCTATACCAAGATTAAGACCAGCGAAAATGAAAAAAACAAATAGGGTTTCCAGAAGAGCAAATCGACCTGAAAGCGGAAGGTACTGTGCAAAATGTTTGCAAACCTTACTAAAAGAATCTGTGTGGCAATCAGAAGGTTAGTTCGATCATGAAATTTCAATAATATTAAATAATTTCTGGTTTTAATTTCTTTTAATAACTAAATTCAATTTTGAGAAATGAAACAATGATAATTGCCATATCTGGGCTTCATGGAACAGGAAAATCAACGATTGCTAAATTACTGGCAGAACACCTCGGAATACTCTACTACTCAACGGGACAAGCGTTTCGAGATCTTGCAAAAGAAAAGAACATGTCATTAGAAGAATATACGCATTTTGTCGAAAATCATCCTGACATTGACAAGGAATTAGATAATAAAGTCGTTAACATGGCAAAGAAAGGTAATATTATTATTGATAGCCAATTAAGTGGACATATTCTCAAATCCATAGCAGATTTTAGAATACACTTAACTTGTCCATTAGAATTACGTGTTAAAAGAATGTCAGAGAGAGACCAAACATCTTTCGAAGAAAAATTAAAAGAAACAACTTTAAGGGAAAACTCTGAATTGGAACGCTTCAAAAAACTCTACAACATTGATTTAAGCGATAAAAATTCGATTAATGAATTTTTTGATTTAATTATTAACACAGAAAATTTTTCTATTGAAGAAGTGTTAGATACAATCCTATATGAACTAAAAAAATTTTAATTAAACTTTTTCTACTTAAAAATCATAAAAAATTTATAATTGAAATTATTCCTTAATTTACGATAGATCGTTTATCTTTTCTGAAAATTAAAAAATTCAGTAATGATAAAATTATTGAAAATAATTTGGTGACAAATTATATGAGCGTATACGATATTGGAAGAATTTGCGTTAAAACTATGGGAAGGGAAGCGGGAAAATATTGCGTTGTCGTCGATATCATCGATAAAAATTATATTTTAGTTGATGGTTTGGGAATTCGCCGAAGAAGGGTAAATTATAGGCATATAGAACCGACAACAGACAAGATTGAAATCAAAAAAGGTGCTTCACATGAGAATGTCGAAACTGCTATTAAAAAAACAAAATTAGAAAAAAAAATGAAAGAGACAGTTTCCATTCCTACAAAATAATTATTTAACTTCTAAAAAACTATAAAAATAGAAATATTGCTGAGCGTCGCCATTGTGCGTCGTTAGCGCTAATTTTTTTTGCAGACATTGCCTAGCCTGGTACGGCGCCGGCTTGGAGCGGAAAAACGGTCCCAGAAAGCCGGTGTGTGAAAGCATCCGAGGGTTCGAATCCCTCTGTCTGCGCTTTATTACTTATAGAAATAAGGAAAGTAATAGAATCAAAAAATCTCTTTTATTAATTTAAACGTCAGGAAATTCCAAAGCTTTAGCTTTCCCACCACCCATCATCTGTTCCATTCCTCCCGATGCTTGTGTTTGTAATTTAAAAATTCTTTGAACAAGCGTGTTCACACCAAAACTACATAGAAAATACCAAGCAGTAAAATTTATCCAACCAGCTTCTAATCCAATAGTTCTGACAACGCCGTACACAAGGGCAGTCCATGGATATTCAGTACCCGTAGTACCCTTCATCAGGTCGCCTATCCACAATACATCGTTAGCATTCATTGGAGACAACGCAACGGGGTTATTCTCGAAAACTCCTCTTACTACTGTAAATATGATTATCATTGGAACGAATGTTATGCAACTGGGCAACATGCGTCTCAAAGCCATTTTCTGCTGTGATTGTTTTAACATCGAATCCAATCTTTCCCACCTCTTTCTTAACTTGTTATATTTTTCTGGATCCGTTTCAGCTAATTCAATGATTTTTTTTTTTTCTTCGTCGTGAGCCTTTGATATAACTTGTTTTCTATTAATTTCATCAGTATCAATTAACCAATTGGTTATTCCAGTACTAATTAGTGCCGTTACAGTAGCCATTAATAATATAAAAATCATAGACCCTGGCGGGAAGCTAATCCAATCTAAAAAAGCATTTGATTCTTGAGCAATAAATAAAAGCATGATTATATTGAAGTAATCTTAATAATTTTTTAAACTTTTCAGATTAAAATTTTATATTAAATAAATGGGCTGCCATTTCTTTTGGATAAGATTCTCATCAATCCATGCCTAAGAAAGCGCGCATGCCCGGATATTGCTGTGCTGCCATTTCTTTTGCAATTTGCTCAGAATATTGATGCACGATGCCTATTGATATCAAAAGCCCCGTGCCTGAAGTCAACGCACCTAGCGAATCTGCGAAGAAACTCATTACAGCAATTATTATGCCGTTTATAATGATCAAAGTAGGGATATATCGCTTTAAAATCCGCTCAATGATTTTATCTGAACTTCTAAATCCCGGAATTTGCATTCCGGAATCTATTATTTGTTGGGCTATATCGCGCGGCGCAAGTCCTGAGACATCGACCCAAACCCGGCCGAGCATGATACACAGAAATATTAATATCATTAGATATATTATTGCTTTGATGGGGTCAGCAACTAACTGCTCCAATCCTTGAGGAGGGGTAAGGTAATAAAGTAAACACCCTGGTAGTGGGACTAAATAATCACCACCACCTCCCCCCGTTGAAACACTTTCGAATTGACCTATTAAATCAAGTAGCCAATTAGTATCGGGATTTCTAAAAGTAGAATTAGGTCCAGCAACAATTTGCCCAAAAAATAAAAAATTGGCGTATAGTGCGTTAACTAAAATAACTGGGATATTTGAAACATATAGTAACTTCATCGGATATTTCCCCTTAAAACCTCTATATCCCTTATAGGCTAACGGGATTTCGACTCTAGTAGACTCGAACCAAATGACTATTAGGAATATGACTAAAGTTGTAATTCCTCCAAAAAGAGAAGGTAATGCGTCGTGCCTCCAAAACAATTCAGCTGTATCTATATCAGGATCCGTCAAAGATTGAAAGAAAGCAACAACAATTCCTCTTGCACCTTCATTAGTACCTACTTCAACAAAACTAAATAAATTCCAAAATATTTGTCCAGCAACACCAGTAGCGATAAATAAGGAGACTCCGCTTCCAATTCCCCAACCTTTTTGCAGTAACTCATCGAGTAAGATAATGATGACTCCAGAAAAAAGTAATTGCAAAAATATAATCGTTCCATTTTGAATGTTTAACGGTCCAAAAGCACCTCCGATAATATATGCGATGATATTGAACACAGTCAAAAACATTGCGAATACTTTTTGAGAACCGCTAAACATAGCCCGATCGTATGGATCGCTCATATCAACCTTTATGATTTTGGAACCTAAGAGTAATTGCATTATTAATCCTGCCGTTACTATTGGTCCTATACCTAATTCTGTAAGTGTACCTCTCTGACTTGCTAAAATAACTCTTAACCAATAATAATAATCTGTGGTGGCTTGAGCATCTACTCCATAAAGCGGAATATTTGACATTATTAAATAGATTATTAATGCGAGCCCTGTCCACATTAACTTTTCTTTGAAACTTACTTCTCTCTGGGGCTGTTTGAGTTCAGGCATTACCCGTACAAAAGGAGAGAAGAATTTGAGGAATTTTCCGGTCATAGTTTATCAGCACAAAACCTTTAGTGAGTATAATCCTTTTTTATTGAAATAAAAGTTTCTCAATTGAGAAATGTAACTTAAAAAAAAATGAATTTAAAAAAAACTTTTTGATTTAATAAGTTCATTTAAGTAGATATTTTGTTTCTTTACATTTCGAAAACAGTATCGTTAAAAAATAGTAGAAAAAAAATAATTTAAAAAAATTTTGAAATAATTTTTGCTTTGTTTTGCTGAAGAATCTTAACCCGTTTAAAATAATGAGCCAATTCCCGTAGGTTCTTCCTCAACTTCTTCTTCCTTTTCTTTCTTCTTTTTCTTGGGGGCTGCTTTTGCAGACACTGAAGAAGCAACCGGAGCAGCCATCACTGGAGCTGCGGCGGCAGATTTGATTATTGTTTCAATGTCAGCCTCTTTAAGCCCTGCTACTACTTTTGTAAGTTGAGCTTTGTCAACAGTTACATCTACAGCTTTTAAGATTTTTTCGATGTTTGCTTCTGTAATCTTTTTATTTGCTTTATTAAGCAGTAACGCAGCATATATTGATTCCATCTTTTTATACCTCTTTTTTTTTATCCAATTATAATTAAAATTTGTGGTTATTTATTTTATTTAAAAAAATTAATTTAATTACCAAATAAGCCTCCAATTCCAACTTCTTCTTCCTCATCTTCTTCAGATTTTTCTTTTTTATCTTCTTCTTTCTTAGTTGGAGCTTGTAGGTCTTCTCCAAGTACTATAGCCTTAATAGTGCTAGCATTTGATACGGCTTTTCGGATATATTTGTCCCTCATATCGTCAAAATAAACTGGTAATTCAAAAAGAATTCCAAGAGCCTCTCGGTGTGCTTTTTGGATTAACGGTTCAATCGTTTCTTTATCGATAATGCCTAGTTCTAAAGCCAAGCTTCGTGCGCCGAAGTATGCAGATGCAAGCTCTTGTTGGAATTGTTCCATATCCATATACAGAATTTCCTCAGGAACGATTTCACCGTCGCTCCACGCGTAATGGATTTTAATAAGCGATTTAATTGGAGCTACACCTAACTTCTTTAAGACTGCTGCTTGTTTTACTTTAACGTAATCTCCAGCTGAGTGCGTTCGCGTATCTTCTCTAACCCAAATCGTGTCGTTCTGGATTTTAGTTGGAAGTCGGAGCGTCATGTTTAATTCACTGATAACTTGTCCCGTGGGCAATCCTGTATCCCCCTCAGTAACCCAAATATCTACTGGCGTTATCTCGTTAGGTTTAGCAGAGACCATCCATTCATTTTCATTAAATATATTCTTTAATTCAAAGATATCTATGTTGGTGAAACATAATGCGGATTGTCCTAGAATTTTTTCGGCGAGTTCATCTAAGCTGTCTTTTTTAGACTCGTGTTTATACTGTCCTATGGCTCTTAGTTGAAGCTTCTTTTTTGACATTCTTATTATTGCTTTCCCTCTTAAGATTTTTCGCATCTCTTGAATTTGCTTGTCGTTTAATCTCGCAACTTCTATTACAGCAACGGTTTTATGGTTTTTAAACAAATCAACTAAATGAACAACTTCATCCAATTTCCATTGATGTATTTCTTTTTTTCTGATCACTTTTTTACACCTCTATACCCTTCAAAAACTGTTCATCAATTTTTATTGGATGTCCCATTGTAGTTTTTAAAAACATAGATTTAATATTGTTATATTTATGAGGCATCTGATCAACAATATACTCAACGACAGCTTTCATGTTTTCAAATATCTTATCTTTGTCCATAGATTTTTTTCCTACTTTAACTTGAATACTTGGTTGCTTCTTTAATTGAATTCGAATAACTTTTAAGTATCTCTCAATTGCCACGTTTAATTCATTTGGATTGGAAATAATACCATATCCACTTGGGAAAGGTTTCGGCATTTTACCTATTGGTCCAAGGAATCTCGCTAAATATCGAGCTACATTTGGCATCATTTTGTCTTCTACTACGAAGAAATTGTATTTCTTTACAAATTTTTTCTTATACTTTTTTTCTTCGTTATTTAGTTTGATTAAACCGTTTTTATCCATCGTTTCAAGTCCTAGATTCTTAGCTTTAAGAAGTATCTCGTCTGACGCAATTACGCATATGTTGGGTCTACCTTTAGTTATTATGTTATTAGGTAGTATTATTTCCTTATCGATCCTCTGCTTAGGATCCTTGAGGTTAATGTCTTTCAAATTCATAATGAGGTCAATTGACTCGTCAAATTTCCTGACTTTATCTTTAAAGCCTTCCTTTTTAATAATCGAATGTTCAATTGCAGCATCTAACGATTTTTTTAATAGCTTGTCATCAACTTTCATTTTTTAGATCTCCCCCTTTATCATATCGTCATATTCTCCATTCTCAATCTTTTTCTGAATTACTCGCGGGTCCTCACCTTCTATTGTGGCTCCAATTGACAAAACCGTCCCTATTACGGTCTTTACAGCAGTTTTGAAGGTTTTATCTAAAAGGATGCCTTTTTTAGCGTTAACAACGTTAACTACCTGTTCAAGAGTTAAATCTCCAATTTTTTCCTCAGAACTATTTGAACTCCCTTTTTCAGCGCCTAATTCTTTTAAAAGTAGTGAAGCTGTACTTGGCGTCTCTACGAATATCTCAAACTGTTTTGTTTCAGGATCGCATTCGATTCTAACGGGTACCGTTAAACCTTTAAAAAGCATGGTTTTTTCGTTAACTGCGTCCACTACGTCCTTGATATTTATACCTGTGGGTCCAACAGCAGGTCCTTTACATAAATAAAGCGATATGCTTTATGTAATAGGCGGTCCTCCTGAAGCATTAGGGGAAAAGTTATGAAATATAAATTTTCACTCCCTCCAGTCACAAGGGCCTTAACAATGATTTTGTTTGTTTTACTCATTTTCCTCGTCAATAATTTTTATTTAAATTGAAAATTCAAAGTTAGTCATTTAAAGGCTAAGAAACGTAAAGATAACGCTAAATTTTTCCAATTTATTCATTCCAATATCTTTTATATATTGAAACCGTATTATTATTACGTTCTAAGTCCTTCAAAAAACTAATTTTGAACTTAGTGAGTTTAAAAATTAATCTTTTCAAATAAACTTTTTGAACAAGTGCTAATAAGAGAATGACTAGTCTAAAATTCTTCTTTCTCGTTCATTTAAGATTTCTTGAATAACCCTTTTAGCTTCACTGTGTTCAATCCTTTCATATTCATAGCCTCCCGCTGTAGGGACTAATTTCTCGATATCTTTTGCCCAAGAAAATTCTCGATCTTTTAGCCTTTCGATTGCCCTCTTCATATTTTGGTCTGACCATCCTTTTAATTTAAGTATTAGTTCTGGCTTAAGTGTTATAACAGCTTTTTCTAAAAGCATTGAATTAAATTCTAATGTTTTTTGAATTGACTTGAGTTCTCTCTCTAATTTATGTCTTGTTATATTAGAGATGTCTGTTCTTTTTAAATTCCCCTCCCTACCAGCGATCATTGAATGCGACAAAAATTTTTCGGTATTATTTTGATATTTCTTGGGAGGTTTTTGTGGTATGAATACTAAATCTCTTTTTGATTTTTCTTCTGGAACATACTGAATATGATGAAAATTGGCGAATATCCGTGTTTTTCCATCAATTGTAGCCTTATTACTCCAAATATCGTAGCCATCATAAGGGCTAAAACCAAGCATTATGAGGAACTTTTCTACTCTAACAGTGTGAGAGAAAAATAAATCACCGTATTTAGCCCTTCGTTGTAACTCTCTAGCTTTTTTTTGTTTACCTTTCTCGTGGTAATTATTTCTTTTTTCTTTCTCTTTATAAAATTGAGTTAGAAGAGAAATATGTGCTGTTTTATTTTTTAAATCAGTATTTAGCCCCTCAATAAAAGATAAATATTTGACAATAAATAAATCTAAATAATGTTTACTATCCAAAAAATTATTTGTACTCAACCGGAGTAAAACTTGTTTGGGAGAACCAGAAGGTCTTATAAATTGAATATCGTTTGTAAAAGCGTTAAAATCTTCGTAAAATTCTAGAGATTTTAAAACTAGATCGCAGAGCATAACATTATCTGTTCTATCATTTTGTTTATGTTTTTCTCTTATTTCTAGTAATTTATGAAGAAAGAAATCTCTTTTGATAGCAGACCGACTTTCTATACTTTTTATTATTTTTAAAGATTCTGTATGTATCTCTTTTGTGTTTATGACGGCATCCATTTCACTTTCATTGAAATCTCCAGTATTTTTTTTCTGAACCTGTTCAATATATTTAAAAACATAGGGATTAAAATCTAAAATTAATCTATTAACCCTGTTTCCCAAGGGAAATTTAGCATTCCTCAAATGGTTTAAGAAATTCTCTTTTGAAATGAAATTTACATTATCACAAAGAACTAAACTGTAATATATTAAAGTTGCAGCTAAATATTTCGGGTTCTTACTTTCCAAATTTTCTGGATCAAATCCATTTTCTCTCGACGAGGAGAAAAGAGCTTTTGCCTGATTTACATACTCTTTCAAATCAGAATCCGCAAATACTTGAAAATATTCATTAACTAATTCCCAAAGTCTGGACACATCATATTTTATGCCCTTATCTTTATATATTCTCTCTGGAAGATAATTAATTCTACCTTTAACTTCGGGTGAAAGAAATTCATATAAAAAAGGAATAGTCGACCTATTTTCTTTTAAATAGCTAGGAAAATACCTTCTTGAAAATTCGGAAATTCTCAGTTTTTTTTCAAAGTATTCTTCATGATTGTACGCTAGAAATAGCAGTGCAACACAATAATATTTTGGTGTTGATAACCTGAGATTTGACTCAAGTATTTCTTGTTTTGAAAAAGATTTCGGTTCAGATATAGCATTATTTAAAAGATCCTTAGCAATTTTTTTAATAAGAGTGTGTTCAGTAAAAACTTGACAAAACTCGTTAATAAGCTCCTCTAGTTCATTTTCAAAAACTTTTGAACGATTATCTGTCCAAAGAATTTGTGTCCTTTCTTTTACTGTTTTTTTAACATTATACTTTTTTGATTTTGGAAAGTAAAGGATATTATCAATTTCTACTGAGAGAAATCTATATAGTAGTGGAATTATATTTTGTAATGCAGTTAACATTGTGCTATTCTCTGGAAAAAACTCCCTAATATATTCCATGACGCCATACAGCTTGTATTTTTCATGCTTATCGTTAAAATCAGTGTGTCTTAAACCATAATATATAAATGCTGCAGCTGTGTATTTGGGATTTAATTTACGTCCTTTAGGTAAATCGTCAATTGAAAGTTGATTTGGTTGTGAAATTGCATCTTTGACAATCTTCATCGCCGTTTTATATAGTAATTTATTATCTTCATAGTTATCAGCCATATTTTTCAATTCATTTTGGATATTTTGTTCAAAGTTAATTCTCGCTTCTATAATCCTCTTAGATTCACTTCTTCTCTTCACGAATGTTTTGTTTGTAGGATTATTTGCTAATTGTTCTAGTTTACTCTCGA
>Ga0209977_10000226_pt1 | contig 22162 bp, 21 predicted proteins | sample SumtaG_2_FD_183113 | JGI IMG/M metagenome (GOLD analysis project Ga0209977, IMG submission 183113) | Deep subsurface microbial communities from Indian Ocean to uncover new lineages of life (NeLLi) - Sumatra_00607 metaG (SPAdes) (version 2) | ecosystem: Environmental > Aquatic > Marine > Oceanic...
ATTCCCATGGAGCACTGGTCATATCAAATCCTCGAATATTTCGCAACAGAAGGAATTTTGAAGATTGAACTTGAAACAAAACCTGTTACACGAGAAGAAGTCAGACTTGCACTCGAAGATGTAAAGGAACAATATCTAAACGGCAAACTAAATATTGATCATGTTGAGGATGATCTTCTATCGTCGCTTTACGAAGAATTCTTTCCTATTTCAAAGCAGAATTTTAGAAATGTTCCTAAGACAATCTATTCAGATAAGTTTACACTATTAAAAGAAGAAAGTAGTATAGGGATTGACCTCACAAAGAACGGTGAAGACTCAGAATATACAGCAAACTTCAAAACATCATTGTGGGGAAATCTTGGTAAACATATCTCCTTTTTGGAGACGATAAAGATTCTTCGAAAAAAGAATGCAGGACCCAAAGATTCTCTAGGCGTAAGGGAATGGAAGGGTTCCAGAGCAACTGCGCCTATTGCACTTTTCAATCTCTCCTTCCCACATTTTGAAATTAATGCAGGCAGGACCTTTAACTGGCTTGGTCCCGGTAGATATGGAACACTCCTTTTATCAAACAATTACCCTTACTTTGATGGAATAAATACCATTATCAAATTAAGCAAACTAAAACTCTCCTCTTTCTTCATTGTTATAAACATTGATTCGTTAAAGTTCCTCTCAGGTCATAGAATCGAGATTGGCAATATCTGGGGAGTGACGATTGGTTTCAACGAATTTGTAATCTATTCAAACAGGATAGAACCCGGTTATCTCAACCCACTCTTCATCTTGTATGGTGAACAGTATAATAGAGGCGATAAGGACAATATAATGTGGAGTTTCGACTTTTCAATCTATCTCTTCAGAAAAGCCAAACTCTATGGTGAATTCCTTATAGATGACTTTCAATACGAAGCCACACCGCCAGCACCAAGCAAATTTGGTTCTCTGTTAGGTGTACATATAACAGAGCCATTCAGTCTGCCACGGCTTGATATCTCAATGGAATATACAAGGATTAAAAAATGGGTTTATACCCATAAATACCCGGAAAACATGTACTCAAATTACTCTGTATGCATTGGACATCCATTCGGGCCTGACGGAGATGGTTTTGATATCACACTGAGAGAGTTCTTCAGGTGGAATATAATCCCTCAGTTACACTTCGGGTATAGAAGAAAGGGGGAGGGAAGAATCGATGAACCCTGGGAAAAAGGAATTGACCCCCATCCAAAATTCCCTTCTGGAATTGTGAAATCAACTATACTCTTTGATATTTCTCTTTTCCTCAAACCCTTTCCTTCCTCTGAATTCGTTCCAGGATGGAGAACATACAGAACTGAGAACTCCAATAATATTCGAGATTGGGTAGAGCAGGATAACGAATTCTTTATTAAAGCTTCATTAACATTTTAGTATTTTGTGAAAGTATAAACCACAAAGGATTAAATTTTCTTTTCAACAGGGATTTTAAGAGAGTGAAAGAGTACCCTGTTAATATTATTTTTCTACTTAATAAAAGATGAAAGGATATTTTTCTCATCCTACTGCTGTCATAGATGAATAAACCTAGGAATGGTCAAGCGATTGAGAGGAAACTTAAATTTAGGATTTTAACATTTCTTTATTGTATATTATTGCATTTTTCCAGACGGTACTCCACTCCTCTTTCAGGATGTTTCCGAAACTTCTGTACTCGTATTCGCAGGGAGTCACATCTCCATTCGGTTCAATGCACATGTTGTATTCCCATACACCACTTGTTTTTAAATTCCCTTTTATATTTTCTTCCCCATACCAAACAAATGCGATTTCATTCTTAACTGTCACTTCAACTATTTTTTCGATTACCTCCCTTATTTCATCTTCTGTAAGGGATAACTCTGTTTCTTTAATTATTCTCCCTTCTTTCAGAGCATCCCCTGCAAAAGCATAAACCCCTTTTTCTTTGAGAAATGAGATAAATCCAGGAATATCGTCCCTGTTCTTTTTTGTGAAGGTAGTATGTGCAACACAGTACAGTGGTGTCGCAAGTGCATTTCCTAATCCTCTAACAGTCCTTTCCCAGGTAGTTTCTCCTACCAAAGTGTTATGTATCTCTTTTCTATGTGACTCTATAGTGATCTGGAGATGATCAAGACCTGCTTCAACAAGGGAATCTGTATATTTCATATTCTCAAGTTTCTCACCGTTTGTCAGTAAACCAGTAACAATTCCTACCTCCTCTGCAAATTGAACGAGTTCAACAAAATTCTCAAATGATGTTGGTTCACCACCAGCAAAAAGAATATGAGGAACTCCAACATTCCATAATATTTCTATGATTCTTTTCCACTGTTCAAGATTTATTGTCTTGACCTCCTCAGGATGCTTAAAGCAAAAACTTCTATAGATATTACTATTATTGTAAGTCAATAAAAGGTCCATTCTGTGAGGCGCAGAGAAACCAGTAGTAAACATAGAAATATCCTTATCTGTAAGATATGTGACAGGGTCTATATCTGTCGCCTCAGCAAACCGCTTCACAGTATGTTTTAATGTATCTAAATCCTCAGAAACCATATCTTTTTTTACCCTGTACCTCTCCGTCATTCCCTTGATAATCTCTTCATCACTCTTTCCATCAAGAAAACCTTTTATTATTTCTGCTGCTGTCTGGTTAAGGTAAAGAATCTTATCGGCATCAATAATAAGAAATCCCGAACCATTCGATTCAATCCTTAAGTGAACTCTGTGACCTTCAAGCGTTCCACCACTCCTGTAGTGGTAAACACCCTCCTTAAGAGGTCTTGCCCATGTAAAAAGCCTTTTCATCACATTTGCCATCGAAACTCCTTTCTCTCTTTATTACCAAAACCTTAAAAATGTATAAACCAGATTAGAAAAAAAGTCAAACACTTTCTGCCTTTGAGATTGCTTAGCGATCGTTTATATCGCTATCATCGTTTTAAGATTCTCAAACGAAACAATCTCTCTTTCCCTTTATCTCTTAAACCTTTGAACTTTTCAAACCTTGAACCTTTCTCTCTCCTTTTCTGTTGTACTCTCATGGAGTTTCTTCTGAACTTTCTGAGGGAGAAGGTATACGGCTATCCTGACTATCGTAATCGTGTGTCTCCCCAATGTGGATTTTTTTATGAACGCTTTACCTCCAGGAAAGAATGTAAATATGAGTAATGAGATTAGCCCTGCAATGATGACACCTTTTACAAAACCGAAGATGCCACCAATAACTCTGTCAAGCCAGGAGAGACGGATAAATTTGATGGTTTTTTTAAAGAAGATGCCAAGTGCAATTATAGAGGCAGCAGATACAAGAAAAAGAAGAATAAAACTTAGAATTAATGCAAATGTTTCTTTTTTGACAAGGGGAAGGATATAAGGTTGTATGATAAACGAAAACTTCATCGCAATGATGAAACCTATAACGAGCCCTGCCAATGCAAATATTTCACTAATGATGCCTTTAAGAAAACCGTAAAGAAAACCGGCTGCAATGATAGCAATAGTAAAAATATCATACCAAAACATTTTTACTCCTTTTTATTTTGTAGCCGCACCTTTTAAGGTGCGTAAAAGAACTACGCAGGCTAAAGCCTGCGGCTACCTTATCCTTATTACTCTTGTGCCCCTTTTCTTCCTTCTCTGTTTGTGATTCTCTTCAGTTTCTCAAAACCAACCATTTTGATTAAGACAAGTCCACCAATTATTACTGAAATATAGAAGGTAAAAAATCTCCAGAGAACCACATAAACTCCAAGTAGTTCCTTTGGGCAGATTAAGGAAAAGAGGGAAAATCCTCCTAACTCAGCTACTCCGCTCGCCCCTGGTGTAGGAACAAAAACAAGAAGATATGTAAGGACCAACTGCAGTATCGCAGCCTTCATTACAGGAACTGGAACCCCCAGACCATAGAGCAGCGCAGGAGCTATTAAAAAATATACCCCCATTGAGACCAGTGTAAGAAGAAATGAAAGTAGTGTCTTCCATTTGCCCGCCTTGAAAAAAAGTCCCATGCTTTTTTTGAAATTAGCAACTTCATCAAGTGTTCTGTCAACCAGCCTACGTGACCTATCACTTTTAATTATTCTTATTTTTCTTAGAAAATCACCGAATCGGTGAAGTCTTTTTCTCACTCTCTCTGTCTGGAAAAGCATAAGCATGAGGAGTATAATTGCTATTAAGTAAAAGAAAAAGAGGTAATTAAGAATGGATTTTAATATCTGGGCAGTTGAAATAATATGGAAGTAAGAGATTATTCCTGGAAGTGCAACAATTACAACCCCAAGACCAAGAACTGCTCTAAAAAAGATAACGGCTGTACCCTCGCCTATTGAAAATCCCTCACGTTTAAGGATGTAAACCTGTAAAGGAATTCCACCAGATTGAAATGGGGTAACTGCACCAAGGAACAATCCACCCATTGTAAACTCTATGCTGCTTTTCAAGGATATAAATTTTCCAAGAGCCCATGTGAGAACCTGGAGTCTCAGAAAATCAAGATAGAGATGAAAAAGGGCAAAGAATAGAGTAAACACAAGGTAAAGAGGAACCATCTGCCTTAGTACTCTATAGGTCTCTCTATCCACTGTAAAAATAAGGATTACAACTATTGCGAGTATTGTTATAATCAGGAAAACTCTCAAACCTCTAATGATATCCCTTTTTTCCATATCGATTCATCTATCTATTATTCAAAATGGCGTCTTGATATTTTCATTTTGCGATGTTTTTCAATCTCCTCCTCTTCTCCCCTCTGCAACATCCGTATTATAACAAACCCACCTATGGCTACACCAATATAGCACGTAAACAACCTCCATAGTACCACACACACACCAAGAAGATACTCTGGACTAAAAGGTTTAAAAACTGATACAAAGGCTGCCTCTGCTACTCCGCTTCCACCTGGTGTTGGAACAAAAAATAACAAAAACTTAAGCAAAAGCTGGAGATAAAATGTTTCGAGTATCGGTGGTTTTGCACCAAGCCCGAGCAGAATCACAGGAGCAATAAAAAAGAGAGCAATGTATGAGATAACGGTCACAAGAAAAGCAAGGAAAAGTTTGAATTTCTGTTTTCTAAAATAAAGCCGTAGACTTTTTCTGAAATCTTCGACTTCAATAAACAATTTTCTAAAGAGACGGAGCAATCGTTTTGTCTTCACAATTCTTTTTCTCTTTAAGAAAAAATAGAAACGGTATAACACCCTTTTGAATATCTTTGGGTTTAATACAAGAATAATAAGAAGGGAAATTCCTATCCCGTAAATAACGAAGAGGTATCTCATGAGTGCCTGTGTGGTTTACCTGTTCAATAATCCTTTATAGTGAAAGAATATCAACGGAACAACGAAAATAAATATAAAAAGTTCGAGTATTCCCCTGAACAGGAGAATTACACTTCCTTTTCCGATCGAGATATCTTCTTTCTTTAATATGTAAAGCTGCACAGGCAGTCCTCCCGTTTGGAATGGTGTAACAGCAGCTAGGAATATACCTGATGTGATAACAGCAAGCGCAGTTCTGATATTTACTTTCTTTCCAAGTGCAGAACTCAGTATCTGAACCCTGAGACCATCCATATAGAGATAAACTCCCCATAATGCAAAGCAGAGAAGCAAATATCCTATTTGCAGGTGTTTCAACGCAATCCAGGTTTGTTTATCGAGTGTAAACATCATAATAATAATGTATGTTAAAACTGTTATTATGAGAAAAACTCGTAATCCTATCTTAACCCTTCTTCTTAAGGTCAAAGCAACCCCTTCCCTTCGAGCACCATTTCAAATCTTTTTAACTCCTCTAATGATAGTTCGATCGCAAGAGAGTACAGTGGCACTTGTAACTCACCCACAGAAAATCTTAAGGAATACATATCTTTCTCTGTGGTAATAATTGCATCAATATTATGTACGGCAACTAACCTGTTTATCCTATTAATGTCCCTTGTTGAATATGTATGATGGTCTAAATAGCTCAATTTTTGAACGATATTCAAACCAATCGACTTAAGTGTCAAAAGGAAGGATTGATTGTTTCCGATTGATGAGAGGGATAGTATCCTCTTCCCTTTAAGATAGAAAGGACTAAACGTCCTATTTTCGGGAATCTTTATAAGAAATAACGGATTGTGAGAGGACAAAAAAATAGGTGTATGACGACTGTATCTTCTTATTCTCCTTAAAATTCTCTGAATCTGGTTTTTCCCTGCCTGATTACACCTTGTAATAATAACAATGTCTGCTCTTTTTATTGCGCTCAACGGTTCTCTCAATCTTCCTGCTGGCAGAACAAAGGAGTCCACAAAATTATCAGTTGCATCAAGCAGGAGAATATCCAGTTCCCTTCCTATTGAAAACGACTGAAATCCATCATCAATGATAATTATATCAGGTTCGTATGTTTCAATTATATAGGAACACCCTTCTTTTTTATCATGTGAGACAACCACAGGAATTGTAACCCTTTTTGAGATCAACCAGGGTTCATCTCCTACCTTTGTATTATTACTATTGGTCATGATATCAATGAGCCTATCTCTTCTTCTCCGTTTGTATCCTCTACTAACTACCGAAACCTTTTTATTGTTTCTATTAAATAATTCTGCAAGGAAAATTACAAAGGGTGTTTTACCGGTTCCACCAACTGTTAAGTTACCAACACTCACTATCTTCTCTTTGAACTTTTGCTGTGGAATTATTCTGTATCTGTAGACCGCCTTATAGATTGAGAACAAGAGCTGGTAAAGATAAGAAAAGGGTAAGAGGAGAAAATTAAATGTGTCGTAGAAACGATGTACTTTCATTGTACTCTAAAGGATAGCATCTTTTTTAAGTGCTTCGATATAGTTGTCTACGACTCCCCTTTTCTGCTTAAGATAATTCCTTGAATTCTCTCCCATTTTTTTTCTCCTCCGGGGATGATTCAAAAGATAAGAGATGGACTTTTTAAAATCTCTTTCATTCTTTACAACAATTGCACTATCTGATTTAACAAGTTCTAATGCACACTCTTTTGTATTACTGATATAAGGTCCAAAAAGAATTGGGACACCAAAAAAGGCTGGCTCTACAAGATTGTGTCCACCATATGGGAGAAGGGTTCCACCTACAAAGGCAATATCAGCCACAGAATATACATTTCTCAGTTCACCTATAGTATCAAGTATGAGTACATCTTCTTCATTGTATGAATTTTTTTCTGTTCTTTTCATGTATTTCAGATTTTCCTTTCGCAATATATTTTCAATTTCACTGACCCTGTTCAGGTGTCTTGGTGCAATAATGAGGTAGGTTTCATTGAAATCCTCTCTTAAAGCCTTAAAAATCCTTATGATAATTTCTTCTTCTCCCTTCCTCACACTCCCAGCCACTATAACGGATTTATGAGAAGGTATAGAGAGAAAACTTCTTGTAAAGGGTACAGGACGTGAATTGTCCGATTTTAGGGAACCTACAATGTTAATCTTTGCTTTTTTTATGCCAAGTTTCAGGAACTTCTGTTCCTCATCCTTGCTCTTTGGAAAAAAGATATCAATTTGATTAAAGAGCCGTTGGCTAAGAGATTTCATATGTAGATATCTTTTAAATGTTCTATCTGATAATCTCCCATTCGCTAAAACAATCTTTATCCCTCTTCTCCTGCAAATAAAGATTAAAGATGGCCAGATTTCAGTCTCTATAAGAATCAATGTTTCTGGGTTTATTCTTCGTATTCCATTTCTAACTAATGGAAAGAAATCGAAAGGCAGAAGCACAAAATTATTCAGACCTTTCATTATCTTCATCGCTCTTTCTTTACCGCTTACTGTCATTGAAGAGATTACAATTCTTTTATCAGGAAATTTCTCTTTTATTCGCATGGCAAGATGACTTGCTGCTGTTATCTCGCCGAGTGAAGCACCGTGTATCCAGATACATGTATCTTTCCCTGAATAATCAAAAGGATAGTGTCCTAATCTTTCCTCCCATTCACGAGGGGAAGTTAACCTCTTAAAAATGGTGTATGGAAATGAAAGGATGTAAACAATCGCCCAAACTAAATTGTAGAAAAAAATCAAGATTATCTTCATCTAATAACCACCAAATTTTTTGCAGGAAAACGTAAATAAACACCTCTGCTGCGAAAGCTTGCTTCTGCCACTCTGTTCAATTCATCCAGTTCCTGTTTAAGATAATCTCTTGCAGTATTATTTTCCACATTTTTGTTGATGTAGTATTCTTTTCCAAAGATTATGGTAACTCTACTCGTTGGTAGAGGAAGCATAAAACGGTCCCAGCTTGAGAAGTATTTTGCAAACTCAGCCCCAATTCCTACTGGTAGTATCGGTCTCCCTGAGAATTTTGCTACTGTGATCGGACCACCTGAAAAATGGTACCGTGGTCCTTTAGGCCCGTCAGGAGTAATTCCAATGTCATATTTTTTAACAGCCCTTGTCATTAAAAGGCATGCCTTCATGCCTCCTTTAGTTGTAGAACCTCTCGTGACAGTAAACCCGAGAAATCTTAATGCACGGGCAATTAATTCTCCGTCTCTGTGCTGAGAAACCATAATGTTTATCTTACTGTTTTTACTTAAACAGAGAAGGGGGAAAAATTTCTGATGCCAGATCACAAATATACAGTTACCGGTTAATTTGGCTTTCCTGAAATAATGGCTATTTATAAAATTATATCTCAGAGTCAAACCTATCAATCGTGCAATCATAACTATTAAAAAGGGCACAATAAAAAGCCCCAGATTTTCAACCATTCTTTTTAAGTTGATTCTTATTCGCATTTTTTCATAATCTCCTTAACAATAATCTCCGCTGCGTTCTTCGATGCCCCTTTTTTTCCGAGTATCTTTTTTACCTCTTTTAGTTCCTCTTTTATTGTTGCGACATATCGAGTATCTTCAAGCATCCTCAAGATCTCATCCGATATTTGATTAATGCGTATAGAGAACTGGATATATTCAGGGATAATTTTCTTTCCTCGCACAATATTAACAAGACCAATGTAAGGAAGTTTTATTAGCCATTTTATAATAAGATACGTTAATATCGATATTTTGTATATAATAACACTGGGGGTACCTAAGAAAGCTGTTTCAAGTGTTACAGTACCAGAGGCAGCTAGTGCTGTATCAGCAACATGTATACCGTCAGAGGTCTCATCATAAATAATCCTGATATCCCTCTTATCAGGCAAAAATCCTTCCATTTCTTCAGAGATTGTGGGGAGTATGAACTGCACATCAGATCTTCTCTTTTTTATCTCTTTTGAGATTAAAAGCATAATAGGAAGTATCCTTTTTATCTCACCTTCCCTACTCCCTGGAAGGAGTGCAATAATAGGTTTTTCGGGACTCAATGCATGCTCTTTGCAAAAAAGCTCTTTACTCTTTTTCAAACTCATTTCATCGAGAATTGGATGACCAACAAAAGATGTCTTAATACCGTAAGAGGAAAATATTCTTTCCTCAAAAGGGAAAATCACAAGGGCGAGGTCAATGTTTTTGTACATACTGCGCAATCTCCACCCCCCCCATGCCCATACCTGAGGAGTGATATAGTAAATAACCTTTATGCCAAGGTTTTTTGCAAATGGGGCAAGCCGTAGATTGAAACCAGGAAAATCAACAAGAATCAGTGCATCCGGCTTCATGTTACGCATCTTTTCTACTATGGAGCGTAGTATCTTTCTAATATTTCCGACTTTCATAAAGGCTTCCCAGAACCCTACTACAGAAATTTTTTCGATATTGAAAAAAAGCTTAACCCCCTCATCCTCCATCTTTTTCCCGCCTATACCGAAAAATCTGCTTTCAGGGAGTCTTTTCTTTATCTCCTTAATAAGAAAAGAGGCATGTAAATCACCAGATGCCTCACCCGTAATTACGAAAAATTTAACCATTGTCTATTTATACCATAATTTCTTCCGTTTGTCAAGATGCGCATAGGGAGAAAAATTCAAAACACAGATTCAATCCTTTAAATAATTTCATAACTAACGGGGGAACCACAGAATAATCTTAACAGGGATTGGAAGAGAATATAAGAGATAATATATTAAAAAGTAAAAAACAAAATTAGGGTTTATCAATTGCCCTATCTCGTAAAATCCCTTTTGTTAGTATAATTGAATTCTCTGTTTCTTTTCTGAGAGCTGTGTGACCTTTTTGGTTTTTTGTATACTTGCCAAGAAAAATCTTGACAAATGCACAATTTTATAGTATAAAATAATACTTTCTTCGGGGCGGGGTGAAAGTCCCCACCGGCGGTATAGCCCGCGAATCTCGAAAGAGACTGATCTGGTGAGATTCCAGAGCCGACAGTCAGAGTCTGGATGGGAGAAGGAAGTTGTCTTTATTCCCCGAAGGAAAAATCAATGAATAATGAGATTCTGCTATGAAAAATAGCGAAGTTTTAATGACGAGAGTAATTCATTTGGCAAAAAGAGGAAAGGGGAGAGTCAGTCCAAATCCCCTTGTAGGAGCACTTATTGTTAAAAATGGCAGGATTATTGGTGAAGGCTACCATAAAAAAGCAGGGACAGAACACGCTGAGGTAGTTGCTATAAAAAATGCAGGCAAAAAAGTAAATGGTTCAACTATGTATGTGAACCTTGAACCATGCTGTCATTTTGGCAAAACCCCACCATGTACAGAAACTATTATGAAAGCAGGAATAAAGGAGGTCTTCATAGGGGCAAAGGATCCGAACCCTCTTGTTTCAGGAAAAGGAATTAAGAGATTAAGAAAGAGTGGTATAAAGGTCTATAGCGGTATCTTAGAAGATGAAGCACGGGAATTAAACGAATTCTATTTCACATATATGGAAAAAAGAAGACCTTTTATAATACTCAAGATTGCACAGACTATTGATGGGAAAATAGCAGATATATATGGAAACAGCAGATGGATAACAAACGAATTGGCAAGAAAGAAGGTACATTCATTGAGAAATGAGGTAGATGCAATCCTTACTGGGATAGGGACTATAAAAAAGGATGATCCTGAATTAACTCCAAGACTTACAAGGAAGATAAAAGAACCGTTACGCATAGTCCTTGATTCAAACTTGAGAATTCCACAAAATGCAAGGATTGCACGAGAGCGTACCATCATTGCCACACGTTTAAACAGTAATAAAAGAAAGAAAAAAATCTTAGAATGTAGGGGTATCAGAATATGGGAAATTCAAGGGGATAAGAATGGGCTCAGTATTTCTAGTGTATTAAAAAGGGCACACAAAGAAAAGGTATTAAGTATTCTTGTTGAAGCAGGCAAGAGGGTCTCCTCCTCGTTCGTAAAAGAACATCTTGTAGATAAAATATACATATTTATCTCTAACAAAATACTTGGATCCGGTATCACTTCTTTTGAGAGTTTAGGTTTTAAAAGATTAGAGGACGCACTATTAATCGAAAAGATTTCTTTTAAATGTTTCAAAGAAAATTTATTAATCAAGGGTTATGTTTACAGGAATCATTGAAAACAGAGGAAAGGTAAAGGATATAAGGAGGAAACAGAATGGTGTTAACCTTTCAATACAAACCCAAAGAAGAGATACCACATTTAAGCTGGGAGGAAGCATTGCAATAAATGGTGTCTGCCTGACAATTACAGATTTTAGTGCTGATACGTTTATTGTTGATGTCGTAAAAGATACACTTACAAGAACAAATCTTTCAATGGTAAGAAAGAACGATAGTGTTAACATTGAGTTACCTCTTAAAGTTGGTGATAGATTGGAGGGACATATACTGGAGGGACATATTGATGGTACAGGTAGAATCATTTCAATAATAAAAAGTGGAATGCAAACTATGGTAAAAATAAAAATCCCTGATGAAGTCATCAGGTATGTAATAAAAAATGGTTCCATAGGGATTGATGGTGTGAGTCTCACAGTTAAGGATATTAAAGGAATTATACTCAGTGTAACATTGATACCCTTTACAGTTGAGCAAACTAATTTTAAGCAAAGAAAGGTTGGAGATCGGGTAAATATAGAGGTTGATAGAATGGGTAAATATATTGAAAAGTATCTTAAGAAAAACATCTTATGAAATCTAATAGAAATCAATGTAATCAAGTATAATACTAGGAGAATATTATGAAAACAATAGAAAAGGGAATAGAAGAGATAAGAAAAGGTAACATTGTAATTATTGTTGATGATGAGGACAGGGAAAATGAAGGTGATTTCATTATGGCAGCCGAGAAGGTAACCCCCGAGGCAATAAACTTTATGACAAAATATGGACGGGGACTTGTCTGCCTTGCTATGGGAGGAGAGAGACTTGATGAACTTCAAATTCCAAGTATGGTAGAGAGGAATACAGCAAAGATGAATACTGCCTTCTCTGTCTCAATCGATGCTATCCATGGAACAACCACCGGTATAAGCGCGCATGATCGAGCTCATACCATCCTTACAGCAATAGATAAAAAGACAAAACCCGAAAACCTTGCAAGACCAGGACACATCTTTCCTTTGCGGGCAAAGCCTGGTGGAGTTCTCAAGAGAGCAGGACATACAGAGGCTGTCGTTGACCTCACACGTCTTGCTGATTTATATCAAGCAGGTGTATTATGTGAAATTATGGACGATGATGGTACGATGGCAAGATTACCAAAGTTAAAGGAAATCGCAAAAAAATTTAATCTAACATTGATTACTATCGCTTCACTAATAGAGTATAGAAAAAGGAAGGAGAAATTTGTTGTAAGGGAAGCAGAGGCAAATCTACCAACAAAGTATGGGGATTTCAAAATCATTGCTTACAGGGATCTTATTTCAGATATTGTGCATATTGCGATTGTGAAAGGAGAGGTGAGTGGTAAGAAGAATGTTCTTGTAAGGGTCCACTCTGAATGTCTTACAGGAGATGTCTTTAGCTCAAGGAGGTGTGACTGCGGCGAACAGGTAAACTCTGCTCTCAGGATGATAGAAGAGGAAGGGGAAGGGGTTTTTCTCTATATGAAACAGGAGGGAAGGGGTATTGGGCTTCTTAACAAGATTAAAGCGTACAGACTACAAGAAAAAGGGCTTGACACAGTAGAGGCGAACGAAAGACTTGGATTTCCTCCCGACCTGAGGGACTATGGAATAGGCGCACAAATACTTGTCGATCTCGGACTTTCAAGTATCCGACTTCTGACTAACAATCCCAAAAAGGTAGTTGGGCTTGAAGGCTACGGCCTTTATATCACTAAGCGCGTTCCTATAGAAGTTAATCCAAACAAACTAAACAGAGACTATCTCAAGACAAAAAAGAAAAAACTTGGACATCTTCTCAAAAGTGTTTAATCTTAACAAAGGAGTTGTTATGCTAAGGGTTACAGAAGGAAACCTTGTTGCAAAAGGTCTGAAATTCGGAATTATCGTTTCCCGTTTTAACAGATTCATCTCTGAAAGACTTCTTGAAGGTGCAATAGATTGCATAAAAAGGCATAGTGGAGATGAACAAAACATAAAAGTTTTCTGGACACCAGGCTCTTTTGAACTACCACTTGTTGCAAAAAAGATTGCCCATTCTGGGAAATTTGATGCATTGATATGCATTGGAGCTATTATAAGAGGCGATACACCCCATTTTGACTTTATTGCTCAAGAAACAACAAAGGGAATTGCAAAGGTCTCTTTCGACACAGGTCTCCCGGCAACCTTCGGTATTATTACTGCTGATAGCGCTGACCAGGCAGTGGAAAGAGCCGGTCTGAAAGCAGGTAACAAAGGCTGGGATGCAGCTTTATCAGCAATTGAGTTGGCAAACCTCTTGAAGAAAATAAAGTGATAGCAGATAAAACACGGAAGCATAGAGAATAGATATCGGAAGAACCATACATATTAATTTAACAATGGGCAAACGAAGAAAAGCCAGGGAAATTGTTCTTAATGCTCTTTACTATCATGAGATGGTAGGTGATGATATAAGTATTCTTCTTCAGCACATATCAAAAAAGAGAGGAGTGAATAAGGAAATAAAAGATTATGCTAAGAGACTTCTGGAAAAGACAATGAAAAACCTTGACACGATTGATAAAAAACTTACAAAAATTATCAAGAATTGGGATTTACATCGGGTCGCTATCATAGATAAAAGTATATTACGATTTGCAACAGCCGAGATACTTTTTTTGCCTGATATTCCTGTCAAGGTCTCTATTGACGAGGCAGTAGAGATGGCGAAAAAATACTCTACGGAAAACTCTGGTCGTTTTGTCAATGGTATACTCGATGAAATTGCAAGGAGCGAAAACCTTATTGATACAAGATAAGAAGAGAAACAAGTAACTCCAATGAAAATTGGTATTTTATCTGATATTCATAGTAACCTTGAAGCACTAAAAGCAGTTCTTTACCAGGCAAAAAAGCAGCATGTTGATGAATATTTCTGCCTTGGAGATATTGTTGGCTACGGTGCAAATCCCAACGAGTGCATAGATATAGTAAGAGAACTCACCACTAGAATTGTTGCAGGCAACCATGATTTTGGTGTCTGTAATCTGACAGACATCTCTTATTTCAATGATGTTGCAAAGAAAGCAATAGAATGGACCAGAACTGTTATAAGAAAGGAAAATATGGATTTCCTGAAATCGCTTCCATTGGCAATGGAATACCAGAACGTCTTTTTTGTTCATTCAACGCCCTCCTCTCCAGATGAATGGGATTACATTTTGAGTATGAACGATGCAATGAGAGAATTTAGTTTTTTTGAAAACCCTGCCTGTTTTGTGGGACATTCCCACCAACCTGTTATTTTTACGATCAACGCTTACAATGAAATAGGTGTCTCTATCGATGAATTACTTGTCTTCAACAATAGCAAAAGATATATAATAAATGCTGGTAGTGTCGGGCAACCACGAGATGGCAACCCAAGAGCATCCTTCCTTGTCTATAATGTTGATGATAAAAGTATTACCTTTTCAAGAATAAAGTATGATGTAAAAAAGGCACAGACTAACATTCTCAATGCAGGACTTCCGCCCTTTCTTGCACAAAGGCTTGGGATTGGAAGATGAAGATAACTTGTCCCCAATGTGGAGCGGATATTGATATTCAACCAAGAAGTCTTCAATTGATATGTCCTTTCTGTAATACACCACTAATATTAAAAAAAGAACCAGTTCTTGAATCCTACAGACTTGAGCCAACCTGCGAGGAAGAGCCAGCAATCTCTTTTGCAAAACAATTTCTCATAGAAAAAAATAGCAAGGACACAATAGTAAAAAAAGAATTACTCTATCTTCCGTTTTACAGATTTTTATATGAAAAGAGAGGGAAAATCGTTGAGAAGGTCTTCTCAGCTTTACGTTCCCCTCCATTTCTACTCTTTACTATACCATCAGGTTCAATGGTACCAATAAAAGAGGATAATAAAGAAATATTTATGAAACCCGAAAAGAACGTATCCTTATTTCTTGAAAAAATGAAAAAGGAAAAAGCAAAATCCCTAGGGGAGATGCTTCTTTTATATCTTCCATTTTGGAAGATAACAATTTCATCTGGAGAAACAATATGGCTTGATGCGCTGCAGGGTAAAATAGTTACATCCAATGTACTAAAAGCACAAAAAAGAACCGGTAAATTGATAAAATCACTCCTTACAGGTTCTTTTATTCTGCTATTAGTTGAAGGTATTGCAGTCTCCTCTTCTATCTTAAGGTTTCTCCTTCAGGGCGTTACAGCTATGGCTTTCTTTTATTTTATGAGAAGAAAATTTAATAATGAATATTAGGGTTATTTCCATTCTCTGCCCAAAATGCGGAGCAGGTGTCCAGTTTTGTGAGGAGGACAGGGTTATTAAATGCCTACACTGTGGAATGAATTTTATTCCTGTCCATTCAGAGGGTATTGAAAGATACTACCTTAAGCCACAGGTAAAAAATCCTCAAACAAGAGTGAAAAATTACCTGAAAAATAGAGGTTTTAAGAAAAACAACTACAGAATTGTCGATACTGACAAATTTTTTATTCCTGTATGGAAGGGAACTGGACAGGTAACGGGTTGGATTTCGGGATTATCTCCGAGGAAAACCGTTGTTTACACAGAAACGGTTACAGCCCCAAATGGAAGACAGATTACTGTAAAAAGAAAAAGGGAAGAAGGAGGAATTCCATTAAAGAAACTTATGAAGATCGAAAAGGAAGTTTTATTCAATGCATTGAAGTTCCCTGATATACGATGTAGAAAGGAAGAGGTTATTAAGGATGAATATGCAGCCTTTCTTAGGGTTTACGACGAGCAAAGAATGACACGGTGGGGAAAGATAGTAACTCCTGATGTTTCGCCGCAACTTGAAAAAAAAGAGATAAAAACAAGGTTCATCCAATCTTCCCTATCCTCATATATAGATTACGAACCACTCCGACATAGATTGAAGGTAATGGGACAACGAGTCTTCCTCTACTATTTTCCCGTTACACTCATCAAGGTAAAACTAGATAACCAGCTTATCTCTCTTACTGTAAACGGGCTTTCCGGTAAGGTAACTTCGAATACCCTACTGAGAAAGGAATCAGCTACAAAAAGAAAAAGGATTCTATTTTTAGATACTATGGTAATCTTTCTTTCATCCCTTTTATCTGCATCTTTCATACATACTAACAGTTCCTTCCCCAAACAAATAGGAATAATCATAGCCTTCATTACCTTACTCTATATCTGGTTAAAAAGATGAAATTTTTTGACCTTCTTCCATTACAATGTTTAAGATGTGGAGCACCTATCTCATCAGGTCGTTGTGATATGGTCTACTTTTGTCATAACTGTGGAGTAGGATTGGAGTTCAACGGAGATAACCTGGAGATAATTAAAACCCATTTTGCTCAGCCACTCCTAGAAAAGGAAAAGGAACCTGAACTCTTTCTACCGTTCTGGTCTTTTCACCTTGATATTTCTATTAAAGGCAAAGAGGTTTATCTCCCTTTTCTGTTCCGGGCAAATTACCTCAGAACGAAGGGAAGCTTCTTTACTGATGAAACATTAATAGAAGAAATACTTAAAAAACGGAAGCAGCAGAAAAATGAAGGAGAGAAGGATTTTATTATATATGTTCCCTCTTTCCCTACAACAGGTTCATTTGCATACTCATCAAACATTGGGAACAGATTTACGGAAGCACAGCCTCACCTTTTATTCTATGAAGAAAATAAAAAGATGGAATCCTGCATCTATAATTCCTCAGATGCTCTTGCTATTGCAGAGGATGAGTATATCTCTCTCCAGTCGGCAGTAATTCCCAACTTACTTGCTCTTGACCTTTCGTTTAATCTGAAGGGTAAAAAGGTTATTGGTATTCCTTATACGAGAAAAGAGAAAGGTATTTTCTATGACCAGATAATTGGTGAAATAATTCTTGCAAGCGCATTGAAAAAGACAGTAGGCAGTATGGAGTAAGGAGTAGGAAGCAGAGGAATAAACAAATGCCTAAACAAAAAATCTGTGCAATTATTGTAGCTGGTGGGAAAGGAAGGCGAATAGGAGGGAATACACCAAAACAATTTCTAAAAATAGATACCATTCCTATTATTATAAAGACACTTCTCCCTTTTGAGAAGTTAAAAGAGATTGATACAGTTATTCTTGTCCTTCCCAAAAAATGGAAGAAGAGGGGAGAAACTCTTCTTAGGAAGTATCGTATTAAAAAGGTCATAGAAATAGCAAACGCTGGAAGAACAAGACAGTCATCTGTCTATAATGGCCTTATTCCTCTCAGAAGATACAATCCTGATATTGTTGTTATACACGATGGAGCAAGACCTTTTATAACAGAAAAATTAATAAGGGCTTCCTATGAAGGTGCAAAAAAATTTGGTGCAGTTAGCGCTGCAATCAAACTAAGTGATACAGTATTCGAAAAAAAGAAGAGAGTAAAACTTGATAGAAAGAATATCATTCGAATACAAACACCGCAAACATTTAAGTTTCCATTGATACAGAGTGCGCATTTAAGTGCAAGAAAAAAGAAGAGGTGGGATTTTCCAGATGATTCGAGTCTCTTACTCTCTTACGGGAAAAAAACTGTTTTTATTGAAGGCGATAAAAGAAATATAAAGATTACCGATAAAGAAGATCTTCTTCTTGCCCGTGCAATAGCAAAGACTCTCAGTAGTCGCAGGATTTAGCCTAAGAAGGCTCTCAATTACCTATGGAGTTTCCTTTTTTTGACATTTGATGAAAACTTCAACAAGTTCTGGAAAAAATTGTGTTGAGGAATCCTTTCTCAATCTTCTTATTGCCTCCTTTTTCGAAAGTGCTTTTCTGTAAGGTCTGTCTGAAGTCATTGCATCATAAGCATCACCAATTGTTATTATCCTTGCAACAAGAGAAATTTTATTACCCTTAAGTCCCTCAGGATAACCATTGCCATTCATCCATTCATGATGATATTTTATTCCGTCAAGGACAGTTCTTAATTGTTTTATTGGTTGCATAATCTGTACACCACGAACAGGGTGCTCCTTCACTACCTCATACTCTTTCTTTGTAAGTTTTCCTGGCTTTAAGAGTATCTTATCTGGAATGCCTATCTTTCCAACATCGTGAAGAAGTGCAGAAAGCTCTATTCTTCGAACCTCTGCAGGAGGAAGATTTAGTTGTTTTGCAATCATAACACTGTATTCAGTAACCCGTTCAGTATGACCTCTTGTATATTTATCTTTTGCCTCAACAGTATTGACAACTGCCCTTATGGAACTTTTAAAAAGGTCAGAAAGGTCAGTATACAGCCGTGCATTATCAATAGCTACTGCTGCCTGCTTTGCAATTGCCTCAAATAGCTTCTCGTCACGGTCATCAAAATGTTCATCACCTATCTTATTGAGTACCTCTGCAACGCCAATCACCTTTCCTTTTATCTTAAGTGGCACAGCAAGGATTGAACGCGTTTTCCACTTTGTTTTTTTATCCACTTCCCTGAAAAATCTCTTGTCCTTAGTAACATCAGAGACATTCAATGTTTTTCCCTGTTCTGCTGTCCATCCAACTATACCTTTTCCCCAAGGTACCCTTATCTCTTTTGCTTCCTCTCCTTTTTCACCGGTAGCAACAAGAAAATATAATTCATTGGTTTCTTCGTCAATTTGGAATATCGAGCTTGCCTCTGCGTGCATCACCTCTTTTAGTTTTTCCATTATTATATGGAGCAGTTCTTTGAGGTCGAGCGTAGAACTAATTAACGTACTTGTCTCTGTCAGTATAGAAAGTTCTTCGATTCTATTATTCATCTCTGATAGGAGTTGATAATTTTCTATAGTCTTTCCAAGAAATGAGGAAAAAAGAAGAGAGATATCAAGGTCATCCTGGACAAAGTCCTTTCCATCCCGTTTGTTTATCAATTCAAGAACACCGACAACATCTGTTCCTGATTTTATTGGAAGACAAAGAACATTTCTTGTCTTATATTGAATTGTTTCAGCTATTCGGCTGTCCCACCTTTCGTCCTGTTTAGCATCGTTTGACAAAATAGGAACACCTGTTTTTGCTACCCATCCCGCAATTCCTTTTCCAAGTGGGAGTTTTAAGTCCATCAAAAAGCCTGCTTTGGGTCCTTCAGCTACCTTGATTACTATATGATCGCCCTCGCGAAGGCGTATAGAACCTGCTTCAGTGCTTGTAATCTCAACGGCAAGATCGAGGAGTTGAGAAAGAACCTTCCTGTAATCTTCAATATTTGAGGTAACCTCTGTTACCCTTTCGAGCACTTTTAACCTCAGCCTCAGATTTTTTAACTCTGCCTCCTTCTTTATCAACTCTATATTTTTCTTATTCATCTTTTCTCCTATGATAACTCTTGCAGAGTATATTTTCTACTTCCAAGACTAATGCTTTCAGCATATTCTAAACCATATTCCCAATCTACTTTAGGAAAGAGGTCTCTAAATTTGTCCTCGCCCTTCCTGAATGACCTCCTGAGTCTACTATTTTCAATTCCAATAGAACCATTAACAAGGTCACAGCTTGCCTGATCAATTGCAACAGGATCCTTTGAGGCAAGCACACCTATATCAGGGACAATGGGCGTATCGGAACTGGGAAAACAGTCACAACTTGGTGTAATATTTATTAGAAAGTTTATGTAGAAAATCCTTTCCTTCTTTAATAGAGCTACTGCATAACAATATTCAGCTAATCTCTCCTGAAATTTCTTGAGCTCAATGTCCCATGTAATTTTTATTGCACCCTCATTACAAACTGAAATACAGGAACCACAGCCTATGCACTTCTTCTTGTCAATAGATGCAACCTCAACAATATTGATTGCTTCAACTGGACAGTATGTCACACATACACCACAAGAGATGCATTTTGCTTTATCTACATAAGGAACAATAGAAGAGTGCATTTTTAATTTTCCTTCTTTTGATGCGCATCCCATTGCAATATTCTTTATAGCGCCTCCGAAAGCAGAGAGCAAATGACACTTAAAATGTGCGATACTTACGATAGCATCAGAGGAGAATACAAGCTGAGCAATGCTTGCTTTTTTAATCTGTTTCTTATTGATCTCTACATTACTCTTTTCATTACCAAGAAGACCGTCACCGATGATTATTGGGTAACCAATATTGAAGCCATTTTCAAACGCAGTTTTTATATGGTCCACTGCATTTGCGCGTGCACCTCTGTAAAGTGTGGTCGTATCAAAGAGAAAAGGCTTAGCCCCCCCTTTTTCTATAAACCGTGCAATTCTTTTTATAAAAAGAGGTCGAATAAAGGTAGTATTCCCTTTCTCTCCAAAGTGAAGTTTTAATGCAACAAGATTATTTCGACCAAAGATTTCCGTTAGCCCAGCCGTATCAAGAAGTTTATCTATCTTTTCAAGAAAACCGGTATCTTTAACCCTAAGAGAAGCAAAGAATACCTTACTTAAATCTCTCCCTTTCGGGGTTTGATAGTTTTCACTTTTTACACGATTAGAATCTTTGGGAAGGGTCACTTCCTAACTCTTCTCCTTTTGAAACAGTATTTCTGCTCCGTGCTCTCTCTTTTTAGAAAAAAAATTCTTCATCCTATTTCGTATACTTGATTTTTCACGTATCACTTTTCTAACTTTTGGTATTGCTTCTTTTGCAGCTTCATAACCCTTTTCAATACAGTAATCAATTTTTCCAAAATCTGCCCAATGTACATCTTCAATATCTGGTCTAATAATTACATCCGCTTTCACGGTCTGCATTTCTAAGAGCCGTGTTACTACTATCTCATCTATACGGAGGTGAATCTCCAATCCTGTCTTTGGTTTTTTTGTTTTTTCAAGCTTTCCTCTCAAGGAGACAGCAATGACCATATCTGCATCCATTTCCTTCGCTGCATGTACAGGGACACTGCTTGTTGGTCCACCATCTACAAGAAGTAAACCATTCTCCTCTGTATAGGGAAAAAGGCCTGGAACTGCCATACTTGTCATTACTGCGTCTATAAGTGGTCCCTTTTTCTTAATAATATCAAAACCTGAAATAAGGTCGAGGGAGACTGTTGAAAAAGGAATCATGGTCTCTTCCATCATGCAATCAGGGATAATCTGATTTAAACTCTCGGTAAGATCCTCTTCTTTTACAAGATAAGACTTAAAAAGTGCTTCTGCAAAGAGTATCTTCTCCTTTATCATACTTACTATCTGTTGTAAACGACTCTCTTCCTCTCTCTTAAAAACCGAAAGTCCAAGATTCTTGAAAGCCCTCGAGGATGTAAACTTCCTTGTCATCTCTTCAAGCCTCTCGACATTTGGCGAAGATGAGTAAATTGCTCCAATAACCGCTCCCATACTTGTTCCAGAAATGCATCCAATAGGGATATTTTCTTCTTCAAGTGCCTTCAAAACACCTATATGGGATAGACCTTTACTTGAACCACCACCAAGCGCCAAACCTATCTTTAGCATCTCTTCTCCTCTAATCCTTAAATATTGACATATGGGTATTCACAGATAAACCTGCACTCAAGCAGGGATGTGTGGTAAAACTGTGTGATATTTTTTACTTAAACCAACCCTCTTTTTTTAATTTATCTATACTATCAGGCTTCTTTCCTTTGGTAATCCTGTACACCTCTTTAAGTTCTTCTATTTCCTTTTTTTTGTAATTCTCAATATGTCTTGATTCCTGGGTGTAAAGAAGTTGGTTCTTTTTGTAAAAGGGTCTTTTAATTATCCCAAAG